>Ga0070741_10004528_pt1 | contig 32357 bp, 22 predicted proteins | sample Coa_R1_4_FD_66440 | JGI IMG/M metagenome (GOLD analysis project Ga0070741, IMG submission 66440) | Surface soil microbial communities from Centralia Pennsylvania, which are recovering from an underground coalmine fire - Coalmine... | ecosystem: Environmental > Terrestrial > Soil > Unclassified ... | reverse complement strand
ACCACACCAGGTGGTCGTTGATGTTGTAGTGCGCGTGCCTTGTTTGTTCAGTCATCGTAAGCGAATTATATCACACGTTGTTCGTTTGTGCAAGTGTTCGTTCGTTGGAGAAAGGAGACGTGGCGCATTCCCCACCGGGCTAAAGCCCGGTGGGGAATGCGCTGTATTCTATGGCTGACCAGCACACGCTGGAAATGCTGATCGAACAGGTGTGTGCCGAAGCAGGCTTTGAAGCCGCGTTGATCACCGACCTGAAAGGCAACATCTTGGCCGCAGCGCGATCCGACGATACGCCGCCCGACATGGTAGGGGCGCTGCTGGACGTAGCCATGCGCATTGCGGCGCGCCCGGAAGACCGCGTCAAGCTGGCCGACGTGGGCGAGAGCACTTTCTTCGATTGGGAGGGGCGACAGGTCATCTGCCGCTGGTTTACGCGCCGCAAACCGCCAGAACCGCGTCTGCTGGTGGTGCTGGCGCCGCGCGGCAAACCCTACAAGCGTGCTGTGAAGCTACTGGTCAAAGAGGCACAACGGCTGCCAGCGTCTTGACCTCACCCAACCGCAGCCCGATTCACCTCGTAGACGAAATAGCCGCCTTCACCCCACACTTGAGCGTAATACGGCGAGGGCGGGCCGCTGTGCCCCGCCGGGAAGATAATGTACCGGACGTTGTACATTCTCAAGAGCGCCTGTTGTTCCTCCGCGCTCATTTCGCCGTCAAAGAAGCGCCGCACCTGTTCGCGCTTTTCGTCCAGCCGGATCGTTTCCGGGCCATGCCCGATGACCACGCGCAGGCTGGTTCGCGCTGGCAGGTAGTTTCCCGTGTCGAAGTCTGTCAAGACAATCGAATCGGCAGGCGCATTCACATTCAGGTAGTCCAGTGCAGCCATTTCGACGGGGCGATGGAAGAGGCGATTGGTGGGGTTGGGCGATTGCGCGGCCAGCGTCCCGCTCAAGAGCAGAAGCGCGTTGGTGGGCAGCGCCAGCAGCAGCACAATCAACATTGCCAGCCGCCAGCTCACGCGCAGCCTGCGTCGGTAGCGTCGCGCCACATCGACGATCCACCACAGCCGCAGGCCAAAGGCCGCCAGAATGCACAGCGGGACAAAGATACCCTCCAGAAAACGGCGCTGCACATTGATGGGCAGGTAGGCCAGCGCGGGCCCGGCGAGAACCCAGGCGATCAGCAGCAGGTGAGCCGCCGAATGCTGTCCGCGCCGCCATGCCCAGCGGATCGCTGGCAGGGCCAGCACCGCCAGCAGCCCATAGCCGAACAGGTAGTGCAATGGGTGAGGCGACGGCAAGACATTCTGTGCCGACCACGCGCCCAACACCGGGTTTGTGGCGAACACGATCACATTGTACAGCAGCAGCGGCGCGGGGATGGCCGCCGCAACCACGCAGCGCCCGAACAGGCGTACCGGGAAGCGCCGCGCGCGCAAGAGGGCAGCCAGTCCCCACACACCCAGAATGGCATACAGCACGGCAATGTAGAACGGCACGCACAGGCCCATCACCAGCCAGCACAGCCCGGCCAGTGCCGACCAGCCGATCCATTGGCGCAGCGAATCGCAGGCCAGCGCCCGAAAGGCGAGCAGCAGACCGCCAAGCAGCGCGGCACGGGCCAGTGAGAGGTGCGGCAGGCCGTACAGCAAATAAAAGGTATAGCCTTCGGGCAAGTACAGATCGACGGGCAGCGAACCGAGCCACGAGCCGAGGCCGAGCAGCGTCAGCAGCCAGCCCAAGCCACCGCCCAGGCAGACCAGCGTCAGCGCCAGCCAGCGCAGTGAACGCCTGACCAGAAAGGTCGCCATAAACCGGTACAGGACAAAAATCAGCAGGACGCCCGCCGCGATCCGGCTGGCGTGGAAGACCAGCAGCATGGCATCCACGAAGGCCGGGCTGGACGGCGGCGCGACCAACGCTGCAACTTTCCCCGCCGCCAGGTAGGGCGTGAACAGGAACGCGCCGTCGTGCGGTTCCGAGGTGTACACGATGTGAAACAGCCAGCCATCGACTGCGCCCTGCCGCATCTTGGCGAGATAGCTGTTGCCGTCATCCAGGCCGAACATGAACCAGCCAAAGCGCCAGTCGGAACGCTGCGCGGCCCACCCCACCAGATAGGGCAGGGTCGTCAGGGTCATGACTGCCAGCGCGAACCAGGCGACGTTGCGCCATTCACGCCGCGCGATGCGGGGTCGATTGGCGCTGTATCCAGGTAACAACGATGAAGGCTCCGGTCACAATCAAGGACAGTACTGATAGAATGACCCCGGGCAGCAGGCCCGGCGGATCATAGACCTGCGTGATGGCCTGCCCCGGCTGGACGGTGATGGCCGTGTCGCCATCAGTACGCGCCCAGCCAGGCGACCAGGCAGCGATGTTGATGGGTCGTGGGCTGCTATTGCTGGCCGTGAAGCGATTCGGCCCGTCCCACGTCACGCGCACTCCGGACGGCAGGCGCAGGTTCTGGTACAGGTACAGGTCGCCAATCCGCCGCACCAGCCGCAGACCATCCGAGGTGATGGGAAATCCGGCCAGCACGTGCGAGACGTTCCAGGCAGCCAGGGCATCGGCGTTGATCGGCGTGTTCCGGTTGGCAGTCAGCATGTCCGGGCCGTTGAAGGCGGGCAGCGTCACTGAGTAACCCGGCGCATGGACACCTGTTGCCTCCTCGAAAGCCGTCACGTAAGCCCGCAGTTGGAACGGATCGACGCCGCCGAAGGTCGGAATATTCCAGTAGGCGGCGGCCTGCTGCGGCAGGCTGTAATCCGGCGAATAGAGGCGCGTTACTCCGGTCTCAAGCAACGCGCTGGCAACGGGCTGGTAGGTATCCAGCCAGATCGACTGAGGCAGCCCACCCACCAGCGAAATATCTGTCCAGATCAAGTCCAGCGCGATCAGCAGTCCAAGCGCCAGCGGCAGCGCCGCGCCGGAGAGCCGCCGACGGGCCAGCAGGATCAGGCCCAGGCCGCACATGCCAACCGATACCGCGAGACCCGCGCCGGGGCGCAGTGGCAAAAACGCACCCGCGACGCCAAACGCGATACCTGCACTGACCAGTATGATGGCGGGCAGCGGTGGGGCGCGGCGCGAACGCCCAGCGAGCAGTGCATCCAGACCGTGCCCGGCCACGATCAGGATAGCGAGGGCAGCCACGATCCAGGCGCGCGACGGCACACGGAACCACAGCAGCGGCGGTGCAATCCGCACCAGGATCGGCCACAGCGGGCCAGCGCTGCCAGAGGCATACAATACTGCTACAAACGCAACCCCGGCCCAGAGTGCATGACGGCGTGGTGTTCGGATGAATGCCCACACTGCCAGAAGGAGGATCACGATTCCCACGTAGACCATCGTCTCGTGGAAGCCGCCCCGATCCGGGAACAACAACCCGATCCACCCAATCGGTTGCAGCGAGAAAACCCCGGCATCCTCGACACTCATGCCCGTCCGGGACAGGTAGGGCGCAAGGTCAAGCAGCGGCAGCCACTGCACCGCCGTCAGGCCAAGCGCCAGCACGCCGCCCACCAACGCCGCCAGCAGCGCGAGAAACCGCCGCGCCCGATCAACGTATAATGACCAGCCCAGTCCCAGGATGAACGCAGTGGCGAAGGCAAATACGCTGAGTCGGATGTCGGCCAGAAAACACAAAGCGCAGATCGTCCCCAGGATTGCGCCCCGCCGGGTGAATGGGCCGGGATCGGTCACGGCGCGATGCGTGGCCCAGGCGACCCAGGGGAACCACGCCGCCGCATAAACAATGTCGAGATGGCCCGCGCCTGCTGCTGCGGCCAGCCGGGGCAGCAGAGCGTAAGCCACGCCGATGATGCTGGTCGCAGCCGTGCCAAGTCCCAGCCGTACACCCAGCGCACGCATCCCCACCCCGGCCAGCACCAGATGGCCCCACAGCATCAGATTCAGGCAGAACGTGGCCGGCAGCAGGATCGCCAACCACTGCGGCGGATACCACACTTTGTTGAGTGGGTTGGCAGCGAAGGGCTGCCCGCTCATCAACAGCGGCCTCCACAGCGGCCACGCACCGGCCTGAACGGATCGCTGCAAGAACAGGGCGTTCGGCCAATGGCTGATCACCGCGTCGGAGAACGGCCAGCCCGGGGGGACGCTTCTCGATGCGGTGGGCGACTTTTGCCAGGGCGGGTAGGGCAGCGCCTCCGGCCCAAGGCCAACCCCAACCAGCCACAAGCCGACCAGCAGCGCCAGCATGACCGTAAATCCGGCAGGCCTGGCCGCAAAAACACGCCCCGCCCTTTGGGTAGGGTGAGCCTCACTCCCCGTACCCCTCTCCACAAGCAGTGAAGGGGAACCGACAGGCAAGTGTGATGGGTCAGTTTTCATGCGCTACCAGGCCAGCCAGAGGCGGGAACGCGGCAAGCCCTAGCGGACTTCATAGATCGAGACGTTGCCAAAAGTGGCAACTGGCGGATCAAGCTGCTGCGTCTTCAGGCAAGCATCCGAGGCGTCATCCATCGCCAACGCCCCGAAATCACCGCTCAAGACGTAACGGACGTGGTACTCCCGAAGCAATTCTCCGCAATTCTTGCCCGTGTACCAATCATTGACCTCTTTCAATTTCGCCGCTGCGTTGAGCGTCTCGAAAGGATGGCCGTAGACCACCCGTTGATAGGCGTAGGCCGGAATCCACAGGCTCACGCGCGGCGGAGCCAGCACAACCTGGTTCTGGACGGCGTCGTCGCGCAGCCATTGAATCGCCGCATTGTAGTCAGCAGGCAGCAGTTGCCAGTTTTGAATGCCTGCGCTTGGTTTCAGGATGCCAAACAGCGGGATACTGAGCGACAACACGTTGCTGGGGATGATGAACACAAACAGCGCGACCAGCGCCGCATCGCGCCACTTGGGGCTGACCCAGTTGAACCAGGAGTCTTCCAGTGCCCGCACCGCAAAATAGACAATGGGGATGATCAATCCGATTGCCAACCGGCGTTGCAGGCTGAACGGCACGTATAACGCAATCACGTTGACCACAAACCAGATCAGCATCAGACGATCACCATCGCGCTCAAAACGCCGCACGCCGCGCCACAAGCCGGGCAAGGCCACAACCAACAGCAGCCCAAAACCCATGATGTAGTTAAACGGCAGCGGCGAGGGAGTGAGGTTTTGCGCATTCCAGGCGCGCATAGCGCCGTTGTCGCGGATGACAGCGTAATAGTACAGAAAGAACGGAATAGCTGGCAAAATGACCAGCAGCACCCAGCTCAGTTCGAGTTGCGGAATACGCCGCGAGCGCAGCGTCAGAATCAGAATATACACGCACAGCGCCCCGGCAATGGGAACCCACCCCTGTGGCTGGACGATACACAGCGCGATGGACACCAGGGCCACACTGGCCCCGCCGTTGGTGAAGTTCGGCTCGATGTTGAACCCGGGGCGAAACACCATCACGAAGGTCGCCGCCAGCAGCGCGATCAGGGCAATTGCCAGCGGAAAATGCGGGTTGACAAAGGTCGAAAAAAACGGGATCGACTCCGGAATCGAAAAGTCCGTAGGCAAGAATTGTGCGTCAACTGACCCGCCAGGAGATCGAGACAGAAAAATCAAGGCGAGCCAGCCCAACCCTGAACCTACAGCAATCAGGCCGAAAAAGAGACGGCGAGGCCGCAGCCGGGGCCAGATCACCGAGCCAAGATGGTAGATCGAGATGTACATGACGAAGCCAGTCACCAGCCGGCTGAGGTGATACATCAGCAGCGGCGACAGGCCCAGGATGCGTGACAGGTGGCCGAGCCAGAGATAGAACTCATTGATCGCCGCGCCCGCGTGAGGCTCGGAGGTGTAAGCCAGTGTGAAGAGCCAATCGCCCCGTGCGCCCTCGCCGATTTTTGCGAGGTACGTCGCGCCATCCTGCGGGTTAGGCAGCATTCCCATGAACTGCCAGTTGTCGCTCGGCGAATCACTGGCGAAAGCCCAGGCATACGGCAAGAGCGTAATGGCAACGAGCAAGCCGCTGAAGATGATCACCCAGCGCCATTCGGCTGAAGAAATGCCGGGGGCAGTGACACGTTGCATTAATGATTCCCTCGCATGTCCGGCAGTCTCCCCAATTTGCTGAGACTCGTCTGTGTAGTATAATGCCACTTCAGTTTCAGCGTTAAATTCCGCGTTGATCGCCGATCACCTCAACCCTATTGTGCTGAATTGCGGTGAATTGTGCAAAGGTTTGAGCGCCCTTGTCAGAAACATCCGTGAGCCAGGCGACCTTGCTATACCGCCTCCAGACGTTCGACCTCGGCATTGCGCAGCGCCTCGCCCGGCTGCAAGAAATTGAGACTGTGCTCGGCCAGGATGAAACGGTCAGAAAGGCACGCCAGCGCTTCGAGGCGGCTGACAGCGCTCTCACGCCCTGGCAGGCCCGTGTCCGTGACCTTGATCTGGAAATCAAAAGCCTGACGCAGAAAATCCAGCAAACAGACCGCAGCCTGTACAGCGGCAAAATCACAAACCCCAAAGAACTTCAGGACATGCAGGAGGACATCGCTTCGCTCAAACGGCGGCAAAGCCAGCTTGAAGACGAACTGCTGGAAGCGATGATGAAGAGCGAGGAAGGTCAGGCTGCCGTTGCCGAGGCGCAGCGCCAGCTAAACGACGCACAGGCGGCCTGGGCCGGTTCTCAGGTCGATTTGCTGGACGAAAAACAACGGCTCGAAAAGGAAGTGGCAGACTGGCAGGCGCAGCGCCAGCAGGCCGCTGCTGCCGTTGACCCGGCCAGCCTCTCCAGGTATGAAGCGCTGCGGCCCAAGAAGCGCGGGCAGGCCGTCGCCCTGCTCAAAGGCGATAGCTGCGTGATGTGCGGCGTCGAGCAGACTTCGCGCATTGCCCAGCAAGTGCGCCAGGGCACACAGTTAGTTTATTGCGAGAGTTGTGGCCGTATTCTGGCAACCCCATAAAACGTCTCAGGAGTATCGACGATGCGTCTAGACTTTCTCTCCTTCCTCATTGGCTTTGTCGTCGCGGCTGCCGTTGCCGCCACCCTGTATCGTTTCCGGGCGCAGCTTGCCAGACTGCGCAGTTCCGCCGAAGGCCAGGCCGGATCGACACGCCGGTTTATTACCAGCACGTCCGAAACCCGTTACTACAACGATCTCGTCAAGGCGATGAATGCACGCCATATCGCGGGCGACGTGGTGAAATTGACCGACATTTACGTCGAACCGCGCTTCATTCGCGGCATCGAGCCGGTTGACCCAACCGAGGACAGGCCGCGCAGCGTCTTTCACGTCGTCCCGCTGATCCACGAGATGCCTGCCTGTTATGCCAGTTACAACATCGAAACGCTGTCGATCAACGATCTACAAAGCAGCGATCCGCATCTGGCGCTGCTAGGGATGCCGGGCAGTGGCAAGAGCACAGCGCTGGCAATCATGGCCCTCGTCGCAGCGGAAGAAATCGAACTTGAAACCATCGACGTCATGTCCGACGAAGTCTTCGAGGACGAAACCAAAGACCTGCCGCCTGCCGAGAAGGAGAAGCTCCTTCAGCAGCGTCAGGATTTGCAGCAGCGTGCCATCGACCAACTCAAGCTGGCCCAGGAAAGAGACAAGGAACAGGGCAAAGTAATGCGCGAGGCCGTCGATTTCCATCGTTTGCTGCCGATTGTCGTCCATCTGCGCGATATTGACCTGCGGCCAGAAGCGTATGGTGTGCAGTCCAGCGCGTCGGCCAACGGCAAGGGCAGCGGCAAGCAGGCGGTAAAACCGCTCAAGACGCTCGACCCGGCAGAACCCATCGTCAAGGCGCTGCAACATCGCGCTTCGACGGTCACGGCCAGCGCACTGCCGCGCATGGTTTACAACCGCCTGACCGCCGGGACTTGCCTGGTCATGATCGACGGCTACGAGGACCTGCCCCTTGACGAGCGCCCGGAAAAGTTGCTGTGGCTCAAGCAGTTCATGGACATCTACGGCGCAAACTTCATCATCGTGACTGGCCCGGCGACAGGCTACGACCCGCTGGTCAACCTGGGCCTGACGCCCATCTTCTTGCGACCCTGGGGCGACGCGGAGTTCGAGCGCCTGATCGGGCGCTGGGCGACGGCCTGGCCGACCATTGCGGGTACGGCACGCAGGCCCGCGCCCATCCCGGAGGAGCGTATTGTGCGGCGGGTCGCCACCAACAATCGAGGACGGCTGCCGCTGGACGTGACGCTGAAAACCTGGGCCGCTTTTTCCGGCGACGAGCAGGAAGTGGGGCGGATCGGCTGGTACGATTTTTACGTGCGCCATCGTTACAACAGCAAGGAAGCGCGGCCTGCGATGGAGCGAATCGCCGCCACCATGCTTGATCTGGGCGGCAAGCCGCTGACCCGTGACAGGCTGAAGGAACTGATCACTGCTGCCGTCACCGGTCCCGACGGCAAAGCCGTCGCCAATGCCGACGACATCCTCAATAAACTGACCGGGGACAGCGGCCTGATGATCGATTGGCCGGGTGGTGCTTACGGTTTTGTCCACCCGCTGCTGACGGGTTTCCTGGCGGGCAGTTGGATGATTTACGCCGACAACGAAATGTTGAATGCCCTGCTTGCCAACCCGGCCTGGGAAATCGCCTTCCCGTTTGGTGCAGCGCGCACCGAGGTCGATTCCGCCGTCACGCAGCGCCTGTCCGAAACGCCCGATCTGCTGTACAGCAACCTGTTCAGTATCGTAACGTGGCTGCCCGATTCGCCGCCCAATGCAGCCTGGCGCGCCGAAATCTTCAAGCGGCTGACGGCGGCGCTGCTCTCCCCAAGCCAGTACCCGGCCATCCGCGAGCGGGCGATGGCAGCGTTGGTCACTTCCCGTGATAAAAACGTAGGCTTCATTTTGCGGCAGGCCCTCCGCTCGCCCGATCCCAATGTGCGCCGGTTGGGCTGTGTCGGGTTGGGCGCGCTGGGCGACGGCGAAGCGATCAAAGACCTGGGGCCGATGCTGACCGACTCCGACCCGGACGTGACCCTGGCAGCCGGGTTAGCCCTGGGGGCAATCGGAACGGAAGCGGCGCTGGAAACCATGCTGGCGGGCTTTGTGGACGGCGAAGCGCCGCTGCGTCAGGCCGTTGCCGAGGCGTTGGCCGCTATTCCCGGCGAGGGCTACGCAGTGCTGCGCGATGCGATGAATTCCAAAGATATGATGGTGCGCCGCGCCGCCGTCTACGGGCTGTCGCGCGTGCGTGCGGCGTGGGCACTGGCGCTGCTGTACCGCGCTCTGCTCGAAGACGAGCAGTGGTACGTGCGCAACGCAGCGGAACAGGCTTTCCTTTCGGCGGAGCGGCCCGATGAATCGGGCGTGACACGCCACCCCGAAGCCGATGCGCTGCCCTGGCTGGTGTCGTGGGCAGCCCAGCGGGGCGAAGGGGTTCCAGCAGGCCAGAGCGCCCGCCAGATTCTGATCCGCGTCCTTCAGGAGGGCGACCCGGTGGCACGCGCAGCGGCGGCACGCACACTGGCAAACTTGGGCCACGTCCAGGCGCTCAAACCCCTGTACGGCGCGCTGCGTGACCGCGACGAGAAAGTGCGGGCCGCTGTGTACGAAGCGTTAGGCAACCTTCAGAATCGATTGGGAGAAGAGTTTCCCGCCGTCGTGTAGGGTGAGGCGGCAGAGGGAAAGCCCTGGGCACGGTCTGTACAAGGTGGCACATTTCCGCTCCTGGTCACGAAGCTGCATCTCGCGCTGCACAGGAAACGGGTATTGCCAGCCGCAGCTATGCCCGTACCCTGGCGCCTTCAGCCATTGGCGAATCCACACTCGCGGCCAGGACATGCCACCAACTGCCGTGCGGCGACGGCGTACTGTCTGATAATTGCCCGATCAACGATGCGCTCCAGAAACGGCCTGTATCGCACGGCATATTACCGACATCTCATCGTGCCCTCACCATGTTAAGCTATACTTGCCTATCGGGTTTCAGCCAGGTCAGGGTAAGGGTCAATTTGAATTCTGCGATTACAGATCAATTGGTCGTCCGCCCGCGTATCGTCCAGCTTGGCTGGATACTGGCGCTTGGCGTGTACATTGTTCTGGCAGGCAACCTGATCGTTTCGGCCCTGATCGAACAACCTCCTCAGGATCACTACTACTATCAGGCTGTAAGCTGGTTGCACGGCCAACTCGACATCGACAATGCGCCAACCTGGATGCAGGACATAGTGACGGCCAACGGTCACCGTTATTTACCGCTAGGGCCAATGCCCGCCGTGCTGGCCTTGCCGCTCGTGGCGGCCCTGGGCGAGCGCTACCGTGACGCGCTCCTGGTCTATCCACTGGCCGGGCTGACGGCCTTTCTGGCCTGGCGTATTCTGAAACGTCTGAACGTTGTGCGCGTCGAAGCCCGCTTGTGGCTGGCGGCGTTGTTCATTCTGGGAACCGTCTATTTCTCGGCGGCGGTGCAATCCAGCGGCGCGTGGTTCGTGGCGCACATCGTCACCTGTTTTTTCCTGTTCCTGGGCATCGACGAGGCGCTGGGCAAGAAGCGTCCTTTGGTCATGGGCGCATGTCTGGGCCTGGCGACGGCAGCTCGTTTCACAGCGCTGTTCACCTTCCCCTTTTTCCTCATTCTGCTGTCCGTGAACGATTCCTTGCAGCTATCGGGCGACGCTGCCCACAACAACCGGCTTTCATTCCCGATTGTTCTGCGGCGCGTGATCGGATTGGGCATCGGTCTTGCGCTCCCGATGGCGGCGCTGTTTATTTATAACTATGCCCGTTTTCACAACTTCCTGGACAGCGGTTACGGCGCGGCAGTGCTGGGTGGCGATGGCGTGCTGGATCGCGCCCGCGCTTACGGCCTGTTCAGCCTGGCACACGTCCCGAAGAACCTGTACTACTTCTTCCTGGCTGTCCCCGATCCCTTTGGCCCGACTTTCGGCGACAACCCGGCCAACAGCCCGGTGCTGACCTTTCCCTTCCTGCGGCCTTCGCCCTGGGGCATGAGTATCTTCCTGACCACCCCGGCGGTAGTTTACGTTGTCCGTGCCCGGCTGCGGCGGCCATTGGTAAGGGCGTGTTGGGCGGCCATCTTGCTGTGTGCCGTGCCCATCTTCACTTACTATGGTGTCGGCTGGGCACAGTTCGGCTACCGCTACGCCCTGGACTTTATGCCGTTCCTGTGGCTGCTGATCGTGATTGCGCTGCGCGACAGAGTGCTCAGTGTGCGCCAGCCGAGTCTGGCCTTGTGGCTGATCGCAGCCGGCTGTGTAGTGAACCTGTGGGGTGCATACTGGCTGCCAGACATCCGGGGCATCGCCCCTCGGCCAGTCGATAGCCGTGTGACGACGGCCCCTAATGACCGACTGGTGATCTGGTGCAACGTCTCGTCCAGCCCGGCGACGCTGGACGTGTGGGGGATCGATGCAAACAGCCGGGGCTATCCACTGACCACGTTCCAATTCGCCGACCTGGTCGGGGCTGGTTCCAGCGGGGTGGTGCAGCAAGCGCGGGACAATACCAGCGTGCGGGCGAAGGTCGATGACCAGAATAATTTCGACGTGACCTGGTACGCGGACGCGCCCGACAAACCAACCTTCGAGAAGACCTTTAACTGTCATTTCCCGCGCTGAGGAACATGCGCCGTGACTACGTCGACCACGCCTCCCGCTTCCAGACAATTGTCCGTCGAACGCTCACAGCGGTTGCGTTTCACACGCTGGTTGCTGCGCAGCCTGGGCGAGCTATTTGTCACCCGGACGGCCATGAAGCTGACGATCAGCGGGCTGGAGAATGTGCCGCGCACCGGCCCGACCATCATCCTGTTCAACCACGTCACGCTGCTCGATCCGATTGTGGTCGCCCTGGCAGTCAACTTCCGGGACATGATTCCGCTCGCCAAAGTGGAATTAACCCGTAACCCGTTGATGGCGTGGGTGGTCTGGGCTTGGGACGCTATTCCGGTCAGACGCGGCGAAGTGGATCGCGTGGCGCTCCGGCGGGCTGTGGAAGCCATCCAGTCGAAGGACATGCTGATGGTTGCGCCGGAAGGCCACCGCCAGAAAGACGGGATGCGCGATCCAAAAGAAGGAGTCGTGCTCCTGGCAGGCAGGACGGGCGCGGTCATGGTTCCGGTAGGCGTTTCCGGCACGGAAAACTTCTGGCGCAACCTGTTCCACCTGCGGCGGACGCCAGTTACCGCCATTTTCGGCAGGCCGTTCCGGCTCTGCGAGGGGACGATGCGCAAGCAGTATGCGCAGGCCGCACACGAAATCATGTACCGGATCGCGCCGCTGGTCACGCCCAATCTGCGCGGCGAGTACGCCGACCTCTCACGGGCGACGATGGACACCATTGAGATGGTATAAGACGCACGGACCGAAAGGAAGATACACTACAAATCCGGTGATGCAGTCCGCCAGTTCCTTACCCCAAACGGCTCAAGATCAGCCGGATTGTGCGCTCAACGTCTACATCCACACAAATGTTGAGGGGCGGGCGATTCTGCCAGGGCGGGAGCAGGCGTTTGTCGTTGACGGCGGGCCAGGTCTTGCCCCGGCCAACGCCCTGCGTTTCGACGCGCACCGGCCACTGCGCCGTCTTGAACAGCGTCGGGTCGATCAGGTAGGCCATCGCCGAGGGGTCGTGCGTGAAGATACCTGTCAGATCGTGATAGTCCGCATAAAAGTTCCGATAGCAGGGCAGCATCCGGGCGATGTGCTGCGCCAGGGGGTGACTGGCGGTTGAATAAGCCGCCAGATGATCGGGCCGCATCACAATCTTGTGAGTCACGTCCAGCCCGACCATTGTCACTTCCCAGCCCGCGCCAAAGACTACATCTGCCGCTTCCGGGTCGTTGTGAATGTTCGCTTCTGCGGCGGGAGTCGCGTTGCCGGGGGCCAGGGCATTGCCACCCATCAGCACCACCTCCCTCACGTTGTCGGCAATACGTGGTTCCAGCCGCAGCGCCAGCGCGATGTTGGTCAGCGGCCCGATAGGGACGAGCGTGATCTCGCCGGGGAAGGTCATCACCTGCTCGGCGATGAACTGCGCTGCCGGTTCGGCGACGGCCTGCGTGTTGGGTGGTGGCAGGTGTAAATTGCCCTGCCCATCCTCGCCATGTACGTAGGGAACCGGCCCGCCGAACGGCCCGGCCAGGGGCTGATCTGTGCCCTTTGCTACCGGAATGTCGGTGCGTCCGGCAATTTCGAGCAGCCGCAGCGCATTGGCTGTCGCCACGTCGGTGTGGACGTTGCCGAATATGGTGGTCAGTCCAACCACATCCAGTTCGGGGGAACTCAGGGCGAAAAAGATCGCCATTGTGTCGTCAATGCCGGGGTCGGTGTCGATAATGATTTTCCGCGCTGCCACGTCTTCTCCAATCTACAGTTTAAGAGGGGTTGGGATGAGGTCAATATTATCGCACCTCAATCGTCGATCCTGACGCGCCCTTGCGAATCTCGATCCGCACCGGGAAATGGTCGCGCAGTTCCTCGATGTGGGTGACGATCAGGATCAGATCGAAATCGTTCTTGATGGCGTTGATGGCTTCGACCAGCCGCTCCCGGCCCACGTCGTCCTGGGAGCCAAAGCCTTCGTCGATGACCAGCGTTTGCAAGCGCGCCCCGGCCCGGTGCGCCAGGAACTCGCTGAGGGCAATGCGCAGCGCGAAATTGACGCGGAAGCGTTCGCCACCGCTGAACATATCGTAGGTGCGCGTCCCCAATTCGTCGCTGATCAAAATATCCAGGGTATCGATCACACCGTCGCCCGACTTTTTGGCACGCTGTGTGTCGAAGCGCACGTGCATTCGCCCATCGGTCATGCGAGCCAGCAGTTTGTTGGTGGCCGCCTCCAATTCGGGGATAGCCGCCTCGATAATCATGGCCGGAACGCCGTTTCTGCCGAACGCCTCTTTCAACTGCTGGTAGATGGCTTCGTCTCTGCACAATTCCTCGCGGCGGGCCTGCAATTCGAGCTTGCGGCGGCGCTGCGCTTCGATGGCGTTAAGCTGCTGCTGCACGCTGATCAGCCGTTCGGTTGCCCGCCGTTCGTCGGTGCGCAACCGCATCACATCCGCCTGACGACGCTGCGCTTCCTGCACCAGCGCCGCCAACTCCTCGATCTGCTTGTCGAGCGCGGCGACCTCGGCGGATGCTTCGGCCAACTGTGCGACGTAACGCTCGTGCCGCGCCTGCAAATTCTGGACGTGAGCTTCTACATCGGGCAGGGATTGAAGCGCCGTGTCCAGTTCGCGCTTCTGCACCTCAAAGGCGCGCATGGCCTTGAGGGTCTCGCGCGCTTCGTGATGGGTATCTTTGTCGTAGCCCAGGCCGTCGATCTGTTCGCGCAGCGCGGCAATTTCGGCGCGCAGTTCCAGGCCATAATCCGCTTCGGACAGTTTGCGGTGAATTTCTTCGAGCGAGACGCGCTCCACGTCGAGCCGCTGGGCTGCCTGCTGGATGGTATTGATTCGCTCGCGCAGTGCGCCATGTTCCGCCTTGAGCGCATCGTACTGGCGCAGTTCGGCATCGATTTCGCGGATCGTCTCTTCGTAAGCAGCCAGCGTGCTGGCGATGGTTTTCAGCCGCGCCTCGTTGGCCCGGTAGGTATCCCCACGCGCTTTGCCCTCTGCCTTGTACTGCTGCTCAAGTTCGGCGCGGTGTGGCTCGTCGAGCGGTTGGCGGCACACCGGGCAGATCGCTTCGCCCGCTGTCTCGATCATGGTCAGGCGGTTCTTGATGTCCGTCATCTCGATGTGCAGCGCCTTGTTTCGTTCGCGGAGCGTAGCCGCTTCCTCCGAAAGCGTTTGTCGCGCTTCCAGGAGGCTGTCGCGTTCGGCGATGCGCGCTTCGAGTCGCTCCATTTCGGCTTCGAGCCCGGCGATCTCAGCCACCAGCGAGTCACCGTTCGCCAGCATTTGCTCGGCCTCCTGGATACGCCCTTCGGACAGGCTGGCCTGCGCTTCCAGGTCGGCGCGTTCCGCATACAGGGCATTCTCCAACTCGTGAAGTCGTTGATCGGCGTCGGCGCGCTGCATCAGCTTGTCGGCCAGTTCGTGATCGGTCTGGCGGGCCATTTCCAGGCGGGCGTAGCCTTCCTCGATGGTCTGACGGGCAGCGATCACCTGCTGATAATCGGCCAGCCGCCGCTGCTGTTGTTCGAGATCGGCTTGCAACGTGGCGAGGTCGTGTTCGTGCTGCTGCACCCGGCGCTGCGCGGCCACCAACTGGGCCTGCACGGCCTGCATCGTGGCGGGCGCACCCGCCACCTCGGTGAAGCGATCTTCGGCGGCTTCACGGGCCTGCCGCGCCTCTTCCACCTGGACTGTCGCAGCATCCAGTTCTCGAAGCAGGGCAGGCTCGCGTTTCTCCTCGTTTTCCATCTCGGCAATGCTGCCGTTGATGATGCTCAATTCATTGCCGATGCCCTGCAAACTCTGTTTGGCCTGTTCTTCGTAAACCTGCCAGCGCGTAAGTCCCAATATCTCGCCCAGAATCTTTTTACGCTCGGTGGGCGTCTTGACGGTGAAGGCATCGGCTTTGCCTTGCTGCAAGAACGCCGAATGGACAAAGGTGTCGTAGTCCAGCCGCAACAGTTGCGTAATCCGGCTCTGCGTCTCCCTGACCGTCGATTCGCTGATCAGACGGAACTGCCGGCTGGAATCATCCCAGGCAAACAGATCGAGCGAGGTCTGGCCGCGCCCCTTCCGGCTGCGCTTGCGCACGACGCGGTACAGGGTTTGATCCTGGCGAAAGTCGAAAATGACGTACATTTCGTCCTGACCCATGTGGATCAGGTCATCGTCCGAACGGGCACGCGCCTGGCCCCACAGCGCCCAGGTGATCGCGTCCAGCAGCGACGACTTGCCCGCGCCGTTTGGCCCGCTCAGGCAGGCCAGTTCAAAACCTGTAAAATCGAGTGGGGCAGGCGCACGGTAAGCCAGGAAATTGCGGAGTTCAAGGCGAATGGGGAGCATAAGCAGCCATTATCTATCTACTCGTAGACGGCCCCATAGAATACAGCGCAGGGGACACCGGGCTAAAGCCCGGTGGGGAATGCGCCACGTCTCCTTTCTCCAACGAACGAACACTTGCACAAACGAACAAAGATTGATATGATTCGCTTCAGTCCGCCCGGATCGGGCGGTCAGGCGTTAACGTGGCCCGTCGGGGCGAGCGTAGCCTGAGAAGCTCCCCGGTTTACCGGGGAGAGTGATCACAAGTATACTGTTTTGGCGGCCCGGCTGCTAAAACGCGGGGGACAAACTGCTGAAACCGCAGGGCTGAGATTCTGAGGCTCCGGCGGCACTAGAAGCGGGACCTCAGTCTATCTACCATTCAGCCCGGCACGCAAGCACCGGGCTGAATCCTGCTACAGGATGCCTTCGGGCACTGGTTCGGCCCTGGGCGTGCCAAGCGCCTCCCGCAGAAACGCCTTCACGACGTGTGACGGCACGGCCACGCCCACGTTCGGCCCGGTCATCATGGCGTTGACGCCGACCAGCCGCCCGCGCACATCGACCAGCGGCCCACCCGAATTGCCGGGTCGGACTTTCAGGCTGACCACGACATAATCCTGTCCGGATGGCGGAAATTCCGGCCACTGCGAGCCGACGCCGATCACGATCCCGGCTGTGACCGCGCCCAGGACGCCCCAGGGATGGCCGACGGCAAAGACCCAGTGCCCCGGCTTAAGCTGGCGCGAGTCGCCCGGCTCGATGGTCGGCAGCCCGCTGGCCTCGACGGCCAGCGCCGCCAGATCGCGCGTCTCGTCCTGCGCCAGTACCCTCGCGGGGAGCATTCGTCCGTCGGGTAGGGTCACGTTAAGAGAATGCCTACCACTGATCACGTGCGCGTTGGTGACGATCAACCCGTCGGCGTGCCAGATCGTCCCTGCACCCGCGCCGCCGCGCCCGTTGCTGATCTGCACCAGGCTGCGTTTAACATTGTCCGCTACCGAGGCCATCTCGGCATTCAACTGTTGCAACAAGTCTGACACGGAAGCCTCCGTTCTTCCCTGCGCCTGATCCGGTGCATGACCGGACACGCACATCAGGCGCGTTCGCCGATGGTCACTTTCACTTCCTTGATCTCGCCGCCGCGCACCAGTCGCACCGTTACGGTGCTGCCCACACGATCACTGGTCAACAAACCCATCAGGTCGTCGATGTGCCGCAGCGGTTCGCCGTCGAGCGCAACCAGCGTATCCCCCAGCAGCAAGCCACCCTTATCGGCGGGGCTGTCCGGCTCCACCGAGGCGATGAGCAGGGCCGTTTCCTGGTTCAACTGCTGGCTGAGGGCGCTCGGCAGCCGTACAGGCTGCGCGCCGATGCCCAGATAACCCTGCTTAACGTGCCCGTGCGCCAGCACCGCATCGACTACGCGGCGCAGTGTCGAAACGGGGATGGTGATGTTGGCCCCGCGAAAACCGGACGTGTTCATCCCGATCACCTTGCCATCCACGCCGATCAGCGGCCCACCCGAAAAGCCGGGATACATGGACACGTCGGCCTGCAAGTAGCGATCCACCTTACCGGCCCCCGTGCGGAACGATTCGCCCAGGGCGCTGATGATGCCCAGCGTCGAAAGCACACTTTCGCCGGGCCGTCCGATGGCGAGGACAAGATGCCCGACACGGTAATCGCCACTGGCCTTGTCCAACGCCGTCAGGCTGCTGCCCTGCACGCGCAGCACAGCCACGTCCGTTGACGGGTCGCGCCCGACCAGAGTGGCGCTCACGCTCTGGCCGTTGGGCAGCCCGACGGTGATGTTGTCGTCACGCTCGACGACGTGATGCGCCGTAACGATCACGCCATCCGCCGACCAGACGATCCCGGTGGCGGGCAAACGCCGCCGCGCCTCGACACGAACGACCCCTGCGCCAGCGGCCTGCACAGTGTCGGCCAGCGCGTTCGATAGACTCTGTAAAACTTCAGCCATGATCAACTTCCTCTCGATCAGCCGGTTGTTACCTATGCTGACAAGGTTAGTCGGGAAGTAGATCGAATGCACCCATCTTTAGGGGGGCCGCTACCTGGAAAAAAGTCTAGGATCAAAGCGGCTTAGATAAGCCCTCACCCCCAACCCCTCTCCTGCAGAGCGAGGGGCTTTTCCCCTTCCCCTGGCGGGGGAAGGGGCCAGGGGATGAGGGCCGCAACAGGCTACTCGCCCTTAACGAAGAGGTATCGAGGCCAGGATCAAAGCTGCCAGGAGCGTTCCGTGAAGGTGGAAGTTCCGATGGCGCGTCGCTTTTTGTTACAGCATGAACGCATCCGAAGTGTTACAATCCGGCGTAATGTTAAACGCGAGTAGTCCCGCGAGGAGTAGACAATGCCTAACCTTGGCCCTGGCGAGTTGATTATCATACTGTTAATCGTGGTGGTGCTGTTTGGTGGCGGGCGCATCGCCCGGCTGGGTGGTGAACTTGGCACAGCCATGCGCGAGTTCCGGCGCGGCTTGAGTGGGGGCGAAGCGGAAGTGAATAACAAACCCGAAAAGGCGCCCGAAGAAGCACCCAAGCAGAGTTAAGCTCGACCCTCACCCTGTGCGCCTTGATCCAATTGAATAGCCGCCGGTGTCCAGTCCCTGGGGGAGGCAAAAGGTTAGTTTGCTTCCCCGTCCCCTTTTGTTGGAGTGGCCGCCGGTGGGCAGCTCGGCCAAAGATAGGACTTGACTGCCGGGGGTGCTATACTGGTAAAAGATTGACCCTCTATTTTAGATAGGCCGATTTTATGTCCACGCAAACGGTTGAGGCTACCTCAGACCTGCAAACGCCCAATTTGCACGATCCGGCCCTGTATATCAACCGCGAACTGAGCTGGCTGGAATTCAACGAGCGCGTTCTGGCGGAAGCCCTTAACCCCGATCTGCCCATTTTGGAGCGCGTGCGCTTTCTGGCGATCTTCAGCAATAACCTGGACGAATTCTTTATGGTGCGCGTTTCCGGCCTCAAAGACCAGGTGACGGCGGGCGTGGTAGAAACGCCGCCAGACGGTCTATCGCCGCAGCAACAGCTTGCTGCCATCCGGGAGCGGGTGCTGCCTTTGCAGCGGGAGCAGCGCCGCTGTTTCTACGAGGATATTCTGCCCCGGCTGAACGAGCAGGGTATCTACGTCCATTCCTACGATGAGCTTTCAGAGGCACACCGCGCGGCCCTGCGCCGCTACTTCGAGGTCGAGGTCTTCCCGGTGCTCACGCCGCTGGCTGTCGATCCGGGTCGCCCGTTCCCGCACATTTCAAACCTCAGCCTGAGCCTTGCCATCATGATGAGTGACGAGGCAGGCGACGAGCGTTTTGCGCGCGTCAAAGTACCGAATGTCCTTTCGCGGCTTGTGCCGCTCAACGACGTGCTGCGCGTTTACGGCGATGGCGCTGAACCCAACGTCCTGCGCTTCGTGTGGTTAGAAGACGTGATCACGGCCAACCTGGATATGCTCTTCCCCGGTATGCGGATCATCTCGGCCAGTGCCTTCCGCATCACACGCAACAACGATACCGAGATCGCCGAGGAGGAAGCCTCTGACCTGCTCGAAACGATTGAGGAAAGTGTTCGCCAGCGGCGCTTCGGCCAGGTGGTACGGATGTCCGTCGTGGAAGAAATGCCGGAGCAAATCCGCACTATCCTGATGGAAAACCTCGAACTTCAGCCAGAGGATGTGTATACGCTGCGTGCCCCGCTCGGCATGAACGACCTGTTTGCGCTGGCGAACATCGACGTACCAACCCTGAAAGCGCCGTTGTATTTGCCGCAGCGCCCTGCCACCATCCCGCTCGGCGAGGACATTTTCACCGCGATTCGTCGCCAGGATATCTTGCTGCACCGCCCCTACGACTCGTTCCTGCCTGTCGTGGAGTTTTTCCAGCAGGCCGCTGAAGACCCGCAGGTGCTGGCGATCAAGACCACGCTGTACCGTACCGGGCGCAACTCGCCCATCGTCGAGGCGCTGCTCCGGGCGCAGGAGAACGACAAGCAGGTGGCTGTTCTGGTGGAATTGAAGGCCCGCTTCGACGAGGAAAACAACATCGGTTGGGCGCGCGCACTGGAAGGCAGTGGTGTCCACGTCGTGTATGGGCTGCTCGGCCTCAAGACGCACGCCAAGGTTGCGCTCGTGGTGCGCAAGGAAGCGGATGGGATGCGCCGCTACGTCCACCTGAGCACGGGCAACTACAATGCGATCACGGCCCGCATCTATACTGACCTGTGTCTGTTTACCTGCCGCGAGGACATTGCTGCCGACGCGACAGAACTATTCAACCGCCTGACAGGCTACGCCAGCCATACAAAATATCGCAAATTGCTGGTTGCGCCGGAACATTTGCGCTCCAAAATGGAGGCGCTGATCGAGCGCGAGATCGAGCACGCTCGCGCCGGGCGAGGCGGACACCTGATCTTCAAAATGAACGCCCTGGTGGACGCCAAGATGATCCGGCTGCTGTACAAAGCCTCTATCGCTGGGGTAAAGATCGACCTGCTGGTGCGCGGTATCTGCTGTTTGCGCCCCGGCATCCCCGGCGTCAGCGAGAACATCCGCGTCACCTGCCTGATCGGGCGCTTCCTGGAACACAGCCGCATCTATTATTTCCGCAATGCGGGCCAAACGGAGGTCTACCTGGGCAGCGCCGACCTGATGCCACGCAACCTGAACAACCGGGTCGAGGTGCTCTTTCCCGTCGAGTCGCCTGCTCTGAAAAGCCGCCTGATTGACGAGATACTGGCTATCGAGATGCGCGACAACGTGAAAGCCAGGGAACTCCTACCGGACGGCACATACCGCCAGTTGCGGCCTGGGCCGGGCGAGGAAGCCATCGACAGCCAGCGCTGGTTTATGGAGCACAGCCGGGAACATTGAAACAGGGCTGATCCCAATACCTTTTAGATAAGGATGTGAGGGGCTGTAGTTTGCCTCACCCCAACCCCTCTCCACCTTGTGGAGAGGGGAGTCTGGGCCGGTCGGTTTCCCCTCTCCGCTGCGCAGCGGAGAGGGGGTCAGGGGGTGAGGCAAATCGCCTTAACTTAAAGGTATTGGGGCTAATCCGGGATCAAGGGCTGGCTTTCAGGTTGACCGAGACTGCCTGCCCCGGATCGACGTGAATGTCCTGCTGGCCCACGCCTTTCTGATCGTTCACCAGGATGTTGTAAACCCCGGTGGGAACGGTCACCGGCGTGCCAACTTTCACCGCCACGCCATAGGGTGTCTGGCGCATCTGGTCGATGGTCAGGGCCAGCCGCTGCATTTCGACGGCTGAGGCGATGTAAACCATGACGTTGCCCTGAATGACCCTTCCCAGCGCGTCCATGTAATTGACGGTGATCGAGCCAAGCCGCGTCTGCAAGGTGGCGGTCTGGCCTTGCGTTACGTTCACCTCGTACCGCGCCGCAATCGGCGTGCGCACGCTGATCGCATAACTCCCCTCCGGCAGCGGCTGCGGGTCGCCATCACTGCGAAAAGTCACCAGCGGCGGGTTCGATTCTGTGCCAGCGGGGTAAACGGCGACGTTGACAGGCGCGGCTGTGGTGCCGTCCGGCGCGGTAACGTGCACCTGTACCGCGCCGCCGCCAAACAGATCATTGCGCAGCGGGACTGTCAACCGCTGCCCCGGCAGCAGGTTAAGTTCTACAGGCTGAATCTTGTCCGGCTTTTCTTCGCGGGCTGCGATCACCGTCCATTTTCCGGGGCTGATCAGGACGGGTGTATCGGGCAGAGCGCGGACGGTCTGACTGCCCTGGACGTTCAGGGCTGTGTAGGCCGTCGGTTTGCCATCGACGGTGGTAATGGCGAACACGATCTCGCTCAGGGTGATCGGGGCCTCGTTGAGCACGCCCGGCGCTAATTGCAGGTCGTTGACTTCATAGGGCTTCAGCAGATCGATGGTCAGCCGGTACGCGCCATCTGGTACGACGGACATCTGGTGCGAACGCAGCCGGAATGAGTCACCGGTCCTGGAGTTGACCAGCACCACCGGCAACGTGACCGGAGAAGCGTCGGGGCGGTACGTTTCCACGATGACCCGGCTCCACAGTACGGCGTCGGCAGGCGGCTTGCCCGGTGCGATGACCGTCCCCTGATCGGCGGCCAGGGCTACACTGCGGCCCTGCGCATTGGCGGTGGCTGCCCCGGCAACGACGCCGATTTGCAATTCCTGATTGGCGTCCAGGGCGACGAGTAGTTCGCCGCCCTTCGTCTCGACAATGCCATTCGGGCTGGTCAGACGGTACAGCGAGCGCCGATCTGTGAAGCCGATCACACGCTGGCTGACCTGCCCCGCCTTGAGGGCCAGGTCGATTTGCCCTTCACTGCCCGACGCGCCATAGTGTTCGATCTGAACAGTTGTCCCCGGTTCAAGGTCAACCTGTGTCCCGGCAAAGTTCAGCGTGCCGTCGCCGTCATCCATCTGAATCGTGTCGCCCGCATTCACCAGCGCCTCGCTCCCTGCTTCGACTTTATCCGGCTGCCCGTTGGCGCGGGTTATCTCGGCGCGGCCAGAGCGCACGGACAATTTCGCCGCCGCGTTCGGGTAGTCGGCGATTCGGGTCAGATAGATGAAGGCACTGCCTACCAGGAAAAGGCCGAAACACAAGAGCGCGATAATTCGGGTGCGATTCATCAATGCCGACCACAATCCTGAAATTGACGAGTTCACTTGCAGGCGATTATATCAGTTCTGACGAAAAACCGGGGCAGAGGAGATGACCCAGGGGGCAGATCGAATAGGATTTAGGGGCAATACCTTTTAGATAAGGCTGTGAGGGGCAGTAGTTTACCTCACCCCCAACCCCTCTCCACCTTGTGGAGAGGGGAGTCTGGACCGGCTGGTTCCCCCTCGCTGCGCAGCGGAGAGGGGGTCAGGGGGTGAGGTATATCGCTTTAACTTAAAGGTATTGGATGTAGGGAGCCACCTCGGTTAACTAGGGATAGGGTCGAGCGAGTTTGGCACAAGCATGGGTGGTGGTAAAGCGCCAATCGAATGTCTCGGCGATCCGTGCGATGCGCCACCTCTCCCCACTTTTCAAGAGAATGTGCGCCCGCGTGATATTCCGGGCATTCGCCTTCCCACGTCGGATAAATGCCTCGACCTTCCTTCGCTCGTCTTCACTCAGTTCAATCATGGCTATACTCCCTTTTTCGCCAAGTATAGCCTGATCCCTACAACCTACCCGGACTGCCCCCTAGCAATCAGGGTATCTATTGCGCTTTCGTGGCGGCAGCCGTAGCCGCCGGGGTGCTAGGCGCGCTGGGGGTGGCCGTCGGCACGGCTGTGGTAGCAGCTGCGGTGGCCTGCGCAGTGCCGGAGGTGGCCGGGGGCGTGCCGAGCGACTGTGAGGTCTGCGCGAAGCGGGCCAGCGCGATGTCTCGCGCAGCAACGAAGCCTGCCGTATCCGTGCCGACCAACCCCTGCTTGCTGAGGACAGCCAGTCCGTCGTCACCCAACAAGTACCAGACGAAGGCTTTGACTTCGGGCCGCGTGAAGGCATTCACGTTCAGGACGGCGTACAGCGTCTGCGAGAGTGGGTACGTGCCGTTCTTCAGGTTGGCCTCAGTAGGTTCAACACAGCCGCTTCCGGCGTTAATCGGCACGGCCTTAACGTTCGACTTTACGTCTTTGAACTCGGCAAACGTCATGTAGGTGATTGCACCCTCGACGTTCTGGACTCCAGCAGCGCGGTACAGAGCGTCGCTGTTTTCCGTCGTGTCCTTGCGGCGCACAGGCGCAACCGCCTTAACCGATTTGCTCAACAGGAAATCCGTTTCCCATGCGCCATCGCCCGGTGTCAGGATCAGCAGATCGGTGGCGGGGAAGTCGGCGCTCACGTCCGACCACTTCTTGACCTTGCCTTCGGACTCGACGCCAAAGAGCTTTGCCAGTTGATCGGTGGTCAGACATTGAGCCGCCTTGTTGTTGGGGTTCGCCACCACGACCACGCCCTCCGCCCCAAGTTGAAGGTTCAACATCTGGACGTTAGCCTTCTGGCAGGCGCTCGCCTCGTCGTTGGTCGCCAGGCGCGTCGTCCCGATCATGTCCACCTTGTTCGCGCACAGATCGCGGAAGCCTGCGTCGTTGCCGTAAGCTGCCGTCGTCAGTTTGATCTTGCTGTAGCGCGGTGAGAAGGCATCGCCCACCGCTTTCAGCGGCGGGTAGGCGGCTGCCGACCCGTCCACCGTGATGGTTCCTGCCGTGTCCGCCGGGATGTTCACACTCTGGATGCGGCTGAAGGTACGGCCTGTTTGCCTGGTATTCAGGTAGTTCTGAGCGCGGTCATAGGTCGTGTCGCTGGCGGCGATGAAGCCCACATTGGTGACCGGGGCGCGCCCTTCGCGGCTCAACAGGTAAGTCAGGAAGTCGGCGACGGGCTTGCGATCCAGGCTGGCCGCGTTGACGTACAGGTATAGCGACTCGGCGGCGGGGTAGCGCGCCGATTCCAGGCTTGGCACGTCAGCATCGACGCAGGTGTCCGTATCGGTCTGCTTCATTTTCAGCGCGCGCACGGCAAGCTGCTGGGCGGAAGTGGCGCTCTTGAAATCGGAGAGCGTCAGCAGGCCGACGCCGTTGGCATCGCTGCTGACCTGCTGCGCGACTTTGCTCGGCGACTCGACCACCTGGATGTCACTGCGCAGCTTGTCGCCCGGCACAATCGAATCGGCCAGCACGTAAGCCTGCGATTCAGGCGCAGTGGCGTAGATGGCGTTGATCGGGGCGTCAATCGTCGAATCGATGTCCTTCCAGGACTTGATGGTGCTGGAAGGACTGAGCAGCTTGTTCAACTGGTCGCTGCTCAGGCAGGTAGCCTTCGACGAATTGTTCACGGCCACGACCAGTGCGTCGTAGCCGATCAACAACTCGATAAAGTTGACGTTCTTCTCCTTGCAAGCTGCCGCTTCCGTATCGGTCACGGCGCGAACGGCCATATTGATGTCCAGTGTGCCCCCGCACAGCTTCTCAAAGCCGCCGCTCGTCCCGGAGACGGCCACGTCGATTTTCGTCTCGGGGTGGGCAGTCGTGTAATTCTGGCTGATGGCTTTCAGGATGGGCGAGACGATATTGGAACCGTCAATGCTGACGGCATTGGGGGTCTGCGCAAGCGAAAGTGTGGCGGCGTTCGGGGAAAGAGTCGCCAGCAAAATCAGCGCCGTGACAGTTAGCCCGATGATTCGCCGTAGAAGTTTCATACCGAGATTTCTCCTCTGGGGTTCGTTGTGCCGCAGAAATTGTACACAGCCGCCTTGAAAAGAAAAGACGCAGTGCCCAGTTGCGCTCGTTTCAATCTCAGCGCCCGATCAGGCGGCACAGTTGTGCGGGATTGCTGGCGTTGCAGGTGAGCAGCGCACCCGCGAGCACAAGCGTCACGACGCAGCAGGCCGCGATGCCCAGGAACAGGGCCACACAGCCCAACCACGCCAGGCGGTGATGGCCGGTATATTCGCCCAGCCCTTCCACCAGCAGCGACAGGGCCTCGAACCAGGTGGTGAAGCGCACCAGCGCGGGCACGACCACAAACACGCCAATGGCTGCCAGGCAGATCAGGCCCACCAGAAGGCCGACGGCGCGCAGATCGGTTGTCGAGGTCACAGGGCGGCTCCTGCTCAGGGAAGGCGCTGATCAAGAATGTACCTCAGCCCGGCAGCTTCTCCAATTGGGCTGGAGGCTGTGGGGAGTTTACCTCACCCCCAGCCCCCTCTCCGCATCGCAGAGAGGGGGATCGAGAAGATAGTGATATAGAGTTGGCTACCGTGTGGTCTCGGCAGCCTTCTGCTCGCTGGCCTGCATTTCCATCTGGATCAGTTCGCGGCGCAGCACCTTGCCTACCGTCGTCTTGGGCAGTTCCTTGACGAACTGGATGCGCGTCGGCACTTCGTAGCGGGCAAGCTGCTTCGAGGCAAAGTCGATGATGTCCTGCTCCGTTGCCTGCTGCCCGGCCTTCAGTACGACCCACGCCTTGAGCGCTTCCTGGCCGACCTTGTCAGGATCGGGGTGCGGAATGGCAGCAACGCCCACTTCCTGCACGGCGGGGTGCTCGGCAATCACCTTTTCCACGTTGTTCGGGTAGACGTTGAAGCCGCCGATGAGCGCCATGTCTTTCTTGCGATCCACGATGTAGAAATACCCGTCCTCGTCCATCCGTGCGATGTCCCCGGTGTACAGCCACTTTTTGCCATCCGGGCCGGGCCGCAGCGCATTGTTGGTTTCGGTGGGCAGGTTGTAGTAGCCGGACATCAGGTTGGGTGACCAGATCACCAGTTCGCCCACTTCGCCGACGGGCAGATCGGTCACCCCGTCATCCAGACTGACGATCCGGCATTCCACGTCCGGGATCGGCAGACCGATGCTGCCTGTACGGTTTTCGCCCAGGATGGGGTTGACGTGCGTTGCGGTGGGCGTCTCGCTCATCCCGTAGCCTTCGATCAGCTTGCCGCCTGTGATTTCCTCAAAACGGCGCTTGGTGACAGGCGGCAGCGGCGCAGACCCGCTGATGCAGACTTTGATCGAGCGCAGGTCGTATTTGCCTGCCGCCACGTCCGGGTTGTTGTTGATGGCGTTGTACATGGCCGGCACGCCGTCGAACAGGGTGGGCTTGAAGGTATGCAGCACTTCAAGCACTTCCTTGATGTCGCGTGGATTGGGAACCACCGCCAGCGCGGCGCCGGTGCGGGAGGCGTAGCACAACACGGCCACCATCCCGAACACGTGGAACAGCGGGATAGCGGCCATGTATGGCCCGCGTTTGGTGCTCTCGTCGGTCAGCCACGCCATTATTTGCAGGATGTTGCACACCAGCGCCTGGTGCGTCGCCATGGCCGCTTTCAGGCCGCCCGTCGTGCCACCTGTATATTGGAATATCGCCGTGTCGCTGGCAGAAACCTCGACGGTGGGCTTGCGGCCCGCATAGCGTTTCAACACGTCGCGCAAGTTGTGATCGCTTGCCTGCATTTCGATGCGGTGGCCGTCTTTTTTCTCTTTGGCAAGGGTAAACAGCAGCGCGGCCAGCGGTGGCAAATAATCTTTGATGTTGGTCACAATGACATTTTTGATTTCGGTGTCTTTTTGAATCTGCTTGACCGTATTGTAAAAGAGGCTGAGTGTGATGACTGTGTTGGCCCCGCAATCCTTAAACTGTTGCAGCATCTTCGGGCCAGGGAAAGTAGGGTTGGTGGCGCATACAATCGCACCTGCCTTGAGGATGCCGTAGAACGCGATCAAGAACTGCGCGCAGTTGGGCATGACGATTGCCACCCGATCCCCTTTTTTCACGCCCATGTCGCTCAACGCGACGGCCAGCGCATCCGACTGCGCGTCCAGGTCGCCGAAGCTGAGTTCGGCTTTCTGCCGTCCCACGATGGGGAGATGCGCCGAGCTGATGACCGCCGGGGCATTGGGTGTTCGCTGCGCGGTGTCTCGCAGGAACTGGAACAGGGGTTGACTCGGATAGGGTTGGAGGGTCGTCGGCACACCGGGATCGTATTTTTTTGTCCAGGGCTTGTCACGGTACGACATCTTCTGGGCCTCCTAAATTAAGTTTCTTTCCTGACACTAGTATAAAGCCAGATCGCTTCGCTCAAAATGGCTGCCTGCCTGTTACCGGCGTGGGAAAAGTCACATCCGCCCTTGCCCGACTCAAGGAGCCAGAACTGGTGCGACTGCCTGCGCGATAACGCGGTTGCCTGCTGCGTTCAAATACGGCGCAGCGGCATAGTAGACCTGCTGTGCGCGCTCGGCCTGCATTCGCAGAGGGGGATACAGGTCGATGCACTTCCAGCCACGCTCCTGGCAGGTTTGCAGCAACCGTAGCCGCGACTGTGAGAGTTGATCGAGCGCGGCGGGGTTAAACGGCGGGCTGGCACGGTTGCTGTACACTTCCTGTGGAGTCGGCAGCAGCAGCACGATCATCCTGGCGTGTAGATTATCCTGCACAAAGCGGTTGGCCTCATCCAGCGCTTGCAGCGTCAGGTTGAAGCCGTAACGCATGTCGGGGCGATCTGCGGCCAGCGTGTCGATGTCAGACGACAGGACCAGGGACACGCTGCCGTAATCAACGTGCGCCGTAGGGTCAGGCGGCGGCCAGCGATCCAGCGCGCAGATCAGGGCGTAGATGGCCGAATACTGGCCCAGTGTCGGGTGGCAGGCCGCCTGTGTTGCCTGGGGTGGCGGCTCAAGGCTTCCGGTGCGGCCCTGCCGCAGCGCCAGCCGGTACTCGGCTTGCAGATCGGCAACCGACCACTGCCACAGCACGATACGCGGTTTGAGCTGCGGCCCGCTTTGCCGGAGCAGCATCAGGCGTGCCGTGCTGCCCGTTTCTGGCTGGCCCAGGTTGGCAATGCTCAACGAACGTTCGGAGGCCACCTGGTTGATCCAACAATCCTTCGCCTCAGCCATGCAGAAAGTGTCTGCCCCGCCGAGTGCCATAACATCCAGAGGCAGGCGCAAGGTGGTGTCCCGGATACCAACACGCGATCCGGGCAGGCTGGCCGTCGAGACAGTAAAGGTTTGCCCGGACAGGCTGAAGCGCTCGTTCGACAGGCCGGGTCGCACGATGGCGCCGTAGTCCGGGTCAGGTTCCGCAAGGGCAGTGGTAGACAGTCGCCAGTCGGTGAAGGGCGTGAGCCGGGTCTGGGACAGGGTGCGCTGCATCCAGGCCGGAAGCTGCGCATAGTTTGCACGCAACCCAATCTCGCCGAGCACCAGCGCTGCGATAAGGATGCCTATCAGCACGCGCCGTCCCCGCGCGGTCAGCGCTGGCAGATGAGTCAGACCGTAGAGCGGATGCAGGATCGCGCCAGCCAGCAGCGCCGACAGGATCACGTTGAAGCGCGCATTCTGGAACCCCGACCAGCCCACCACGCGCCAGGTCGCTTCCCAAAGGGGGTAATCACGCGAGCCGACGTCCAGAATGTTGTGACTGACGGTGATGGCGAACCCCATGCACGGCAGCCACAGCCAGGCGCTCCCGACCATTGCCACCGCCATCAGCGGCACCGCCGGGTACAGGTAACGCTCGTGCATCTGCGTGGAGAACATGAAGAACGAAACGTGCAGCCCGGCAGCCAGCAAAAACTCGTCACGACGCTGAGGCAGAATAAGCGCTCGTAATGCGATCAGCCCGGCAGCCAGCGCGAACAGGGCGTAGCCCACGATCCGCACCGGGTAGGGGCCAATGTAGTAAGCCGTATCCGTCGGCTGGCCGAAGTCGCGCAGATTGAACTGCGAGGACAGCGACCAGAACCAGAAATTATGGGCATTGATTGAAATAAACGGGTACTTGCCCACGCTTTCCCGGTAGGGCCGCAGTGCAGCCTCGCCGCTTGCCAGGACGAAAGGGGCCAGGCCGACGGCCACGACCAGCGCAAAAATCGCTGCGCCGCGCAGCACCGAGCCGATCCCGAAGCGCCGCAAGCTCAGGACGACGATCAGCGGCAGCAAGGTAATGCCCTGGAACTTCACCAGGATGGTCAGCGCATACAGCAGCCACGCCGCACTGTTGGCTCGGCGGTGGAGGGCATAGACCGTGATCAGCAAAAAGAACGCAAACAGACCATCCGTCTGTCCCCACCAGACCGAGTCGGCGATCAGGCCGGGCGTGAAGGCGATGACGGCAGCGGCAAAACTCGGCCAGAGGAGAGCGGCCAGGCCGACGCCCGGCGCTGAAGCACCGGGCTGAATCAACGAAGCCCGCTTCAGCGGGCTAAAGGCGGACTTCGACTCCACCGACTGTACCGATTCAGATTTGCCCTTAGAGGTCGTACTACCCAAATCACCTCTCTCCAGTTGGAGAGGGGCTGAGGTCAACTCGCGCTGCGCAATGGCATAGACGACAATGACCAGCAGCAGATCGAAGATAAAGAGCGGGAACTTGATCGCCGTGCGGAAGCCAGCGTTGTCGCTGTCCAGGCTGCCGCCCATAAGTTCGTAGACTCTCGCGCTGATAGTGAGCAGCGTCACGCCGATGGGCGGGTGATCGACGGGAGCCGTCTTGACATTCGTGTACACGGCAAATAGGCCTTGCCGCGTCGCGCTGCGCGCCCAGTCTTCAAAGACCGTAATGTCGCTTGTCGAATAGCCCGTTCCGGCCAAAAGCGGAAGTCGCAGCCAGATCGCCAGCGCGAGGATGACCAGCAGAGGAAACCACCGCGCGTAACGTCCGGCAAGGATGTTGGGTAAACCCAAACGCTACTCTTTCTGCCTGTGCTCTTTCTACGTATTCTGTGTATGGTTCAGGCGGGGCATTGCAGACTGGCCCACGCCTCGCGCCAGGTGCGCTTGATGTTCGCCAGGATCGCCGCCGAGCTTTCGCCGGTTTGTGGACGCATTTCAAAGCCGACCCAGGGGCGCTTTCCAACGGGCGGGTTCTCACGCAGGTAGCCGACCTCGAACAGCGCCTGCAGGAATTCGACCAACTGCGGCACGTCGCTTTCGCCGCCCGGAAAGCCAAACCGGGGATGCAGATCGCCGTAAGCGGCACGGCCCGGCACTTTGACGCAGTTGCCGACGTGTGCATGAACCAGGTAATCCTTGAGCGTGGTCAATGCGGGCAGCGGCGATTCATCCAGGAGTGGCATATGGCCCATGTCGTACAGCAACCCAAAGTCGGGCAGGTCGGCTTTGACGATGGCGGCCAATGCTGCTGCCTCGTCCGCCGGGCCGATCAGCGCTTTCTTATCGATGGCCCGGTCAAACGTTTCGAGTGTGATCGCCACCCCATAGCGCTGCGCGAATGCACCCAGGTCGCACAGCGAGGTCATCAGTACCTCCCTGGCCGCTGCCCGATCTGCCTGGCCTGGATCAGCCCCCGACAGCACGACAAAACGCCCGGCCCCGATCTCCGCTGCCTGAACGACGTAAGGTTTGAGCGTTTCCAACGCCTGCTCGCGCACCTGCCCATCCAGGCTGTTCAGGTTGAGCTTGCCGCCCAGGATGATCGGCTGCGCGCCGAAGGCCACCTGCATATGCGACTGCTCGATCAGCCGGGCGCACTGTTCGCGCACGTGGGGGTCATTGATGCGCGTGATCTCGACGGCGGAGAAGAAATCGTCGGCTGCGATCTGTGCAATCGTCTCAAAAATAGGGCCATCGCCGCTGCCACATTCAGGGAAGGCCAGAAAGCGCACCAGGCTCAGGGTGCAGTAGCTGTCCCAATGTTTGTCCACTGCCTACCCCTGCGTGCTCCGCAGTTTGTCCCACACTTCGGGGTTGAGCAGATGCGGCGGGCGTTCACCGCGCAAAACCTGGATAGCCTGGGCGATGGCGGTGCGCCACAGCCGGTCTTTACCCGCGCCGGTGGCGCTGGCGACATGCGGAGTGGCGATCACGTTGTCGCGGTGCAGCAGCGGGTTTTCAAAGTCGGGCGGTTCGGGGTCGAACACATCCAGACCCACACCCGCCAGACGCCCCGAATCGAGGGCCTGGATAAGCGCCGATTCGTCGATCAATGCGCCGCGCGCCGTGTTGATCAGGAATGCGCCCGGCTTCATCCGGGCCAGGCTTCGCGCGTTGATCAGGTGCCGCGTTTCAGGCGTGGCAGGCAAATGCAGCGATACCACATCCGAGGTCGAGAGCAGCGCTTCCAGCGTCGGCACCAGCGTTACCCCTAGCTCGGCAGCGCGTTCGGCAGAAATGTAGGGGTCGTACACCACCACGTTCATGTCCATCGCCCGTGCAACCCTGGCGACCCGGCTGCCGATGCGCCCCATGCCCACCAGCCCAAGCTGCTGCCCGGCCAGTTCCAACCCTTGATTCTCGCCGAAAAAGTCGTGCTTCCGCCCGTCGCGCAGGCTGTTTTCATTACGCTTCAAGAACTTGGTGGCAGCCATGAGCAGCGCGATGGCATGTTCCGCCGTCGAGATGGTGGGGCCGTCCGGCGCATTACACACTGCCACGCCGCGCGCCGTCGCATCCGGCAGCGAGAGGTTGTCGATGCCAATGCCGGAACGGGCAATGACACGCAGCCCTGGAGCCTGATCCATCAGCGCGCCATCGTAGCGGACACGCGACCCGGCGATGATGGCCTGTGCGTCGGCCAGCCCCGCCAGCGGTTGATCGGAATCAGCACTGGTCGGGCCGATGGCAATGGCGAATCCTTCCAACATGGGCGCGTACACATCCGGCATCGGACGCTCAAACCAGATTCGATACACGGCAACCTCGCTTTAACGTGGTGGCAGTTCCAACGACCCGGCCAAACGTCCTAGAACATATCATCCATGCGGCATCTACGCAAGCCTTTGAGTCTTGGCCTCACCCCTGCCCCCTCACCAGCTGGCGAGGGGAAACCCGGTTGGCAATCGTGTTTGGCATTGGCTCCCCTACCCATAAAATTCGGCGCAGGGGACACCGGGTTTCAACCCGGCCCGGATGCGCCCCTCCTCCTTTCCGAGTAACCCTGGCGGGTAGAACGATGCGGGTAGAACGATTGTGCGGTACAATGT
>Ga0070741_10004527_pt1 | contig 32360 bp, 25 predicted proteins | sample Coa_R1_4_FD_66440 | JGI IMG/M metagenome (GOLD analysis project Ga0070741, IMG submission 66440) | Surface soil microbial communities from Centralia Pennsylvania, which are recovering from an underground coalmine fire - Coalmine... | ecosystem: Environmental > Terrestrial > Soil > Unclassified ... | reverse complement strand
GAAGATCTGCGCGAGCGCGCGCGAGCCGACGATGGCGGTGAACTGCGAAGTCAGGATGCCGAGCGCGAGCGTGATCGCGAAGCCGCGGACCGGTCCGGCACCGAGCGCGAACAGCACGACGCTGCCGATGAGCACGGTGACGTTGGCGTCGGCGATCGTCAGGAACGCGCGGTTGTAGCCGGCTTCGATGGACGCGTGCGGTGAATTCCCGTTGCGCAATTCCTCGCGGATGCGCTCGTAGATCAGCACGTTCGCGTCCACCGCGATACCCATCGTCAGCACCATGGCCGCGATGCCGGGCATCGTGAGCGTCGTGCCGATGATCGACATGCTGGCGACCACGAGGATCATGTTCATGATCAGCGCCGCGACCGCGAAGGCGCCGAACACGCGGTAGTAGAAGACCATGAAGAACATCACGAGCACGAGGCCGAGCGCGGCGGCCATCTTGCCCTTGGCGATGTTGTCCTGGCCGAGGCTCGGGCCGACCGTGCGCTCCTCGACGAAGTCGATCGGCGCCGGCAGCGCGCCCGCCTTGAGCAGCACGGACAGATCGTGCGCTTCCTTGCTCGACAGGCCCGTCGTCTGGAAGCGATTGCTGAACACGCCGCGGATGGTCGCGTCGTTGATCACGTCGACGATCTCGTGCTTCTCGCGGATCACGTCGCCCTGCGCGTTGTGGGTCGTCGTGATCTTGGTCTCGCGATAGACGACCGCCATGCGCTTGCCGACGTTCTTCGAGGTGAACTCGAACATGCGCTTGCCGCCGGTGGAGTCGAGGCGCACGGTCGCGGCCGGCTGATTGTTCTCGTCGACACCAGGCGCGGCGTCGAGGAGCTGCGAACCGCTCGCGATGGCTTCCTTGCGCACCAGGATCGGACGGTGCGAGTTGCGCTCGAAGTAGAGCTCGTCGCCCGGTGGGATGATGCCGCTCTGCGCGGCAGCGTTTGGATCTGCGTCCATGTCGACGGCGCGATATTCCATCGTCGCGGTGGCGCCGATCAGCTCCTTGACGTGCGTCGGATCCTGCACGCCGGGCAGCTGCACGACGATGCGGTTCGCGCCCTGCTTCTGCACCACCGGCTCGGACACGCCGAGCTGATTGACGCGATTGCTGAGCGTGATGCGCGTCTGCTCGACCGCGCGCGAGATGATGTCCTTCTCTTCCTTCTCGGAGAGCTTCGCCTCGAGCGCGGGCGGATTGGCGTTCTGCACTTCGTTGAGCGCGAGCTCGGGGAATTCCTTGCCGAGCGCCTTGCGTGCCGCGTCGAGCGTCGCGGCATCGGGGAACTCGATCACGGCGGCACCGCCGGCAGCACGGCGTCCGCTGTAATGGATGTTCTGCTTGCGCAGGAACGTCGGCAGATCGGTGAGATAGCGCTCGACCGCTTTCTTGCGCACTTCGCCGGAGTCGACTTCGATCAGCAGATGCACGCCGCCGCGAAGATCGAGGCCGAGCGCCATCGGCTTCGCGCCGAACGCCGCGAGCCAGGACGGCGTGCGCGGCACGAGATTCAGCGCCACGACGTACTTGTCATGGTCCGGCAGGTTCTGGGAGAGGACGTCGAACGCCTTGAGCTGCACCTCTTCGTTCTGCAGGCGCACGACCCAGTTCTTGCCGTCGAGCTTCGACGAGTCCGGATGGATGCTGGCGCCATCGAGCGTCTTGTCGACGACGCCGCCGAAGTCAGCGGGCAGCGGCTCGCCCGACTCGAGCGAGATCTGCACGGCGGGCTGCATGCCGTACAGGTTCGGCGCGGCGTAGATCGCGCCGAGCACGCCGACGATGATGAGGACGAGGAATTTCCAGAGTGGATACGGCTGCATGATGTTCTTCTCTCGCTGAAAGCGCGTTATTGCGCTTTGAGCGTCCCTTTGGGCAGCACGGCCGTGACCGACTGCTTCTGCACCTTGATTTCGACCTTGTCGGCGACTTCGAGCGTGAGGAACACCTCGCCGATGGCGGTGATGCGCCCCGCGAGCCCGCCGCCGGTCACCACCTCATCGCCTTTCGCGAGCTTGTCGAGCATCGTGCGCTGCTCCTTCGCGCGCTTCATCTGCGGCCGGATCAGCATGAAATAGAACAGCACGACCAGGATCAGCAGCGGCGCGAACTGCACCAGCGCGTTCGGCTGCGCGGCGGCCGCCTGCGCATAAGCGGGCGAGATCAGGAAATCCAGCACGAGGACTCCAACGGGGAATTTTGAGGCGCGGGATTATGCCATGTCAGGGGCAGTCCGACGGCGTCCCCGCGACCTGGAACGGGCTGCTGATGCCTTCGTACGGCGTCGGCGGCTCGCTCGATGAAAGCCGGTAAACGCCCTCATGCCGGATGCGATAGGTGCCGGCCGGCGTGTCGCGCGGAATCTTCCAGAGCGCCTGCGCGGTGGACGGCCCGACCTGGTTGAGCTCGGTGTTGATGAGATTCGAGCTCGTGTTCCAGATGAACGTGAGCTCGGGATCGCGATCGGTCGCGACCACGTCCCAACCTCCGGCCGCATTCTGGCGTTCCGCGTAGAGATAGGAGGACATCGTCTTCAAGTCGTTCGCCGGATAGCCCCCGACGAAGCTCACGTCGACCGTGTCGCCTTGCGCGTAGCTCGCATGCGCATCGGTGACCGTGCTGCCGAAGTCGCCTTGCGGATCGGTGAAGATCGGCGCGTCGGGGCCGACGTTGAACGTCGCGGGCGGAACGCCGTCGGGCGCCGGCTGATCCGACGCCATCGCAGCCGCGAGCTTGCGCACTTCCTGCTGCGTCGCTGCGAGCTGCCACGGGCCCGCATAGGTCGACGCGCCTTCGTACATCTGCGCCGAGTATTCCTCGCGCGTCGCCATGTAGTGCAGATAGTCGTTCGACAGGCCGGCGATGACGACGGTGTCGACGCCGGCGGGTGCGAGCGCGTCGAGCGCCGTCTTGCGCAAACGCCGGCCCGACATCGTCGTGACCTCGAACGGCACGCCGATGATCGCGAGATTGCCGACGCGGAAGATCTGGAACGGCACCGGCTCGGTCTCCGACGCGGAGAAGATCGGCTTCTCGTTCTGGCATCCGTAGGCCGGCTGCAGGCTCTGCAGGCACAGCGCCGGGATCGCGACCGTGTACACCGCGACGCTGTCGACCGGCACGGTCACCGGCTGATCGTTCTGCTCGAGCGCGATGTAGCCCGTGCCGTTGTACCAGCCGTTGTACTTGTTGCGGACGTCGTCGAGGTACGGCGACGGCGCATCGTTTACGCAGGTGAATCCCGCCGCGCCAGGCCCCGGCCCATTCACGCCACCGGCCGCGAAGCCGAAGCCGAGCGCGGTCTTGCACGTCGCTTTGTCGCCGGAATACAGATTGTCGGGCGAGCCGGGCGCCTGCAATCCGGCGAGAACGTCCGCGTCGGTGACTTCGTCGCCGGACGCAAAGTCCGCGTAGAAGAATCGATAGTCGACCGGTCCGCGCAACGCAGTGCCCTGCCCAAACTGTCGCAGCGCCGCCGCGAGCTGCTTCGTCCCGCTGATCGCGGTCGCTTCCGGCTGACCGCGCTGATAGTTCGGCTGATCGAAGTCGTACGGCTCGTCGGTGCCGCCGCGCGCGAAGTACGGCACGCCCTGACCGCGACCGTTGCCGCCTTGCGGATCCGCATCGAACACGAAGAGATCAGGAACCGTATCGCCTTCGTCGGTCTGCGCGAACGCGGCGACGAAGTTGTCGGCGCCGTCGAGCGGACCGCCGGTGTCGGGCACGTACTGCGTGCCCATCAGCTTCTCGAAGTTGAGCGACGCCCAACCCTTGTTGTCGCTGGAGATGAGCAGGTCGTGGTTGCCCATCGACGTCGGGTGCACGGCGAACCAGTTGATGACACCCGATGCGGTGCCGTCGTTGCGGACCAGATCGAGCTGCAGCACGCGCTTGCTGACGTTCACTTCGTGGCCGTTCGCATCGAGATATTGCGATCGCTCCGACTCGGCGTCCTGCTGATACGCGGGCGGCGATCGATTGATGTTCGCGTTGAGCAGCTGCCCGATCGACATGCCGATCGAAGCCGTCTGCGGATGCGCCTCGAGATTCGCGTGCGCGCGACGGATCGCTTGCACGATGCCGTCGACGATCACCTTGAAGTTGTCGCTGTCGAAGTTCGCGTCGCTGAACACAAGGCTCTCGAACCACACGGCCGGGTTGTAGACGATCGCCGGCAGATTCCCGGACTCGTCGGGGAGCACGGGAACGCCGAAGCCGCCGCCCGCGGTATGCGTGTGCGTCGCGGAGATCATCACGTTCTCCGGACCATAGACCGCGCCGAGCGTCGGATCGGCCGCGATCTGCGCGAGCACTTCCTGATGCAGCAGGCCGGAGATCGCGCCGAGGTCGATCGACACGAACGCGACACGCTTGCCGTTGCACGGCGACTCGATGGTGAACGCGCGCGCATAGAGCCGCGTATGGATGCCGTTCGGCACCTGCGGCGGCACCACCATGCCGAACATGTCGGCGTGGTTGGTCGGATTGCCGCCGAGCGGACCGGTCGTGTCGTAGATGCCGCTGCCGAACCGGAACTGATTGTTCGCGCCGCAGCTCCCGGTCGCTGCCGGCACGCCGGCGCGCGGCTGCTCGATCGCGCTCGGCGCATCAGGCTGATGACTCGTCGTGAGCGTCGTGCCGTTGAGCGTCAGCTCGCTCGAGCTGCCGACGTCGAGCGCCGGGCTCTGCAGCACGCACTGCGCCTTGCGTGAATCGATCCCGCCCGGGCCGCCCCCGATCCCTGGCGCGCCGGTCGAGGACGGCTGGCTGTTGCCACACGCGGACAAGGCGAGCGAGAGCGGGAGGAGCAGGAATGCGCGCATGCCAAATCGTGGCATATCCTGCTCCCATGCGCGTCCTCGCTGCCGGTTTGTCAGCGGCCGGCTTGCTGGCCGGATTCGCTTTCCTGCCCGAACCCGTGGTGCAGGTCGTGACGGTGCCGTACGACCGCGACGCAGCCATCCTGCTGGCCGGCAAGCAGGTGCCCGACGAGATCGACAGCTTCTATTTCTTCGTGCTCGACACCGAGACCAGCGTCGACGAGGACGGTGAAGAGCTCGCGCTCGTGCTGCAGAAAGCGGCGATCGAGCAGGATTACCTCGGCATCGTCGGGCCGGACCCCGAGCGCAATCGCGCGACGTTGCTGCACGCGCTCGATGCTTCGCGGGGCAGCGACCTGTCGGGGGTGATCGTGATCTACGTTGGACCCGATGAGCAGGCCGACGAGCTGGCGCGGCGCATCGGCGAGACGGGTGCGGAGCTCCGGTTCGTCACCTATCCGCAACAGGCAGTGCCCGGCGCGCCATCGATATAATCGCGCTCCCCTTTTAAGACCCGCTTCCGAACCATGGCCACCTATCAGGCGCCGCTGCGCGAGATCGGCTTTGTCTTGAACGACGTCCTCGACGTCGCCCAGCTCGCGAAGCTGCCGGCCTTCGCGGACGCCACGCCCGACGTGCTCACTGGCCTCGTCGAAGAGGCGGCGAAGCTGCTCGAAGAAAAGCTCGCGCCGCTGAACGCGAAGGCCGACTCGGGCTGCAAGTACAAGGACGGCAACGTCACCGTTCCCGAGGGATTCAAGGACGCCTACAAGCTGTACTCGCAGGCGGGCTGGATGAATCTCGCGAACAAGCCGGAGCACGGCGGACAGGGCCTGCCCTACACGCTGTCGAAGGTGATCGAAGAGATGCTGTGCAGCGCCAACGTCGCGTTCGCGCTGTATCCGGGGCTCACGACCGGCTGCTACGAAGCGATCGAAGCCAACGGCAGCGAAGAGCAGAAGAAGACGTATCTGCCCAAGCTCGGCACCGGCGAATGGACCGGCACGATGTGCATGACCGAGCCGCAGGCCGGATCGGACCTCGGCGCGGTGAAGACCAAGGCGATCCCGCAAGCCGATGGCAGCTACGCGATCGAAGGCGGCAAGATCTTCATCACCTCCGGCGAGCACGACATGGTGGACAACATCGTCCACTTCGTCCTCGCGCGGCTTCCGGACTCGCCGCCCGGTGTGAAGGGACTGTCGACTTTCGTCGTGCCGAAGTTCCTCGTCGGCAAGGACGGCAGGCCCGGCGAGCGCAACCAGGTCCGCTGCGTGTCGATCGAGCACAAGATGGGTCTGCACGGCTCGGTGACATGCTCGATGGCATTCGAGGGCGCGCGCGGATGGATGATCGGTCAGCCGAACCAGGGCATCCAGAACATGTTCGTGATGATGAATTACGAGCGGATCATGGTCGGCAACCAGGGGCTCGGGCAGTGCGAGCTCGCGACGCAAAACGCGATCCGCTACGCGCGCGATCGCAAGCAGGGCAAGGCGTTCAACGGCAAGGCGGAGATCATCGAGCACCCCGACGTGCGCCGCATGCTGATGCAGATGAAGTCGGTCACGGAAGGCGCACGCGTGCTCGTCTACGAGACTGCGATCTACACCGATCTCTCGCGCAATCACCCCGACGCGAAAGTGCGCGAGGAAGCGGCCGACTTCGTCGAGCTCAACACGCCGCTGGTGAAAGCGTTCTGCACCGACTCCGCGGTGGAGCTCGGCAGTCTCGCGATCCAGGTCTACGGCGGCCACGGCTTCATCAAGGAGCACGGCGTCGAGCAGATCGTGCGCGACTCGAAGATCCTCTGCCTCTACGAAGGCACCAACGGCATCCAGGCGATGGACCTCGTGCGCCGCAAGCTGATGCTGCACAACGGCCGCCTGCCCGGACGCTTCTTCGCCAAGGCGCGCGCTGCGGCGACGAAGGCCGATGGCGATCTCGAATTCATCGGCAAGCCGCTGCTCGCAGCGATCGACGATCTCGAGAAGACGACGCGGTGGATCCAGGAGTCGTACAAGACGTCGCCCGACGACGCCGCGTTCGGCTGCGCGGATTTCCTGCGCGCGTTCGCGCTCACCTACCTCGGCTACAACTGGCTGCGGATGGCGAAAGCGGCGGCGGCGCAGTCCGACCGGTCGCTGCGCGCCGCGAAGTTCGCCACGGCGAACTTCTTCGCGACGCGCATGCTGTCGCAGGTCTCGGCGCTGCTGGCGAACGTGCGCGCGCCCGCCGCCGAGCCGATGCAGCTCGCGGCGAGCGATTTCTGATCGCAATGCACGAATTCCTGCAGCACATCATCGACTGGTATCTGGCGCGGATCGCCGAGGGCGGCTATCCGCTGATCGTGCTGTTGATGGCGATCGAGAGCTCGTTCCTGCCCTTGCCGAGCGAGCTCGTGATCCCGCCTGCGGCGATCACGTTCCAGCAGCGCGGCGCAGGATTCGGCGGCTATGCGGGCATCGTCCTCGCCGGCGCGATCGGCTCGTGGATCGGCGCCGCCGTGATGTATTGGGGCTCCCGACTGCTCGGTCGGCCGCTGGTGATGCGCTACGGAAAATATTTCCTCGCGCCGCCGGAGAAAGTCGAAGCCGCGGAGCGATGGGCGGAGGCGTACGGGTCGGGCGGCGTCTTCTTCTCACGCCTGCTGCCGGTCGTGCGGCATCTCATCGGCATCCCGTTCGGCATCGTGCGCATGAATTTCGTGCGCTACTCGATCTTCACGCTGATCGGCTCGGCGCTGTGGTGCACCGTGCTCGTCTTCGTCGGCCTGCAGGCCGGCAAGGACGAGGCGCTGATGCGCGGCGATTTGCATCGCATCACGCTCTGGCTCGCCGGCGCCGTCGTCGTGCTCGGCGGGCTCTATTACGCGTTCGTGCAGCGCACGATCAAGAACGCTCGCTAGTCCTCCTTTCGTCGCCTCGGAAGCAAGCTGCCTGCGATCAGTTGACACCGAGTGCTCTATGTTTTAGAGTTCTCTCACGTCAACAGGGGGACACATGTCGAGCATCAACGAGCTGAAGGAAGACCTGGGGTTCGTCGCCGGCGCCGTGCGTCGCAGCGAGGAACGTCTGCCGGCATCGATCTTCGTCCTCTGGGCGATCCTGGTGCCGATCGGATTCGCGCTCGCCGACATCAACGGCGACTGGTGCGGTTTCTACTGGTTCTTCGTCGGTCCGGCCGGTGGCGTGCTCAGCTGGCGCATGGGCCGCACCGCGGAGCAGAAGGCTGGGCAGCGCGACGTGCAGCTCGGCAGGCGCTATGCCATGCACTGGGCGATCTCCGGTCTCGCATTCCTGATGGTCGGGCTGACGTTCGGCAGCGTCCGCGTCGACTGGCACGCGACGATCCCGGTGTTCATGCTCGTCTCGGCACTCGCCTATTCGCTCGCCGGCGTGCATCTGCATCGCAGTTTCCTGCCTGCCGGCCTGATCATGTTCGCGGGGTACTTCGCACTGACGCTTCTGCCCCTCTCGTACATCTGGACGACGACCGGCTTGATCGTGTCGGCCGCGCTGCTGACCGGCGCGCTCCGCAACCGCATGGCTGCTTGAGGAGAACGGACATGGCGAGCATGAAAGAGCTGCAGGACGATCTCGGTTACGTCGCCAGCACCGTGCGGCGCAGCGAGCCGCGAGCGGCACCATCAATCTTCCTGTTGTGGGCGATCCTCATCCTGCCGGGCTTCTGCTTCGGTGACTTCGCACCCGAATGGCTTCCGCCTTACTGCACCGCCGCCGGCATCATCGGCGGATTGGCGACGTGGTGGCTCGACCGTCGTCACGTGCGCCTCGGCGGTGAGCTCGATGCGGCGCGTCGCGCCCAGCGTCGCCGCGCGTGGATCGGTGGGATTGGCGTCGGCATCGGCTGCGCCATGCTCGGCGGCATCATCGTCGACGCGCAACTGTCCTTGCGCGGCATTGCGCAGTTGTTCCTCCTCTTGCAAGGCATCGTCTGCACCACGATGGGCGCGTACTACATGAAGGAGTACCTGCCGGCCGGACTGCTCATGTTCGTCGGCTGTGCTGCCCTTTTCTACGTTCCCAGCGGCGCGATCTGGACGTCTGCCGGGATCGCATTTTCCCTGGCCATGCTCACCGGCTGGCTGTTCACGCGCAATGCAAAACCGGAGATCGCGTCATGACCCGTCGTCCCGTAGCGCTCCTCTCGCTTTCGTTGATGCTCGCCACCGCTCCCGCGCATGCGAAATTCCAGTCCGCCCTGCCGCAGGCGCGCTGCGATCTGCACGTCGAGGATCTGGCGGTCGACGGCGTTCCGCTGTCCTATGCGCGCGCCTTGAAGCTGGATCACAAAGCGACGATCGCCGCGAACGGCCTCGTCGATCTGTCGCCGGTGCAGCTGCCCAACGGCCGCGATGCGAGAGTCACGATCGATGCGAACGGATGCGTTCGGATCGCCAGCGTGCTCGGAATCCGCTGAGGACCCATGGCTCCGGACAACGGCACTCCCGGTCTCCTCGACGCTGCCGATCCGGTCCTCGAGCATCGCGTGCGCCTTGCGGCATGCGTGCTGCTCGCCAAGACCGACGAGATCTCCTTCTCTCGCTTCAAGGAGCTGCTGCAGCAGACCGACGGCAATCTCGGCGCGCAGCTGCGCAAGCTCGAGGACGAGGGCTACGTGTCGCTGCGACGCGAGTTCCAGGAACGAAAGCCGGTGACCTGGTATCGCCTCACCGCCAACGGACGCAAGGCGCTCAAGAAGCACATCGGCCATCTCGAAGGGCTGATCGCGAAATCGGGGATTTGAGTACCCTATCGCTTCGATCAACCTTCAGGGGGAGCCAATGGGCGTCTACGAATTCGCGGCGAAGACCATCGACGGCGGCGAGCAGAAGCTCGACGCCTACAAGGGCAAGGTGATGCTGGTCGTGAACGTCGCGAGCAAGTGCGGCTTCACCCCGCAGTACAAGGGGCTCGAGGCGCTCTACCGCAAATACAAGGACAAGGGCCTCGTCATCCTTGGCTTCCCTTGCGATCAGTTCGGCCATCAGGAGCCGGGCGACGAGAACGAGATCAAGAATTTCTGCTCGCTCAATTACGACGTCTCCTTCCCGCTCTACGCGAAGATCGACGTCAACGGCGCCAACGCGCATCCGCTCTACAAATTCCTGAAGAGCGAAGCGCCGGGCATGCTCGGCAGCGAAGGCATCAAGTGGAACTTCACCAAGTTCCTCGTCGACAAGTCGGGCAAGGTGGTGAAGCGCTACGGCTCGGTCGACACGCCCGAGAAGATCGACAAGGACATCGCCGAGCTGCTTTGAAGCGATTCGCTCCAGCCGCGACCGCGCTCTTCGTCGCGGCTTGCGGCAATAGCGGGCCGGCCCCGGCGCCGGGCGCGAGCGATCCGCAGAGCTGCGCGTCGCCCGCGCGCGTCGGCCCGATCGTTTCCGCGCATCGCGGCGGCGCCGGCTACGCGCCGGAGAACACGCTCGTCGCCTTCCGGAATGCGGTGCGCCTGGGCGTCGACGAGCTCGAGATGGACACGCAGCTCACCAGCGACGGCGAGCTGATCGTCCTGCACGACGACACGCTCGATCGCACGACGAACTGCTCCGGCGCGGCGAACGCGCACACGCTCGACGAGGTGAAAGCCTGCGACGCCGCGTACTGGTTCGCGCCGGGACAAGGCGTGACGGCGCCGTCGATGGACGTCGAGCATCCGTTGCGCGGCACTGGCGTCACCGTGCCCACGCTGCGCGAGCTCCTCACCTGGTACCAGACGCTCGACTGCAATCCGCCGCGGCTGTCGATCGAGATCAAGAACATCCCCGGCGAGACGAATTTCGATCCGGTCGGCGATCGCACCGCCAACGTGCTGCTGCCGTTGCTCGCGGAATTCGGCCTGCAGGATCAGGTGGTGATCCAGTCGTTCTGGCCGCTCTCGCTCGACGCGGTGAAGCGCCTGAACCCGGCGTTGAAGACGCAGTTCCTCACGTCGAGCGGCACCGGGCAAACGGCCGCGCAGAATCTCGCCTACGTGATCGCGCGCGGACACGACATCTCGGCGCCGAACTTCGACGCGCCGGATTTCGTTTCGCAGCTCGTCACCGCCGCACATGCCGCCGGCAAGGCAGTGATCCCGTACACGCCGGACGACGTGAACGATCAGCTGAAGGTCATCGGGCTCGGCGTCGACGGCGTCATCACCAACTTCCCGGGTTGCCTCCTCGACAATCTGCATCGGCCGATTCCCGACAAGCTGACGCCCGATGGCGTGCCCGCGACGAGCGCCTGCCCTGCTTCGTCCAGCGCGAGCCCGATGCCGGCAATGAACGATCGACCGTCGCCGGAGATCTGCGAATCGCTGCGCCCCTCGCGCTGGTTGCCCGCGATCGGTCACGCGCAAGCCGACGCGAAGCTTCGACTCGTCGGCATCCAGTACAAGCAGGACGTTCGCAACGTCGAGAGCTACGAGAGCTTCCGCACCAAGATGCGTTGCCTCGTGGAAGATCACGTCGTGCCGCTGATGCAACCGGGCTTGCCGATGCTCGTCGTGCTCAACGAGGACATCGGCTTGATGACGCTCGCGACCGGCACCCGCGGCGCGCTCGTGCGCGAGCAGGTCGCGACACCGCTGCGCGCGCCGATCGGTGACGCGGAGCCGGTGGGCACCGGCGCAGCGCTCGTCGAGATGAACGCGATGTACGCGCCGCAGATCGCGGCGTATCAGGCGATGTTCGGGCCGATCGATCCGCGCAAGCAGGTCTTCGTCGGCGCAACCGACACCTTCGTGCGCGCGTTCTCGCAGACGTTCTCCGACATCGCGCGCGATTACGGCATCTACGTCGTCGCCGCCAACAACATGCCGGCGTATCGCGCGTCGACCGATCCGGCCGAGATGCTGCTGTTCGCCGATCCTGAAGCCGGCGCGACCGAAGCCTACGTCGCGACGTCGCAGCACGTCGCCAACACCGCCTTCCTCTGGGGGCCGGTCGACGTGCATCCCGATGCACCCGCCGGCATGAAGAATCTGCTGTTCAAGAACGAAAAGGTGCCGCTCACCGACATCGAGCAGACGCTCATCGCGCTCGACGAAGGTCCCGCGACCGGCGACGCGGCGATCGCCAACGCGGCCGGTTACTCGGTCGAAGGCTTTCATCTCGGCTTCGCGACGTCGCTGCCCGCATTCGTCTGGGGTTACGACTTCGGCGAGCGCCCGGCCGATCTGCAGCCCTGCGCCGACATGCACGTGAGCTACATGCCGTGCATGGACGCGCTCGGCGTCGACGTCGTCGTGCAGGACGAAGCCAATCCCGGGCGCTGGGCGATCGATCAGGCCGGCGGCTGGCAGCCGCTGGAGTGGATGGCATCGACCTGGCGCACCGTCGCCGAGCCGTCGGTGAAATTCCGCTACAACGTCACGCCGATGATGGTCGGCAACCTGCTCGACCTGCCCTTCGACGGTCAGAGCGCCATCACGATGCGCGGCGCCGCCGAATCGCCGCAGCACTACATCGGCAATCTCGAGTTCGAGCCCGGCGTCGACGTCGACTGGTACCAGGTCTTTGTCGGCGACAAGCCGGAATTCCTTGCGCTCGCGCCGTGGGTCACCGCGGATGCTTTACGTGCGGACTTGCGCGCGACCGGCGCGCAGCTCGCCCCCGGCAGCGGAGACCCGCTGGAGAATGACTATCTCGAAACGGCTGTGTGGGCGGACCTGACGCGCTAGCGGCGACGCCGGCGCAGCGCGCCAATCGCGACGAGGCCGAGCAGCGTGGCGCCGCCCAAGCTGCCGCCGCCACCACCGCCGCCACCGCCATCACCACCCGAAGACACCGCATTGACGGTGACGGTCACCGTCGCGTTCGCGGTGCCGCCATGACCGTCGGACACGGTGTAGGTGAACGTCTCGGAGCCGCTGAAGCCGTTCGCGGGCGTGTAACCGACGCCACCGCCGTTGTTGCGGATCGCGACGGTGCCGCCGTGATTTGGCGTGCCGAGCGCGCTGACCGTCAGCGCGTCTGCATCGGCGTCGCTGTCGTTGCCGAGCACGTTGATGAAGGTCTCGCCGCTGTCCTGATTCACCGTCGCTGCATCGTTCGTCGCGACGGGATCGTGGTTCACCGCAACCGGATTGACGGTGACGGTCACCGTCGCGCTCGCGCTGCCGCCATGGCCGTCGGCGATCGTGTAGGTGAACGTCTCGGTGCCGCTGAAGCCGTTTGCCGGCGTGTAGCCGACGCGCGTGTTGCTGCTGCGGATCGCAACCGTGCCGCCGTGATCGGTCGCGCCGAGGCCCGTGATCGTGAGCGTGTCGCCATCCGCGTCGGTGTCGTTGGCCAGCACGTCGATCAGCGTCTCGCTGCTGTTCTCGTCGACCGTCTTGCCGTCGCTGTGCGCGACCGGATCGTGATTGCCGCCGACGGCGTTCACGGTCACGGTCACGGTGCCGTCCGCAGTGCCGCCATGCCCGTCGGAAATCGTGTACGAGAACGTCTCCGTGCCGCTGAAGCCATTCGCGGGCGTGTAGCCGACGTTCGCGCCGGCGTTGCGGATCGCGACGCTGCCGCCATGATTGGGGGCGCCGACATTGGTGACCGTCAGCGTGTCGCCGTCCGCGTCGGTGTCGTTGGCGCGCACGTTGATGATCGTCTCGGCGCTGTCCTGGCTCACCGATGCTGCGTCATTCACCGCGACCGGATTGTGATTGCTCGCCGCGGTGACGGTGACCGTGAACTGTCGCGCGACCGTGTCGACGCCGCCGTTGGCGGTGCCGCCGTCATCCTTCACGGTGACCGTGATCGTGCTCGCGCCGCTCTGCCGTGCGACGGGCGTGAACTTGATCGCGCCGGTCGCGCTCGGCGAGGCGTAGGTCACCGTCGGATTGGGGATCAGCGCGGTATTGCTCGAGGTCGCTGTGACGGTCAGCGCTTGCGTCTCGAACGGACCTGCACCGATGCCGGCGAGCTGCACCGTCTGCTGCGGCGCATCCTGCGCGATCGTCAGGCTGGAGAGCGCGTTCAGTGTCGGCGCATCATTCACGGGATTGACGGTGAGCGTGAAGGTTTTGCTCGTGGTAGTGCTGCCGTCGTTGACTGTGTAGGTGATGGTCGCGCTGCCGCTGCGGTCCGCCGCCGGCGTGACGGTAACCGTGCGATTCGCGCCACTGCCGCCGAACACGATGTTGGGATTCGGCACCAGCGACGTGTTCGACGAAGACCCCGACACCGTCAGGCTGCTCGCGCTCGATTCGGCATCGCCGACCGTGAACGCGAGGGCGCCGGTGGCCGTGTCTTCGTTGATCGCCTGATTCGCGATCTGCGTGAGCGTCGGCGCCGTGTTGCCGGCGCACGAGCCGCCGTTGCCGCTGATGTCGGGACACTGCCAGGTGCCGCAGAGCTGCCAGCCGATGTCCTCGAACGCGCAGGTGGTCAGGTCGACGTGCAGCGAAGCATCGATCGCCGAGTACACCGGCTCCATCACCAGGTTCGGCGAGGCGATGCTGTCCCAGTGGGCGATCGAAGAGCCCTGCTGCACCGGATTCGGCGCGAACATCCGCACATGCCCGGACGCCGTGCGGCCGGCGGAGAGGAACGAGCTGCCCGCGTTGGTGTTGGCGGCGTTGAACACCAGCGCGCCGTTGCTGACGGCGGCGGATTGCCGCTGCAGCTGCGTGTCCTGCGTGCTGCCGCCGCTCGTGGTCACCATGAACTTGGCGGTGTTCTCGTCGAACAGCTTGTAGTCCATGATCGAGAAGTAACCGCTGCCGGTGTCTTCCGAGCCGCCGGTGTCCGCGTCGATCAGCGACACGAAGCCGAGCCCATGGCCGAGCTCGTGCACCGCGACGTTGATGAAGCTGACGTTGCCGCCGGTGTTCTCGTCGAGGCCGTAGTAGAACTTCTTGCTGCCGAGGCAGCCGCCGGGCGGCTTGCTGTCGATCTGCAGGTTGAACGTCGCGTCGATGTCTTCGACGCTGGTGATCGAGCTGCCCTTCAGCGCTTCCGCGAGCGCGAGCGCGAAGAACGTGTGCGCCTGCGGAGCCCCGGGATAATCGGCGACGAGCTGCGGACCCGCCTTGCCGAGCACGCCGCTCGACGCGCTGCAGGTCTGCACCGCCCAGTCCGCGTTGACCGTAACGGTCACGTTGCTCTTCAAGCGCTGCGCCCACTCATTGAGCGCGAACTCGAACGCCTGCTTGCGCTGATCGCCCAGTGTCGTGCCGGTGTTGCCGCCCACCGGTGCCACCGGCGTCGTGTCCTTGAAGCCGCTGCCGGCGGCGTCGGTGTAGTTCACCGTGAAGCTGAAGGCGCCGGCCGGGTTGGCGATGCCGGCGAGCGCGAGGAGCGCGCAAGCGCGCGCAAGCAAGATGGTGCGACGCATGGGGCTCCTACTCCGCGCGGTCCGCGGGATGGTCGTCGCAGTCGGTCTGCAGGCTGCCGTCGGGCAGGATCGTGGCGGTCATCTCGTGCATCACCGCGTGCGCGGGCAGCAGGACGGTGCCGTCCGGCAACACCTGCGATTCCACGATCGATTTTGCGCCAGCGGTTCGCGGGAGCTGCGCCCAGTCCTGGGCCGTCGGCGCGCGGAACTCGCCGCTCACCGGATCGATGAAGGCCAGCTGGTCCGCCGAAGCGGCGCCGGAAACCAGAAGCAGCGCGAGACCCCGCAACGTGCTCATGAGCTCACCTCCAACCGTCGGCGAACGGCGACGACTATGCGCGCGGAGAGGGCGCCCGGCAACCGAGGGCACGAAGGATTTGTGATGGGGTTCACAGCGACGATTCCAGAATCTTCCGAGGGAGATTCTGGGTCCGGCGCGAGGATTTACCAGACGGTCGCGATGATTTACCCACGCGCGGCGGATGCCGCGCACCGCCTCAGCTGGCGCCTGCCGCGACCAGCTCGGACTCGATGGTCTCGAAGTCCGGAATCAGCGCCTCGGAGTTGGCGATCTTCACGCGCGTCAGCACCAGCTCCGAGCGATCGCCGGGATGCAGCGGCAGCGAGCGGATCGCAGCGCGGTTGAGCGTGATCAGGTGCGGATAGCTCTGCGCGAGAAAGGCGATGACGCCGCCGGTGAGCTTGGTACCCAGCGAATTGACCACGATGAGGCGTTCGCGCCGGCTCGTCGGTGGACGCGGCTGGCCGTTCATCGCCTCGAGCGACAACGCCGGCACACGGCGCGCGTTCCAGTTGTAGTAGCCGAGCAGCCATTCGGGACCCTGCCCCGGATCGTTGCGGATCATCGCGTCCGCCGCGACGACTTCCGCCACCGCGGCATTCGGAAGCAGCAGCGTGTCGCTCGCGAGCGAGATCATCACTGCATAAAGTTCGTCGCGGGTTGCCATGTCGTCAGTGCGGCCGGATGACGGACTGCAGCTCCGCCATCAGCTGATCCTCTTGATAAGGCTTGATGACGTAACGATCGACGCCGAGGCTGCGCGCGCGATCGCGATGCTTCTCGCCCGAGCGCGAGGTGATCATGATGATCGGCACCTCGCGCGTGCGATCGGTGTTGCGCACGAATGTCGCCACCTCGAAGCCGTCGGCGCGCGGCATCTCGATGTCGAGCAGGATCGCCGAGGGCGGCTCGGACGTCTGCAGCCACGCCATCGCGTCCATGCCGTCCTTCGCGGTGGCGACGCGGAACCCGTGCTTGGTGAGCAGGCGCTCGGTGACGCGACGGATGGTGATCGAGTCGTCGACGACCAGCACCAGATCCTGCACTTGCGCGACGGGCGCGGCCGCTGCGGCGCGACGCGCCACTGCGCGCTCCTGCACGAGCGCGGGCACGTCGAGGATGAGCACGACGCGGCCGTCGGGGAGGATGGTTGCGCCCGACAATCCGCTGACCGTGCTGACCTGCGGGCCGGCGCCCTTCGACACGACTTCGCGATTGCCGTGCAGCACGTCGACGACCACGGCCACGCGGCGCTCCTGGCCACCGAGGCCTTCGGCGACGCGCACGAGGATCGCGGGCACCGTGCGCTCGGACACCTCGTGACGCGGCAATCCGAGATAGTCGCCGAGATAGCGCACGCGATAGTTCTGATTGCCGTAGACGAACGGCGAGCCGTCTTCGGCGTAGTGATCCTTCAGGCGCACTTCCGGGATGCGCGCGATGCCCTCGATGCTGGCGAGCGGAATTGCGTACATCTCCAGACCCACGCTCACCAGCAGCGCTTGCGAGATCGCGAGCGTCAGCGGCAGGCGGATCATCATCTTCATGCCCTTGCCGGGCTCCGAGCGCAGGTCCAGCGTGCCGCCCAGCTGCTTCACTTCGGAGGCGACGACGTCCATGCCGACGCCGCGGCCGGCCACCTGCGTCAGCTCCTTCGCCGTCGAGAAGCCCGGGCGGAAGATGAACTGCGCGAGCTCGTCCTCGGCCGGCTCGACGTCCGGCGTCAGCAGCCCGCGCTCGATCGCGACGCGCTTGATGCGATCGAAGTCCAGCCCGCCGCCATCGTCGGCGAGCTCCATCAGGAGGCGCGTGCCTTCGCGCGTCAGCGTCACGCGGATCTCGCCGGTCTCTTTCTTGCCGCGCTCGCGACGGACCTGCGGCGATTCGATGCCGTGCACGACCGCATTGCGCAGCAGATGCTCCAGCGGGCCGGTCATGCGCTCGAGCACGTTGCGATCGAGCTCGGCTTCCACGCCGGAGAACTGCACGTCGGCTTTCTTGCCGGATTCCTCCGCGACCTGGCGCACCAGGCGCTGGAAGCGCTGCACCTGGCGCGAGAACGGCACCATCAAGGTGCTCATCAGGCCTTGCTGCACTTCGGTGTTGATGCGCGCCTGCTGCAGTAGCAGCGTTTCCGATTCCGACGTGAGGTCGGTCATCGTCTCGTGCAGGGAGTGCAAGTCGCCGACCGATTCCGCGATGGCGCGCGACAGCTCCTGCATGCGCGAGTAGCGATCCATTTCCAGCGGATCGAACTGTCCGCCGTAGCGGTCCGGCGTCGTCGCGCCGGCGCCGCCGAGACCGCGCGCCGCAATCTGCGCTTCGGTTTCGATGTTCATCGCACGCAGCTGATCGCGCACGCGCGCGATGGTCTGATCCATTTCCGACAGCGAGCGGATGACCGCGGTGGTCTGCTGCTCCAGGCGCGAGCGGTAGATCGAGATCTCGCCCGCCTGGTTGAGCATCGCCTCCAGGTTCTCGACCGGCACGCGCGCGGTCTCGCGACGCAGCACGCCGAGACCGGCGCGCAGGTCTTCGGGCTTCCAGAACAGTCGCGGATCCCACGCGCCGGCAGCGACGCGATGGACTGGCTCGGCCGGCGCGGCGGCAACAGGCGCTACTGGCGCGGCCGGCTTGGCGACTGGTGCTGGCGGCGGAGTCGGAGCCGCCGGTGCCGCAAATTCCGCAGTCGCTGCCTGCGCGAGCCGCTCGCCTTCACCGCGGCGCAGCGCATCGTGCATGCGCTGCAGCATCTCGAGCTCCAGGTGCAGGCGCATGAAGGTCTGCTGATCGGCGGGATCGTGGCCCGACTCGATCGCGTTGACGAAAGTCTCCATCTCATGCGCGGCGGTGCCCATCGCGGTGAGGCCGCCCATGCGAGCGCCACCCTTGAGCGTGTGCAGCGCGCGCTGCAGATCGCGCACCGCCTCGGCATTGTTCGGATCGGCCTGCCAGGCGCCGAGGCTGCCGTCGATCTGCTCGAGCAGCTCGGCAGCCTCGCCGGCGAAGATCTCGGCCATCTCCGGATCGAACGCGTGGATCTCGCCTTCGTCTTCTTCCTCGGTCGCGTATGCAGGCGCTTCGAGCGGCTCGCTCGGCGGCGGAGGCGGTGCGACCGGCTCTGGCGTCGGCACGACGGCCGGCGCCGCAAATTCAGCAGGGGTGGCCTGCGCGAGCCGCGCGCCTTCGCCACGACGCAGCGCGTCGTGCATGCGATGCAGCGTTTCGAGCTCGGCGTGCAGTCGCGCGAACGCCTGCGCATCGGCGACTTGCGCGCCCGACTCGACCGCGTGGATGAACGTCTCCATCTCGTGCGCGGCAGTGCCCATCGCCGTCAGGCCGCCCATGCGAGCGCCGCCCTTGAGCGTGTGCAGCGCGCGCTGCAGATCGCGCATCGGCTCGTGGTTGCCGGGCTCGGACTGCCAGGCGCCCAGCCCGCTCTCGATCTGCTCGAGCAGCTCGGCCGCCTCTCCGGAGAAGATTTCCGCCATCTCCGGATCGAACGCGTGGACTTCTTCCTCGCGCTCTTCGCGCGCTGGCTCGGCCGGCACTTCGAGCACCGCCGGCTCGACAACTGCTGGCTCGATGACTTCGGGCTCGACGACAGGCGGCTCGACCGGCGCGGGCGCTTCGGCCGCCGGCGGAATCTCCATCGCGGGCGGCGCGACTTCGGCGACGACTTCGATCGGCGGCGCGATCTCCTCGACGCGGACTTCCTCGACGACCGGCGCCGCTTCCTCCACCACCGGCGCTTCGCCTTCGAGCTCGCCGAGCAGCGCACGCGCATCGGGCATCGCGCCGCGACGGATGTCGTCGAGCATGCGATAGAGCCCGTCGATCGCGTTGTGCAGGCGCGCGAACATGCGCACGTCGACCTTGAGCGTGCCGCGCTCGACCTGCTCGAGCATCTTCTCGAGCTCGCCGCTGACTTCGTCGACGCCGCTGATGCCCGCCATGCGCGAGCTGCCTTTGAGCGTGTGCGCAGCGCGCTTGAGCTCGACCAGCGAGCCGCGATCGGACGGCGCGCGCTCCCAGACGTCGGACTCGCGATCCATCGACTGCAGGATCTCTTCGGCCTCGGCGACGAACATCTCGCGCAGGTCGAGGTCGCCGAACGCGGGCTCCGGCGGCTTGATCTCGCGCGCCGGCTCGACCGGCTCCGGGAGCACGTCGAAGACCGGCTCCGGCGGCGGCGCTGCCGCCTCCGCGACCGGCGCGGCGGGAGCGCCCACGCGCAGCGCCTCGATGTCGGCGGCGATCGCTTCGCCGTCGTCGGCGAGCGAGCCTTCGCGGAACGCATCGAGCTGCTGATACATCCGCTCCTGCAGGCCGGCGAGACGCTCGAAGAACTTGGGGTCGGGCGGCCGCGCCGCGCCGACCTTGTCGGCGAACAGCTGCTCGAACGCGCGCGCCACGTTGGCGATGGCGTTGCACTCGGCCATCAGCGCGGCGCCGTACAGCGTCTGGTAAAGACCCTTGATCGTGCGCGGCGACGTGCGATTCTCCGGCGCGCGCGCCCAGTCGCGCGTGGTCGACTCGATGCTCTGCAGCAGATCGAGCGTCTCGCTCGCGAACACTTCGGCGAGCCCGCGCTGCGCGGCTTCCTGCTGCGCCTCTTCGGGAACCTGCGACTGCACCTGCTGGATGCGCGCCTGCCAGCCGGCGACGTCAGCGCTGGCGGCGCTCTCGGGATTGGCGACCCAGCCTTCGATCGCGTCGGCGGCCTCGCCGATCAGCTCGAAGCCCGCGCTGCTGATGCGCAAGCCGCCGCCGCGCACCGAATCGAGGTACGCCTCGATGTTGCCGGCGAGCTGTGACACCGCCGTGAGGTTGACGATCGCGGCACTGCCGCGCAGCGTGTGGAACGCACGGCGCACCGTTTCGTCCACTTCGAATTCCGAAGCACCCTTGTCCTGGCGACCGAGCCAGCCGCGGATCTCCTCCAGACGCTCGCCGGCGTCCTCGCGGAAGACCACGAGCAGCTCGTGCTCGGCCTCGACGTCGAGCAGCTTGCCGGCGGCGAGACGCTGGACCTTCTCGACCAGCGTGTTGATCCCGGGCGCGGTCTTGTTCGCCTTGAAGGCATCGAGCAGCGGCCCGAGCTTGCCGACCGCTTCGGCCACCGCATCGACGACCGGCTGCCCAACGGGGATCGAGCCGTCGAGGCAGCGATTGAGCATGTTCTCGATCGCCCACGCGAAGTCGCCGATCTGGGACGCGCCGACCATGCGGCCGCTGCCCTTCAATGTGTGGAACGCGCGGCGGATCTCGGTGAGCGTCTCGCGCTCGCCGGGCTCGCGCCGGAACGTCGGCAGCTTGGCGTCGAGCAGGCTGCGGACTTCGGCGGCCTCCTCGAGGAAGATGTCGCGGATCTCCGCGTCGACGGCCGGCGCCTCGATCTCTTCGCCCTGCGCGTTGATGACGACCGGCGCGGGCGGGGCTTCGACCTGCGGCGCCGGCGCGGCGATGCGGCGCAGTCCTTCGATGCGCTCCGCGAGATCGTCGAGCACCGCGGTCGCGTCGCCGCGCTGATCGCGCACCGCTTCGAGGTAGACCTCGACGTACGAGATGGCTTCCGCGAAGCGTCCGGCCCAATCGGGGTTCTGGCAGAGATCAGCGAACGCCGGGCCCGACATCGCGTCGAGCAGCTGACCGGTCAGCTCGGCGGCGCGCGAGCTCTCGAGCACGCGCAGCGAAGAAGAGATGTGTCCGAGCGCGCGCGACGCGTCCGGCAGCGCAGCGGGATTGCCGGTGCGCAGATACCCATCGACGGCGGTCTTGAGCCGCGCGAGCTCGATGAGATCCTCGCGCACCAGGGCCTGCATGCTCTCGCGCAGGTCACTGGAGACTTCCGGCTCCTCCAGATCGCGCTTGGCGCCATCGGGCAGGTTGCGCAGCTGGCGGAACAGCGCGGAGTCGAGGCCCTGCTCGACCTTGAGCAGCGACACCGCCATGTCCATCCACGCGCCTTCGGAAGCCGGCTCGGTGCGCAGCGCTTTCAATCGCTGCACCTGATTGACGACGACGTGCTGCTCGTTGGAGAGCCCGAGGATCGACAGCGTGTTGCCGATGCGCGAAAGGCCGGTGGCGATCGCGTCGAACTCCGCGGGCTCGCGCTGGCCGGTGCGCACCAGCAGGTCGATGCGATCCTTCACATCGACGATGTCCTGACGGATCTCGCGCGCGAGCTTGTTGAGCAGGACGGTGTTCGGGCCGCGGATGCGCCGGCGGAATTCCTCGACGGTCTCGATCGCCGGCACGTGCCGCGCGACCTGATAGTCCTGGCGGATCGCCTCGGCGCGCGCGCTGTGCGCCCGCGACCGCGCGACGTAGAAGACGAAGTGATAGACGAGATCGCCGCCCTGCTCCGCGGCTGCGTCCTCGCCGGCTTCGGCGAGCAGCTTCAGCTGCTGCAGCGCGCGGCCGAACAGGCGTCGCAGGTCCTGCGAGTCTTCGAGCGCGCGCATGAGCAGCGCCTCGGCGCATGCCGCAACGGCGCGCCACAGCTCATGGCTGTGCGCACCGGAGGATTCCGCCGCGATCTGCGCGGAGATCTTGCCCACGCGCAGCAGCGCTTGCGGATCGTTGCCCTTGAGCCACTGCAGCAGGCTCGTCTGGAAGATCGGCAGCAGCCGGCGCGCGGACGACAGCACCGTGCCATCGGCGATGTGCAGATTCTGGGGCTCGGGCCGGATGCCGAGGAACAGCATCTCGGCGGCAACCAGATCGGCGTCGGCGCGCACGCCCTTGCTCTGCGCGATGCGCAATTCATTGATGAGAGGCAGCAGCGCCAGTGCGCAATCGTCGCGACCGATCGCGAGCATGTCGACGTAGTCGGCGAGCTGCACCGTAGCGCCGAGGATCGCGGTGAACGCGGCGTCGCGCTCCTTGACGCGGCCCTGCACGAGCGCCTGCAAGCCCTGGATCATCTCGTCGGTCAGCGCGACGATGCCGTAGCACTGCACGACGCCGGCCGAGCCGTTGACCAGATGCAGCTCGATGATCGCCTGCTGCAGCAGCTGCGTGTTGTCGGTGTTCTCGAGGTGCTGCTCGATGAGCCCGCGCGCCCGCGACAGGCTCGCTTCGATCTCTGCCTTGACCCACTGCAGGCCGACCGCTGGGCTGGTGCGAAGCGTCGTCATCAGTACCCGGCCAATTTAAAGGCGTCGCTCTGCGCGACCTTGTGGAGACTGAACGCGCGCCAGACGCGGCCATCGCGCTCGAACGCGCCGAGCAGGAACGGCTCGATCGGGCCGGCGTTGTGCGCGTGCTCATGCTTCTGGTCCGGCGGCACGAACTGTCGGTAGCCGGCGACTTCATCGACGATGAAGCCAACCGGCACGTCATCGGAATTCAGCACCAGCACGCGGCCGCGATCGCCGGCGGTGTGCGTGCCGACGCCGATCAGCTGCTGCAGATCGACCACCGGCAGCAGATTGCCGCGGACGTTCGCGAGCCCGGAGAACCACGGCCGGGTGCGCGGCACGCGCGTCAGCGGAGGCGGCACGATCACTTCGCGCACGTCTTCCTTGGGCGCGACCAGCCACTCGTCGCCCATGCGGAAGCCGAGGCCAACCCAGAACTCCTGCTGGCCGGCGGCGTAGTCGATGCGCGCAGCGCGCAGACGCTCCTCGAGTTTTTCGAGAAGCTCGAACGGTTGGTCACGCAGGGCTCGCAGATCGGCGCTCATGGCGCGCTATCGAATCCTTTCAGACCGCGGTCTTCTTGACGTGGGCCTGGACGGCGTTGACGAGCTCGTCCTTGGTGAAAGGCTTGGTGAGGTACTGGTCGGAGCCGACGATGCGGCCGCGCGCCCGATCGAACAGGCCGTCGCGCGACGACAGCATGATCACCGGCGTCTTCGAGAACTTCGGATTGGCTTTGATCAGCGCGCACACCTGATAGCCGTCCAGCCGCGGCATCATGATGTCGACGAAGATGATCTCGGGATGGTGGTCGGCGATCTTGGAGAGCGCTTCATAGCCATCCTCGGCGGTGATCACCGAGTAGCCCTCGCGGGACAGCAGCGTCTCGGCCGACCGTCGGATGGTCTGGCTGTCATCGACGACCATCACGGTCGCCCCGAATGCATCAGATTTCGTCACAGAAACTCCCCCTGCTCCCCCGACCCGGCCGCTCTCTAGTACGCATCGAAATACGAGCCGGTTGCCTCGGCCCTCATCTTTAGGCTTTTTAGCACAATAACCCGCGGCTGCCTATTGAAAAGAAGCGCTCTGCTACCATCCTTGCGCTTTCGGCACATGAGCTTGCCCATGCACAGCGCCGTTCCCCGCCTGACCGTTGCGCCCAGCGCCGTGCCGCTGCAGATCGAGGCGTTGTTCCGCAGCCATGCCGCCGAGATCGAATCGTGGTTCCGCAGCCAGTGGCGCAAGACCGCGCCGCCCTTCTACTGCTCCGTCGACCTGCGCAATGCCGGCTTCAAGCTGGCGCCGGTCGACACCAACCTGTTCCCGGCCGGGTTCAACAACCTCAATCCGCAGTTCGAGTCGCTGTGCGTGCAGGCGATCCAGGCCGCGATGGAGCGCAGCTGTCCGACCGCGTCGAACGTGCTCCTGGTCCCCGAGAACCACACGCGCAACAAGTTCTACCTCGAGAACGTCGCGACGCTGCAGTCGCTGATCCAGAAGTCCGGCTACAACGTGCGCATCGGCTCGCTGATCCCGGGTCTCGGCGAGCCGCAGAAACTTTCGCTCGACTCCGGCCGCGAGCTCTTGCTCGAGCCGATCCAGCGCGAGGGTGATCGCGTCTTCGTCGGCGATTTCAAGCCGTGCGCCGTGATCCTCAACAACGATCTTTCCGGCGGCCGCCCGGCGATCCTCGAGGACCTCGAGCAGCCGGTGATCCCGCCGCTCGGCGTCGGCTGGAGCGATCGCATCAAGTCGCAGCACTTCTCGGTCTACCAGGAAGTCGCCGACGAATTCGCAGCGATCGTCGAGATGGATTCATGGTTGGTCAATCCATTGTTCCGCAACTGCGGCGAGATCAATTTCATGACGCGCGAGGGCGAGGAGTGTCTCGTCGCCAACGTGCAGCTGCTGCTCGACGACATCACGGAGAAGTACAAGCAGTACGGCGTGAAGGAGCAGCCGTTCGTCATCGTGAAAGCCGAGGCCGGCACGTATGGCATGGGTGTGATGACCGTGCGCAACGCCGACGAGGTCCGCAATCTCAATCGCGACACGCGCAAGAAGATGGCGGCGACCAAGGAAGGCAAGGCCGTCACCGGCGCGATCATCCAGGAAGGCGTCTACACCTTCGAGCACTGGGGCGACGCACAGGCCACGGCAGAGCCGGTCGTCTACATGATCGATCACTATGTCGTCGGCGGCTTCTATCGCGTGCACGGCAGCCGCAGCAATCAGGAAAGCTTGAACGCACCCGGCGCGACGTTCCAGATGCTCGCGTTCGAGGACTCCTGCAATCACCCCGACTTCAACTGCGCCGCCGACGCTGCGCCCAATCGCTTCTACGCCTACGGCGTCGTCGCGCGACTCGCATTGCTCGCCGCCGCGCGCGAGACCGCCGCGGCCAACGTCAGCGTCGCGATGAAGTGAGCCCGCGCAAGAAAGCGCCGAAGAAAGTCCTCGGCGTCGTCATGGACCCCATCGGGTCCATCAAGCCGTACAAGGACACCACGCTGCACATCCTGCTCGCGGCGCAAGCGCGCGGCTGGTCGATCCTCTATTTCGAGATGCAGGACATCTGGCTTTCCGACGGCGTCGCGATGGGACGCGCGCGGTCGCTCGAGGTGGTCGACGACAAGAAGCACTGGTTCGAGCTCGGCGAGCCCGAGCAGGTGAAGCTGGGCGACGTGCCCGCGATCCTGATGCGCAAGGATCCCCCGTTCGATCTCGAGTACGTCACTGCGACCTACATCCTCGAGCGCGCGCAGACTCAGGGCGCGCTCGTCGTGAACGATCCGGCGTCGCTGCGCGATTGCAACGAGAAGATGTTCACTGCGTGGTTCCCGCAGTGCACGCCACCGACGCTGTTCTCGCGCGACGCGCAGCTCCTGCGCGCATTCCACGCCGAGCACAAGGACGTGATCTACAAGCCGGTCGACGGCATGGGCGGCATGGGGATCTTCCATGTCGATCCGAGCGGCCGGAATCTCGGCGCAGTGATCGAAGAGCTCACGCGCAACGGCACCCGCGTGATCGTCGCGCAGAAATATCTGCCCGCGATCAAGGACGGCGACAAGCGCATCCTCGTCGTCGACGGCAAGGCGATCCCGTACTGCCTCGCGCGCGTTCCGCTCGCGGGCGAGACGCGCGGCAATCTCGCAGCCGGCGGACGCGGCGAGCCGCGACCGTTGACCAAGCGCGACCAGTGGATCGCCGCGCAGGTCGGACCGGAGCTGAAGAAGCGCGGATTGCTCTTCGTCGGCCTCGACGTGATCGGCGACTCGCTCACCGAGATCAACGTGACGTCGCCGACCTGCGCGCGCGAGATCGATGCGGTTTACAAGCAGGACATCGGCGGGAAGCTGATCGATGCGATCGAGAGCCGTCTATAGCGCGCTGGTCGGCGCGGCGCTCATCGCCGCTTGCGCGCCGTGGCCCACCGAAGAACCCCGCCCGCAACTGCTGCATCGCGAATTCCTCGCGATGGGTACGCAGATCTCCGTCTCGGTGCGAGTCGGCGACGACGACCGTAAGCGCGCGCACGAAGCGATCGAGGACGTTCGCCGCACCATCGATCAGTTCGGGCAGGACTGGTGGGCCTGGGGCGACGGCGAGCTCGCGCACATCAATAAGGAGCTGTCTGCCGGCCGCGCGGCGGAGATTCCGGAGTTCATGCGACCCCTCTTCCAGCGCGCTTGGGAGATCCATCGCCTGAGCGATGGGCGCTACGAGCCGCGCATCGGGGCGCTGGTGCGGCTGTGGGGCTTCGACGACGTCGCGCGCATCCGCGAAACCCCACCAGGCAATCGCGAGATCGATCGCGCGCTTGCCGACCTGCGCCTCGCTCCCGATTACGACGGTGGCGCTCACTATGGTCCTGCGCGCGGCGTGACCTGGGATTTCGGCGGCATCGCGAAGGGCTACATCGTCGACGCGGCGCTCGAGGAGCTGCGCGATCGCGGATTCCCCGACGCGATGGTCGACGCGGGCGGCAATCTTGCGGCACGCGGCACGCCTGGTGAAAAACCGTGGCGCGTCGCGATCCACGATCCGCGCGCTGATCTCACCGATCGCGACTATCTCGCCACGCTCTCGATCGGCGGCGAAGCGGTGAACACGCACGCCGACGATCAGCGCTCATTCATCAGTCGCGGCCAGCGCTACGGACACATCCTGAATCCGCGCACGGGGCGTCCCGCGCATGGGCTCGTCTCCGTCACCGTCGTGCATCATGACGGCGCGCTCGCCGATGCCGGCGGCGTCGCGCTCTACGTCGCGGGCGCGAAGCGGTGGCGCGCGCTCGCGCGCAAGCTCGGCCTCGACGAAGTGCTCGTGGTCGACGAAGACGGACGCGTCACCGCCACCGAAAAGCTGGCGCCGCGGCTGAAGCTGGCGCCGGGTGTTGCGCTGCACATCGTTCCCTGAACGAATGTCCGCCGGCGTGCTTCCGCGCCCTGCGCGAGCCGGTATACTAGGGACCATGGCGCAAAACGATCCGTCGGCGCCGAAGTCTGAAGGCGCCACCTTCTACGCAAACCAGTTCCTGGTCGCGATGCCCGGTCTGGAAGACGAGAATTTCAGCCATACCGTCACGCTGCTTTGCGAGCACAACGACAAGGGCGCGCTCGGACTCGTCATCAATCGCCCCACCGATCTCACGCTGAAAGACATGCTCGACCACATGGAGCTGCAGCACGGCAACCTGGTCGGCAATCCCATCGTGCATTGGGGCGGACCGGTGCAGCCGGAGCGCGGCTTCGTCGTGCACACCGGCCCGAACACGTGGGAGTCGAGCCTGCAGATCGCCGACAACCTCTACATCACGACGTCGCGCGACGTGCTCTCCGCGATCGGCCAGGGCCGCGGCCCGCGCGAATATTTCGTCGCGCTCGGCTACGCCGGCTGGCAAGCCGGTCAGCTCGAGGGCGAGATCCTGCACAACTCGTGGCTGAACACGCCCGCCGATCGCGCGATCCTGTTCACCATGCCGGCGGAGCAGCGCTGGCAAGCGGCGACCAAGCTGCTCGGCGTCGACGTGATCCAGCTCACCGGCCAGGCCGGTCACGCGTGACGGCTTCTGCGCAGAACAACCGCCACTCGATCTATCTCGCTTTTGATTACGGGGCCCGGCGCATCGGCGTCGCGGTCGGCGACGACCTGACCAAGAGCGCGCGGCCGCTCGCGACGATCGCGAACGCGCAGACGCCAGACTGGACCGCGATCGAGCGCGAGATCAAAGCCTGGAAACCTTCGGCCTGCATCGTCGGCCTGCCGCTCGATCTCGACGGCAACGAGCAGGCGATCAGCCAGCAGGCGCGCGCGTTCGCCAAAGCGCTCGGCGATCGCTACGCAATTCCGGTTCATCTCTCCGATGAGCGATTCTCCTCGCGCTCGGCGATGGACGAATTGCGCAGCGCGCGCGCGAGCGGACGCATGACGCGGCGCGTGCGCAGCGGCGATCGCGATCAACAGGCGGCGCGCCTCATCCTCGAACAATGGCTCGCGGGACCTCATCCATGACGCCGGCACGACCGACGCCTTCGCTGCAGCTCGACGCCGCGGGGCGGCTCAAGCATCTGCTCACCATCGAAGGCCTGCCACGCGAGATGATCGTGTCGCTGCTCGACCAGGCCGAGACCTACGCGCGCGCCAAGACCAGGAAATTCCCGACGCTGCACGGCCGCACCGTCTGCAACCTGTTCTTCGAGGCGTCGACGCGCACGCGCACGACGTTCGAGCTCGCCGCCAAGCGCTTGTCCGCCGACGTGCTCAATCTCCAAGTCGCCGCAAGCTCGACGACCAAGGGCGAGACGCTGCTCGACACGCTCGCCACGCTCGAGGCGATGCAGGTCGACATGTTCGTCGTTCGCCATGAGGCGAGCGGCGCGGCGCATTTCTTCGCGCAGCACGCCGGACCGGGCGTCGCGATCCTCAACGCCGGCGACGGCCGTCACGCGCATCCGACCCAGGCGCTGCTCGACATGTTCACCATCCGGCGGCACAAGCAGGAGTTCGCGAAACTGTCAGTCGCGATCGTCGGCGACATCCTGCACTCGCGCGTCGCGCGCTCCGACGTGCACGCGCTCTCCATCCTCGGCTGCAAGGACGTCCGCGTCGTCGCGCCGACGACGCTGATCCCACCCGGCATCGAGGCGATGGGCGCGAAGGTGTTCCACACGCTCGAGGAAGGTCTCGACGGCGTCGACGTCGTCATCCTGCTGCGCCTGCAGAAGGAGCGCATGGTGGGCGCCTTCCTGCCGAGCCTCGGCGAGTTCCATCGCGATTTCGGGCTCACCCGTGCGCGCATGAAGAAGCTCAAGCCCGACGTGCTGGTCATGCATCCCGGACCGATCAATCGCGGCGTCGAGATCGAGGGCGCGATCGCCTACGGCGAGCGCTCGATGATCCTGCAGCAGGTCACGCACGGCATCGCGTGCCGCATGGCGGTGATGACGGCAATCCTCGGCAAGGAGAAGTCGCGATGAAGGTGCGCCGCGCGACCGATGCGACCGGCAGCTCCCTGCTCATCAAGAACGCGCGCCTGCTCGATGCGGCGAACAAGATCGACGGCGCGGGATTCGTCGGTATCCGCGACGGCGTCATCGCGCACGCTGGCTCGAAGGCGCCGAAGGCGGCCTTCGATCGCGAGCTCGATGCGAAAGGTCAATGGCTGATGCCGGGCATCGTCGATCTTGCCGCGCGGCTGCGCGAGCCCGGCGCGACGCACAAGGCGACGATTGCATCCGAGCTCGCCGCCGCGCGCGCAAGCGGGATCACCACGATCTGCATTCCGCCGGATACCCGACCGGTCGTCGACACGCCTGCCGTCGTCGATCGCATCTACGCAAAAGCCGCCGAAGCGGGCGGCGCGTCGCTCGCGGTGCTCGGCGCCCTCACGCAGGGACTCGCGGGCGAAGCGCTCGCGGAGATGAGCGCGCTGAAGCAGGCCGGCTGCGTCGGCGTCAGCAACGCGGCGTTCGGCTTGCGCGATTCGCTGGTCGGGCGTCGCGCGCTCGAATACGCGCAGGGCCTCGGACTCACCGTCCACGTGACGCCGATGAATCCGGCGCTGTCGAACAACGGCTGCGCGCACGAAGGTCCGGTCGCGACGCGGCTCGGCTTGCCCCCGATCCCGGTTGCCGCCGAGGTCTCCGCGATCCGCTTCTGGATCTCGCTCGTCGAGGACACCGGCGCGCGCGTTCACTTCGGACGCCTGTCGACCGCGCGCGGCGCCGATCTGGTCGAGACCGCGCAGAAGCGCAAGCTGCCGATCACCGCCGACGTCGCGGCCCATCAGCTGTTCCTCACCGCCGAGGACGTCGAAGGCTTCAACGCGCAGTGCCACGTGCTGCCGCCGCTTCGCTCCGGCGAGGATCGCGACGCGCTGCGGGACGCGGTGCAGCGCGGCGTGATCGACGCCATCTGCTCCGATCACCAGCCGCACGAAGCCGACGCCAAGATCAATCCGTTCCCGCTCACCGAGCCCGGCATGAGCTCGCTCGAGACGCTGCTGCCCCTGTGCCTGCAGCTGGTGAGGGAAAAAATTCTGTCGCCCTTGCAGATGGCCGAGCGCTTGACCGCCGCGCCGGCGCGGATCATCGGGCGCGATGCGGGCTCGCTCGCGGTCGGTGCGCAGGCCGATCTGATCCTGATCGATCCGGAGGCGCGCTGGCGATTCGACGCCGCCGCCATGCGCAGCGCCGGCCGCAACAGCGCGTTCGAAGGCCGCGAATTCCGCGGCCGGCTGACGCGCAGCTTCTGGCGCGGACGCGAGATTTTCCCTGCTCCCGGCGAAACTACTGGTGTATAGTTGAAGCAGATTTGAAACTCGCCGCGCATTGAGCGCGCGGTGTTCCGGGAGGAAGAAAGAAATGGCGCGCATCTTGATCGTGGATGACTCGCCCACCGATGTACAGAACGTCAGAAACATCCTGCAGCGGGCCGGCCACGTCGTCACCGAGGCCGGCAGTGCGCAGGATGTGCTCGCGCGCGTGAAGAGCGAGCGCCCGGATTGCGTCGTGATGGACGTCGTCATGCCCGGCATGAACGGCTTCCAGGCCACGCGCGTGCTGTCGAAGGATCCGGAGACCCAGAAGATCCCGGTCATCGTGGTGAGCACCAAGAACCAGGAGACGGATCGCGTGTGGGCGCTGCGGCAGGGCGCGCGCGAATACATCGTGAAGCCGGTCAAGCCGGAAGAGCTGATCAACAAGATCAACGCGGTGCTGGGAGGCTGAGGAGCCGCCTCACCGCGGGGGAAGCTGGAGGAACGGGGGCGATATGGCGGAAGCCAAGAAAGGGCGCGCTGGAGGCACGCGGTTGCAGATCATCCTGCTGATCGCCGCAGCGGGATTTCTCGCCGCGACCATCGGCAGCTTCTATTACATCCAGAGCACGCAGAACCGCAACCAGGCCTGGCGTGACCAGGCGCGCAAGTTCTCCTCCGACGTCTCCGAGCTCGCACGCGCCGGCCGCGGCGTGATCCCCGACTTCGCCACCCTCGACGCGAACTCCCAGGAGTTCGACGACGAGGTGAAGATGATGCGCGAGGGCGATCCCACGCTGAACTTCCCGAAGCCGCCGGCTTCGGTGCTGCCGCAGGTCGACGAGCTCGACAACGCCTGGAAGTCGATGAAGACCGCCGTCACCGCGGTGGTGTCGAATCAGGAGCCCTTCGAGCGCACCAACGGCAACATCGCCTCGCTGATCGAGAACCTGGACACGCTGTACCAGGACTATCAGAAGGTGATCGAGCGGCTGAATGCCAAGGGCGCGCCGGCCACCACCAGCGCGAGCGCCTACGTGCAGCTCGTCCGCATCGAGCGCATGAAGGGCGCCGCCGGCCGCCTGATCCGCGAGGGTCACGACGCCGACAAGGCCGCGGCCGAGCTCGGTCAGCTCGCGCGCGAGTTCTCCGATCGCAGCAAGGCGATCGCCGCCGCGGCGTTCGGCGGCGACGCCGATCTGCAGCAGCTCGGCAAGAAGATCAGCGACGACTTCGGCTCGGCCGACACGCTCGTCTCCGCGATCGTCACCGATTCGGCTGCCGTCGCGAACGTGCAGCAATCCGCCGGCACGCTGGTCGGCGAATCGACCAACGTCATCGCGGCCGCGAAGAACCTCGAGCAGGGGATCATCGACGCGACCGCGGGCACCACGCGCCTGCCCTACTTCATCTATGGATTCGGCGCGCTGGCCGTCATCTCGCTGGTCCTGTTCATCCTGGTCTTCCTCGCCGGCATCCGCCGGCAGCTGCGCGAAGCCGCCGAGCGCGACACGCGCCAGCAGAAGGCGATTCTCACGCTGCTCGACGACATCACCAATCTCGCCGACGGCGACCTCACCGTCGACGCCAACGTGACCGAGGACTTCACCGGCGCGATCGCGGACTCGATCAACTTCACCATCGCGAGCCTGCGCACGCTGGTCGGCACCATCAACGCGACGACCGCGAAGGTCGCCGACGCCGCGGGCGTCACCGCCAACACGGCGCGCCAGATGAACGCGGCGTCGGAGAAGCAGGCGCTGGAGATCGTCTCCGCCGCCAACGTCGTCACCGAATCGTCGCGATCGCTGCAGCAAGTCGCGTCGCGCGCCGAGCAGCTTGCGCAGGAAGCTGCCAACTCAGTGCAGATCGCGCACAGCGGCACCGAGACCGTGGGCCGCACGATCCAGGGCATGGCCGCGCTGCGCGAGCAGATCCAGGACACCGCCAAGCGCATCAAGCGCCTCGGCGAGTCGTCGCAG
>Ga0070741_10004526_pt1 | contig 32360 bp, 32 predicted proteins | sample Coa_R1_4_FD_66440 | JGI IMG/M metagenome (GOLD analysis project Ga0070741, IMG submission 66440) | Surface soil microbial communities from Centralia Pennsylvania, which are recovering from an underground coalmine fire - Coalmine... | ecosystem: Environmental > Terrestrial > Soil > Unclassified ... | reverse complement strand
GGTCCATCCCCCGAGGACGGCGGCGGCGAGCGCGATGCGGATCATGGTCTGCCTCCTGGACGGGCGCGGGTCAGCAGCACCCGCCCGTGCACTGCGACGTGACGGTCACGGTCCCGTTCGACGCGCCGAGCGGGAGGACGGCGCCCGCCGTGCTGCTCGCGACGAGCGGCGAGGCGGCGGTCGACGGCACGACGAGCGCGTGGCTTCCGGCGGACGCCGTCGAGGGAACGGCGACCCGACACGTGTAGAGGGTCGCGCCCGAGGGAATGGTCGAGCCGTTCAGCGAGGTGATGACCGCCCGCATGCGCGTGCACGAGCGTCCCGCGCACCCCGCCGGCAGGAAGGCGAACCGGACGGTCTGCGAGAGCGCGCTCGTGCAATCCGGCCCCCCGCGAGCGCCGACTGCGATCGGTGTGTTCGCGACGTCGAAGGCGACGTCGTTCTGGAGGCCCGCCACGCCTGTCCCGGTCAGGGTCACCGCGAAGCGCCCCGACGAGCTGCGCGCGACCGTCACGCTCCCGACCGCGAGGCTCACGCCCGCCGGGAGGGCGGGGCTGCTCGACCACAGAAGCGCGGCGACGGCGAGGGGCGTCGCGAGGCGGACCGGCCAGCGAAGCCGTGACGAGCTCTCCATCTCTCTCTCCTCCGACGCGCGCGGGCGCGTCGTCCGGCAGACGATGCGAATCGAGCCGCCCTCCAGGTGTGACAAACGACCGAACGGTGTGACGCGGAGGGCGACGGACGGCGGTCTCGCGCCGTTCGCGCCACGGACCCGCGCCGCCGCCTCGCCGGCGGCGAGCGCGCGGCGCCCGTCGTGGGTCGTGGGTCGGTTTGCGGGTCGAACCACATCGCGCGGGAGCACCGGGGAGCCCTCGCGGAGACGACAAGGTGCGCCACCACGTCTTTCGAGGCGGCATGAGTGGCGCCGTCGTGCTGCTCGTCGCGCTCGCGGCGCCGGTGCCGCTCCGCGATTCGATCCGCGCCCTTGGAGAAGAGCGGCCTCGCCGGCCGCGGCGCCGTCGTCTTCGGGCCGTTGGACGTGCGCGCGGGCGGCGTCGCCCCGTCGCCGGACCCGCCCTCGACGCTGGACCTCGCGGCCGAGGTGCGCCCGGGCGGACGATCGGCTTCACCCAGGCGTTTTCGAGCAGCCCGACGATCGCGCGCCACGTCTTCCGCGCCCGGGCTCGGGGCAGGCGGGGGCGGGTACTCGCCCGCCCGGCTTGACCGCGCAGAGTCATCATGTCATCAGGATGGCTCGATGTCGGCGCTCGAGGCGACGCTCGACCTCTTCCACCTCTTCGGCGATCCGACCCGCGTCCGCCTGGTCGCGCTCCTCGCCCGGCACGAGCTGACGGTCGCCGAGCTGACGGCCGTCACCGGCCTCGCCCAGTCCCGGGTCTCGACCCACCTCGGGAAGCTGCGCGAGGCGGGCGTCCTCCACGACCGGCGGAGCGGCGCGTCCACCGTGTATTCGCTGAACGAGGCGACGATGCCGGCCGATGCGCGACGCATCTGGAATCTCCTCGAGACCAGGGCCGACGACGGGATCCTGCGCGCCGACCGCGCGCGCTGCGATGCGCTCCTGCGCGCGCGGAAGGGGGGGTGGCCGGACGCGCTCGCTGGAGAGATGGAGCGCCACTACTCCCCGGGGCGGACGTGGGAGGCGACGGCGCGCGCGTTCGTCGGCCTCATGCGGCTCGGCGACGTCCTCGACGCGGGTGCGGGCGACGGCACGGTCGCGGAGCTGGTCGCGCCGCGGGCGCGGAGCGTCACGTGTCTCGATCGGAGCGAGAAGATGCTCGCCGCCGCGCGAACGCGCCTCGCCGACCACTCGCACGTCCGCTTCGCCCGCGGCGACCTGCACGCGATCCCGGCGGCGGACCGTTCCTTCGACCACGTGCTCCTCTTCAACGTGCTCACGCTCTGCAAGCGCCCCGGCCGCGTTCTCGAGGAGGCCCACCGCGTGCTCCGGCGCGGCGGCGACCTGACGCTCGTCACGCTCGACGCGCACGCCCACGAGGCCGTGACGGCGCCCTACGGCCACCTCCACCCCGGGTTCCGGCCGGCGCTGCTCCGCCGGCTCCTCGCGCACGCCGGGTTCGAGGTCGAGCGCTGCGCGGTCACCTCGCGCGAGAAGCGGGAGCCGCATTTCGAGGTGGTGACGGCGTTCGCGCGCCGCCCGCGATGACCCGAGGAGAGACGCCGATGCCCGCCGCCGACACCCGGGCCGTCCTCGAAGACCTCTTCACGCGGCGGATCCTCGTCCTCGACGGCGCGATGGGCACGATGATCCAGCGCCAGGGGCTCGGGGAGGCCGACTTCCGCGGCGAGCGCTTTCGCGCGCACGGGCACGACCTCCGCGGCGACAACGACGTCCTCGCGCTCACGCGTCCCGACGTCGTCCGGAGCATCCACGACGCGTACCTCGAAGCGGGCGCGGACCTGATCGAGACGAACACGTTCAACGCTACGGCGATCGCGCAGGCCGACTACGGGCTCGAAGCGGTCGTCCGGGAGCTGAACGTCGCGGCCGCCCGCCTGGCGCGCGCGGCCGCGGACGCGTGGACGGCCCGCACTCCGGCCAAGCCGCGGTTCGTCGCAGGGGCGATCGGGCCGACGAACCGGACGCTCTCGATCTCGCCCGACGTGAACGACCCGACCTTCCGCGCCGTCACCTTCGACGCGCTGCGGACCGCGTACGCGGAGCAGGTGCACGGGCTCCTCGAGGGCGGCGTCGACGTGCTCCTCCTCGAGACGATCTTCGACACGCTCAACGCGAAGGCGTGCCTGGTCGCGATCGAGGAGGTGTTCGAGGCGCGCGGCGTGCGCGTCCCCGTCATGCTCTCGGTCACGGTCACCGACCGGAGCGGCCGCACGCTCTCGGGGCAGACGGTCGACGCCTTCTACGCCTCCGTCGCGCACGTGCGCCCGCTCTCGGTCGGCATCAACTGCGCGCTCGGCGCGGCGGAGATGGCGCCCTACCTCGCGGAGCTGGCCGGCGCCGCGCGGTGCTTCGTCACCTGCTACCCGAACGCCGGCCTCCCGAACGCCTTCGGGCAGTACGACGAAGCGCCCGAGACGACGGCACGTCTCCTCCGGGGGTTCGCCGAGCGCGGGCTCGTGAACCTCGTCGGCGGCTGCTGCGGCACGACGCCGGGGCACGTGCGCGCGATGGCCGCCGCGGTCGCCGGTCTTCCGCCGCGCCGGGTCCCGACGGGGCCCGCGTACACGACCTTCGCCGGGCTCGAGACGCTCACGATCCGCCCCGAGACGAACTTCGTCATGATCGGCGAGCGGACGAACGTGACCGGCTCGGCGCGCTTCGCGGAGCTCGTCAAGAAGGGGGACTTCCCCGGCGCGGTCGCCGTCGCCCTCGACCAGGTCCGGAACGGCGCGAACCTGATCGACGTGAACATGGACGAGGCGCTCCTCGACTCCGAGCGCGCCATGTCGACGTTCCTGAACCTGGTGGCGACGGAGCCCGAGATCGCGCGCGTGCCGATCGTCGTCGACAGCTCGAAATGGTCGGTGATCGAGGCGGGGCTCAAGTGCATTCAGGGGAAGCCCGTCGTCAACTCGATCAGCCTGAAGGAGGGCGAGGCCGAATTCCTCGCGAAGGCGCGGCTCGTCCAGCGCTACGGTGCCGGCGTCGTCGTGATGGCGTTCGACGAGCGGGGCCAGGCCGACACGGTCGCGCGCAAGGTCGAGATCTGCGAGCGCGCGTATCGCCTGCTCACGGAACGGCTCGGCTTCGACCCGCACGACATCGTCTTCGACCCGAACATCCTCGCCGTCGCGACGGGCATGGAGGAGCACGCCGACTACGCCAAGAGCTTCATCGAGGCGACGCGGATCATCAAGGCCCGGTGTCCCGGCGCGAAGGTGAGCGGCGGCGTCTCGAACCTCTCGTTCGCGTTCCGCGGCAACAACGTCGTCCGCGAGGCCATGAACTCCGCGTTCCTCTACCACGCGACCCGGGCCGGCCTCGACATGGGCATCGTCAACGCGGGCCAGCTCACCGTCTACGAGGACATCCCGCCGGAGCTCCTCGCGTACGTCGAGGACGTGCTCTTCAACCGCCGCCCCGACGCGACGGAGCGGCTCGTCGGGTACGCGGAGCGCGTGAAGGGGAGCGGGAAGAAGAAGGAGCAGGACCTCGCGTGGCGGGACGCACCCGTCGAGGAGCGGCTCGCGCACGCGCTCGTGCACGGCGTCGTCGACTTCGTCGAGGCCGACGTCGAGGAGGCGCGGCGGAAGTACGCGAAGCCGCTCGACGTGATCGAGGGCCCGCTCATGAACGGGATGCGCATCGTGGGCGACCTCTTCGGCGCGGGCAAGATGTTCCTCCCGCAGGTCGTGAAGAGCGCGCGCGCGATGAAGAAGGCGGTGGCGTATCTCCTGCCGTTCATGGAGCAGGAGAAGGCGGCGAGCGGCGCGGCCCGGACACAGGGGAAGATCGTCATGGCGACGGTCAAGGGCGACGTGCACGACATCGGGAAGAACATCGTGGGAGTCGTCCTCGGCTGCAACAACTACGAGGTGATCGACCTCGGCGTCATGGTGCCGTGCGAGAAGATCCTCCGGACGGCGGTCGAGCAGGGCGCCGACGTCGTCGGCCTGTCGGGGCTCATCACGCCGTCGCTCGACGAGATGGTGCACGTCGCGGAGGAGATGACGCGTCTCGGCCTCGACCTGCCGCTCCTCATCGGCGGCGCGACGACGAGCCGCGAGCACACGTCGGTCAAGATCGCGCCGGCGTACCGCGCCTCCACCGTGCACGTGCTCGACGCGTCGCGGGCCGTGGGGGTCGTCGCGAGCCTGCTCGACGCCCGCCAGCGCCCCGAGTTCGACCGGCGGAACCGCGAGGAGCAGGCGCGCATCCGCGAGGTCCACGCGCTGAAGGCGGCGCGGCCGCTCGTGCCGCTCGCGACCGCCGACGCCGGCGCGCTCCGCCTCGCGTGGCGGCGGGAGGACGCGGCGCCCCCCCGCTTCGTCGGCCGCCGTGTGCTCGACGACGTCCCGCTCGCGACGCTCCTCCCGTACGTCGACTGGCGGTTCTTCTTCACGGCGTGGGAGCTGCCCGGGCGCTTCCCCGAGGTGCTCGAGGACCCGAAGTACGGGGAGGCGGCGCGCGACCTGTACGAGAACGGCCGCCGCCTCCTCGACCGGATCGTGCGCGAGCGGCTCCTCCGCGCCCGCGCGGTCTACGGGTTCTGGCCCGCGGCGAGCGAGGGCGACGACATCGTCGTCTTCACCGACGAGACGCGCCGCGCCGAACGGCTTCGCTTCCCGATGCTCCGGCAGCAGGGCGAGAAGGCGAAGGGGACGCCGTATCTCGCGCTCTCCGACTTCGTCGCGCCCGTCGAGAGCGGCGTGCCCGACTGGATCGGCGCGTTCGCGGTCACCGCCGGGCTCGGGGTGGATGCGCTCGTCGCCGGCTTCGAGGCCGCGCACGACGACTACTCCGCGATCCTCGCCAAGGCGCTCGCCGACCGGCTCGCCGAGGCCGGCGCGGAGTGGCTCCACGAGCGCGCCCGGCGCGAATGGTACGCCGCCGACGAGCGGCTCGGGCCGGACGCGCTCTTGAAGGAGAAGTACCGCGGGATCCGGCCGGCGTTCGGATATCCGGCGTGCCCCGATCACACCGAGAAGGCGAAGCTCTTCGCGCTCCTCGACGCGCCCGCGGCCGGCATCACGCTGACCGAGCACTTCGCGATGCTCCCGGCCGCGAGCGTGAGCGGCATCTACCTCGCGCACCCCGCGGCCCGGTACTTCGCCGTCGGGCGGATCGGACGCGACCAGGTGGAGGCGTACGCGCGGCGGAAGGGCGCGACGGTGGCCGAGGTCGAGAAGTGGCTCGCGCCGAACCTCGGCTACGACCCGAAGTCGGCGGCCGCCGCGGCGTGAGGGCCCCACGCCCGACCCGCGGGCGCGGGGCCAGGGCGGGGATTGCCCTCCTCGCCCGCTCGGGGAGAGTTCTGGTATGCCCACCCTCGACGTGGAGCCGAAGACCGTCGAGCGCCTGCGAATCGAGGGCCCGAGCTGGAGGCTCCTGTTCGCCGGGCTCCGCCATCCGACGCGCTTCTTCCGCGAGCTCCTGGCGAGGATCCAGGAGGATCGGACGCTCACGTACGCGGCCGCGCTCGCGTACTACTTCTTCCTCGCCCTGTTTCCCTTCCTCCTCTTCCTCCTGGCGCTCGTCACCGTGCTGCCGCTCCACGGGCTCGACACCTGGATCCTCGGCGAGATGAAGCAGGTGGTGCCCGGTGAGGGGTACGCGCTGCTCGAGAGGGCCATCCGTGGCCTGCTCGCCCAGCCGCGCGGCGGGCTCGTGTCGCTCGGCGCCGTGCTCGCGCTCTGGACCGCGTCGTCGGCGTTCGCGTCCGTCATGGACGCGCTCAGCCGCGCCTACCGCGTCGCCGACTGTCGCCCGTGGTGGAAGGCGCGCGCGATCGCGATCGCGCTCACCGTGGGCGTCTCGCTCTTCATGATCGGCGCCTTCACGCTCGCGCTCTTCGGCGGGCCCGTCGTCCGTGTCGTCGGCAACGCGTTCGGCCCCGGCGCGGCACTCGTGTCGTTCGTCGTCCGCTGGCTCCTGGCGATCGCGTTCATCTCGATCGTCGTCGCCGCGGTGTACTACTTCTGCCCGGACGTCGATCAGCAGAGCTGGCGCTGGGTGACGCCGGGGTCGGTCGTCTTCACGCTCGGGTTCGGCGCGACCTCGGCCGCGTTCTCGTACTACGTGAGCCACTTCGGCTCCTACAACAAGACGTACGGCTCGCTCGGCGCCGTCATCATCCTCCTCGTCTGGTTCTACCTGTTCGCGATCTTCCTGCTGCTCGGGGGGCAGCTGAACGCGCTCCTCGAGCACCGCTCGCCGATCGGCAAGGACGTGGGTGAGAAGCAGGCGCCGCGCGCCGCCGAGCAGGCCCGTCGGGTCGAGCGCGATGAACGCGCGCGGGCGTGAGCCCCGGCGTCCGCCCCGCGCCACGCCCCGGCGTCCGCCTCGGCCGAGACGGCTGCACCCCGACCGCCGGTACGCTGCTTGCTCGGCCTCCCCCGCGAAGGAGCGGTGGACGATGCGGTGGTGGCGAGAGCGTCTGGTCGGCGTCGGGGTCCCGCTCGCGCTCGTGGCGAGCCCGGTTCGGGCCGCGAGTCTGAGCGCCGAGTTCGACGGCAGCTTCACGGCCCGCCGGGCGTCCGTCCTCGGGGTCGTCGCCGCCACCTTCGCGCAGCATGGGCGGGCGGTCCGCGGGACGCTCCACCTCACGCTCCCCGATCCGGCGCTCGCCGGCAGCTACGCGGTGCGCGGGCAGGCCGCCGGGCGACGGGTCGTGCTCGTCGGGCGGGCCGGCGCGCGCTCGCTCGCGTGGCACGGCCGGTGGGCGGGCGCATCCACGCTTCGCGGCCGCGCGACGGTCCGCGCTCCGGGACGCCGGGTTCGGGGCGCGCTCGTCCTCGCCGTGCGCGGCGGCGCCGACGCGTGCGCCGCCTACTTCCGCGACGAGGTACTGGCGCGGGTCCTGGTGCCGATCTGCGCACGGTGCCACGTCGCGACGGGGCTCGCGCGCGGCACGCGGCTTCGCGTCGACCCGACGAACCTCGCCGCGACGCGCGCGAGCGTCGGGCAGGTGATCGACCCGGCGAACCCGGCAGCGTCGCCGGTGCTCCACAAGCCGCTCGGCGAGCTGGGTCATGGCGGCGGCGTGCAGCTCGCCGCGGGCGGCCCCGAGATCGAGGTCCTCCGGCACTGGGTCGACCTCGTGACGCAGAACCTCTGCGCCGCGGGGAGTGCGCCCGGCGGCGGAAGCGGGGGCGGGGGCGGGACGGGGGCCGAGCTGTACGGGGCGCGGTGCGCGTCGTGCCACGGGCCCGACGCGCGCGGGCTCGACGGACGCCCGAACATCCGGTGCAACCGGGCCATCCACGACGTCGTGCGAAGCGGCCGCGTCGGTGCGAGCGGGACGATGCCGGCGTTCCCCGATCTGATGGACGCCGAAATCGTGACGATCCAGCAATATTTGAACGCGCTCTGTGCGGCCGGCGGCGCGAGCGGTGCCGACCTCTATGCGGGCAACTGCGCGACCTGTCACGGCGGCGACGCGGGCGGCGGGCCGACTGCGCCGAGCATCCGCTGCGCGACGCGCGTGGCGGACGCCGTGGCGCGGGGCCGCGGCAGCGTCATGCCGGCGTTCCCCGCGCTCGACACTGCACGCGCCGACGCCGTGATCGCCTTCCTCGCCAGCGAGTGCGAAGCGGCGGGAGTGACGGGTCGTGACCTCTGGGAAGGGAACTGCGGGACGTGCCACGGCCCGACGGGCGGCGGCGGCACGAGCGCCGAAGGCATCCACGGGCCCGACGTCCGCTGCGCCGGGTCGCACGACTTCGTCGAGAAGCTCACCTCGGGCGAGCCGCCGATGCCGGCATTTCCGTCGCTCCTGGTGAGCCCGCGCTTGGAGCGCCTCGTCGCATGGGTCGCGGGCGCGTGCAGCGGCGGCGACGACTAGGGCGACGGCCGAGCGTTCACCGGCGCCAGAGCGCGACGGCCTCGGCGAAGCGCCGCCGCTCCTCCGTCGTCTGCTCGGGGTTCAGGTCGGGGTGGTTCCGCTTGAGGAACTTCCGCCACGCGACCATGAACTCCTTCTTGGTGCAGGTCGACGGCAGGCTGAGCAGCCGCAGCAGCTTCTTCGGCTGGTCGGCGAGCGGCTGCGGCGTCCGCCGCGGGGCGCGCGGCTTCTTCGCCTTGGGCTCCGTCCAGCGCTCCGCCGCGTCGATCCACCAGCGGAAGTCGCCGACGACCTCCGCGTACGTGGGGCTCTCGCGCCACTCCCTCGGGAACCATTCCTTGTAAAGGCGGCCGAGGAAGCCTTCGAGCCGCAGGGCGAGGTCGGGCGGGATGCGGCCCTCGTGGCGCATGAGCGCCATGAGGAGGGCGTCGGCCTCGCTCTGGTAGTGCGAGCGACGCACGGACCAGCGCGCGTGGACCGCCCGCCCGATCCAGGGTTGGAGGCGCCGGAGAAAGGCGCGTGCGGTCGTCGCCTGCTGCATCGTCGTCGGGGCGCGAAGCGCGTCGGCTGAGACTGGCGCCCGTCCGGCGGGTTGTCAATGGCAATCGTGCTCGACAACGACGGCTTCCCCGCCGTCACCGCGACGGACCGAGCGCCTGGCGCCCTCGCGCGGCGAGCGCCGCCGCCTTCCTCGTCGCGGCCCGGGGAGGGTCGGGGGCCGTCGCGGAGGTCGGGGGCGTCAGGGGGCGCGGCTCCCCGCCGCCGGGTCGTGCTCGACGTCGGAGCGGGTGTACGCGATCCCGCGCGCCGTCAGCTCGCGCTCGAGCGTCCGGCAGTACGGCGACGAAGATCTCGACCCGATGTCCGTTCCTCGATGCGTTGTATCCCGCCGCGGGCACGTGCCGCGCGGGGGGATGACGCGCGGCGGGGCGGCGCGCCGACGACCTCGGCGCTCGCGGACGCGACGAGCAGCAGGACGAGAGCGGGAAGCCGGCGCCGCGCCACGGTGTGCGGCCGGCGTGGGTCACCTAGTCGGTGGCGCGGCCGGCGCCCGCGGGTCAGAACCCGATCTTGAACCGCGTGAGGAAGCCGTCGTCGTGGTCCCGCGACATCATCGGGGCCAGGCCGCTCCGCTCGTAGTCGAACTCGAGCGTGAGCTTCGGGCCGAGCGACCAGGAGAACCCGGCCTCGGAGCGCTGGAGCTGGGGCCCGGTCACCTTCTGGCCGCGAAGCCGGAGCGGCGACGGCGCGGCCTGCGGCGGTGCGGCGGGCGGAGCGGCGGACTCGCGGTCGGGTGGGCAGGGTCCTTCGTCGTTCGCCGCAACGGCTTCGAGGCTCGCGACGATCGGCGAGTCGGCTGCGATGCACGCTGCCCCCGTGAGGAGCGCGACCCCCACGACCCCTGCCAGCGTCCCGCGCAAGCGCGCCCTATACTCGCCAACCCGGCCGGACACAAATGAGCCCGCGGCCGACGGAACCTTCCGCGGGCTCTTGCTGGCCCGCCGACGGCCTCGGCCGGAGGGGTCCGTGGCGCGTCGCGGCAGCGGGCCGGAGTGGGACACGGTAGACCGACGCGTCGGAGGCAGGCGTGGTCCCGGCGGCGCCGGGTGGTGAGCGGGCACCACAATCAGACGTGCATGACGGGGCCGCCGTCACGTTTCTTACAAGCCAAGCAGCAAAAATCGCTTGACAAAGCGCACCTCACCGCGTCAAGGGACGAACTGACATGTCGGTCTGGACGAAGGAGTGCTCGCCGCGCGTTCGATGGCCCGGCCGCCCGGGGAACGCCGCCGCCGGGCGCCCCTCGATTCGGGCGACGCGAAACGTGGATCTCGGCGCGAGCCGTCAGCTCCGTCGAGATGCGAGGGAATCGGCGCCGCGTACAAAGTGCCCGCGACGCGCCGGAGGCCGAGGTGCGACCCCGACCACCCCAACTCGCCGGCCCCTGCGGGAGGGCAGGTGATCGGAAGGAACTGAACGACAGGTGGCAAGAAGGCGTCGGCGTGTTCGTACCAGCCGACAGAGATCGGAGAAAAAAACGGGAGGACGTGACACGATGAGATCGTCCAGGTTCTTGATCGTCCCGATTCTCGCAGCACTCGTAAGCGCCGCAACGGCCCAGCCCGTGCCCCCGCCACCGACCGCGAACGTCGTCAACTTCGACGACTTCCCAAATGCGCCGACCGGAATCTTCCCCCCGCTGCCCGTCTTGGATCCGAACCACTACGCCGACCTCGGCGTCAAGATCTCCGGCTTCGGCCAGAACGGCGGAGCGGTCGCCGACGTCAGCGGGGCGGGCATCAATTCGACGTTCCCGAACGTCCTCGTGTTCGTCAGCATCGGGATGAACCAGGCCGGCGGGCTCGTCTCGTCGCCGGAGACGCTCACGTTCTATCCGCCGGTGACGTCGGTGCAGTTCGACGTCAGCACGGCGGACATCCTCGACTGCATGGGAACCCAGATCGTGAAGGCCGAGGGGTTCGCGCCCGGCGGAGCGTCCCTCGGGAGCACGACCGCAGCACCGACGATCGACGGCATTCAGACCATGTCGCTGAACTTCCCGCCGCCCGGAGCGGAGAAGGTCGTCATCAGCAGCCCGTCGCTGTGCGTGACCGAGCTCGGCACCTTCGAATCGTTCTGGTTGGACACCATCGCGTTCGTCCCGGCGCCCCAGCCGGCCAGCGACTGCGCCGGCCTCGCCGTGAAGGCCGCCGGCACGAAGGTGAAGGCGAAGGCGGCGTGCTACGCGCGCGCCGTCCTGCGCGGGACCCCCGTCGACACGAAGTGTCTCGAGCAGGCCGAAAAGCACTTCACGGTCGCCTTCACCCGCGCGACGAAGCAGGGCGACTGCCTGACGGACGAGGACGGGCCGACGCTCGAGGCGGCGGTCGACGAGTTCGTCTCCGGCGTCCTGAATGCCGTGAACGGAGGCGCGCCCGGACCGGACGTCTGCGACAGCCGGGAGATCTCCGCAGCCGGGAAGAACGCCCGGGCCGTCACCCGGTGCTATACGTCGCCGACGCGTCGCGGAACCGCCGTGCCCGTGGATTGCATCACGGACACGACGCGGAAGCTCGCGTCGTCCCTCAAGAACTGCGCGAACGAGGCGACGGTCGCAGCCCTGCAGGACCTGTCCAATACGTTCGCCCGGAAGATCTGGCGTGACATCGCGGTCCCGTCCACGACCACGACGACGACCACGACCACCAGCACGACCACGACCACCGCGCCGCCGCTCGGCCAGCACCTCTCGTTCACGACCACGGCCGGCACGGCGAACTGCGGCGGCGCCAGCCTGGGTCACCAGTACACGGCGCCGGATGCGCCGTTCTCGGGCGGGATCTTCTCCGACACCGGCGCCACGATGTCGCTCTCGGACCTCGGGCTCGGATGCCTCTACATCGGCGGCGGGCAGGCGCAGGTCCCGGCGTCCCAGATTCCCGAGAACGCCGCCTCGATCCTCAACTCGGACGACGGGATGACGCTCACGGCGAGCTTCGGCACCGGGCCGAGGGATTGCTCCCGCGGTCCCGAGGCGAGCCGGCACTGCGTCAACGACCCGACCGTCTCCTGCACCACCGACGTGGAGTGCGCTGGCCTGGCCGGCGGGTGTGCTGCCGACGCCAACTGCTTCTTCGGACCTCCGGTGGCCGTCAACGGGTTCGTATCGAGCTGCGTCGTGAACACGTTCGCCGCCGACGCGAGCGGAACCGTCGACACCAGCACCGGTGCATCCAGCGTCAGCATCCCGCTCGCCTCGCGCGTCTACCTGACGCTCGGGCTGCCGACCGCGTGCCCACAGTGCGTGAGCGGCACCTGCACCTACGGCGCGAACGCGGGCCAACCGTGCACGACGACGAACAGCGGGCTCACCACCCTCGACTGCCTCCCGAGCCCGGGAACGTTCGTTGCCACCCTGCCCGTGAGCCTGAATCCTCTCACCACCGGATCGGTCACGTCGACTGCCGCCGACGGGCTCTTCTGCCCCGGCCAGAACCATGCGGGCGCGTTCGGTCAGCCGACCGCGCAAGCGTTCAGCCAGACCGGCTCGCCCGCGGGCGATCTGACCGACGGCAATCCGCATTCCTCGACGCTCGTCAGCAACTTCTGCATTCCTGCGACGGGTAGCCCGGCGCTCGACAGCCTCGCGGACCTCCCGGGTCCGGGCTCGTTGAGCCTCGTGGGCGACGCGCAGTTCGTCACTCCGTAGCGTCATCGCCCCACCCGACGCCCCGGCGCCGGCCCTCGCGGCCGGCGCCGGGGCGCCCGGGCGCCGGCCGCGAACGGGGGGGCGCCCCCGCCGGAGGTCAACGGCCGCCCGTGCACGGCGATCACTGGAACGCGTGGAGCTCGCCCGAAGAGACGCGCGCGTGGCTGGGCCGTCACGCGCGCACGTGCGTCACTCGACGACCGTGACGCTCAGCAGCTGCGGTGGCGGCGGGGGCTCGTCGAGCGGCGGCGCGAGGGCGACGCGGGGTGTTCCGCCGCCGCCCGGCGTCGCTTCCGTGTTGTTCGTGACGCGCTTCAGGTAGCGCGCGATGATCGCGACGTCCTCCGCCCACACGTCCTCGCCGGAGGCCGACCGCCACCGGATCTCCGGGTTGTTCAGCTCGGCGAGGAACGTGATGCCCGCGCCGCCGCGCTCCACGGTGTACACGCCGTAGTCCTGCGCCGCGCGCGCGATCACCTGCCCCGTCGGCGGCAGACCGATCGCGGCGACGTCGACCCCGGGCCGGATCGCGAGGAGAGCGCCCATCGGCAGGGTGCCCGTGTACCCCGCGTTGCGGTCGAACGCGTACGCGGGCCACACGGCCTCGGCCTCCAGGACGGTCCGCGGAACCTGGGCGGCGAGCGCGTGGGGGATCCGCCCGGCCGCGATCTCGCCCGTGCGGATCAGGCCGGCGAACGACGGCAGCATGCTCGCGCGCCGGCCGTTCCACCACCCGGTGCCGTCGGCCGCGCGTCCACGTAGCTCGCGACCGTTCCGAGTACGCGGTTGTCCGACAGCACGACCGCGGCGTAGACGTCGAGCACCCAGCCGTCGGGCTGGAACACCGCCAAGTACCCGTCGGTGTCCGGGGATGGGCATGCCCCGGCCGGCATCCGGAAGACCGGGTGCCAGTCCGCGGACGCGCGATGGAAGTCGGGTGGGAGGACGTGGCGGCTCGTGTTCGGCGCCGCTACGGTCGAGTAGTAGTTCGCCTGCCACCGGAGCGTGGGGGAGGCTTCCGCTGCGAGCGCGAGCTCGGTCTCGCGCGGGTTGCCGCAGACCTGGCCGCCCCGTGCGACGAACGTCCACGTCGAGCTCGGCCCGACGGACGGGGCGAAGAGGACTCTCGCGAAGGGATCCGTCGGGCGGGCGATCACGATCGAAGACGTCCAGCGCTCGTCGTGGTTGAGGTCGGCCGGGACGCTCGTGAGGCCCGGCACGTCCGCGTAGCGCGCCCAGCTGCCGATTGGGTGATTCCACGGCGACGTCGGGCTGAAGGGCCACGTCCGCCAGTCGCGTGCGCCCGCGGCGACGGGCGCGAGCGCGATCGCGAGGAAGACGAGGCCGATCTCCCGCACGCTGGTCAGCGGCATCGCGGCCCCTTTCCGTCGCACCGAGCGACGCCGTTCACGCACGCGGCATCGGAGACGACGGCCCACTCGATCGTCGGGGATGCGCCGGCTCCGCGCGTGTCGAGCACGATTGCGGAGACGGCGTCCTCGAGGACGCGCACGCGTGCCCTCATGACCATCCGTTCGTGACGCCGGCGGAGCGCAAGGTGCACGCTTCGCGTGGCGCCGCGGCGGCCCGTGCGGTAGACCGCGCGAGACCCCGTGCGCTCGAACTCGGCGTGGGGGATGTTCGTCGCGAAGTGCGTCACACGGGCCGCGTCCCGCAGCACGAGGTGCACGTCGGCGGTCGTCCAGTCGAATTCAGCGCGCGGACGAAACGACGTCCGGACGACGAATACGAAACCGCGCCGCGTTCTCCGGATGACGAGGCGCGTCGGGTGTGGCGTGCCGCCGTCCCCGCTCGGCGACTGCGCGCACGGCACGGGCGTGCATGCGCCCGGTGCAGTCCCCGTCGCGTAGCCGAGGATCACCTCGTTCGAGATCGCGCTCTCGTTGCCACGGACGTCGTACGCGGTGAGCGCGAATCCGTGATCCGCGCACGAATCCAGACCGGCCACGAGGACGGGCATCGTCGCGGCGGCCGCCGGCACGACGCGCTCGAGCGCCAGATCGCCCACGCCGGTCCGGTGATAGACCCCATAGTCGGTGATCGACGGATCGGCGCTCGGCCGCCAGTGGAGCCGCGCGGCATACGTCGCCGCCTGTGCCGGGACCGGCGCGAGTGGGACGGCGCTCGTCGCGAGCCAGATGCGCATCCACGATCCCGAGTGCACGCCCATCGAGCGGGACGGTTGCGTCCGCGCAACGGTCGGGTTCGCGGAGGTCCACCGCGCATCCTCCGGTCCGTCGCGACGCGAACCTTAGCCAACCGGGGCGCCGTGTGCCACTACCCTGCCGTCGGACGGGCGCTGCGATGCACTCGACCTCCTCGGACGAGCGCGTGCTCGAGGGTCGCGCCGTTCTCCAAATCCAAAGGAGGCCCGGTCCGGAAGCTCGTCTCGCAGCCCGGTCGCACTCACCCCGAGAGCCGGCGGTCGAGGCTCCGGTACTGGATCGCCTCGGCGAGATGAGCCGTCGTCACGTGGGCCTCGCCCGCGAGGTCCGCGATCGTCCGAGCCACGCGGAGAATCCGCGTGTACGCCCGGGCCGAGAGCCCGAGCCGGTCGCTCGCCACTTCCAGGAGTTTCCGCCCGCGCTCGTCGATCCGGCACCACCGCCGCACCTCCCGTCCGGGGACGTGCGCGTTCACCGCGAACGGCCGTCCCGCGAAGCGCGCCTGCTGCCGGGCGCGTGCGGCGATGACGCGCGCCCGCACGGCCGCCGACGGCTCTTCGCCCGCGACGTCGTCGGCGAGTGCGGTGACGGCGACGCGCGGCACCTCGACGTGGAGGTCGATCCGGTCGAGGAGGGGCCCGGACACGCGCGCGCGGTACCGGTCGATGAGCGGCGGCGTGCAGCGGCACTGGGCCGACGGGTCGCCGAGCCACCCGCAGACACAGGGGTTCATCGCGGCGACGAGCTGGAACGCGGCGGGGAAGGGGACCGCGCCGGCGCCGCGGGCGACCGTGATGCGCCGCTCCTCGAGGGGCTGGCGGAGCGGCTCGAGCACGTTGCGGCGGAACTCCGGCAGCTCGTCGAGGAAGAGGACGCCGTGGTGGGCGAGCGTCACCTCGCCGGGACGGATCGGCACGCCGCCGCCGAGGAGCGCGGCGTCGGAGACGGAGCAATGCGGCGCCCGGACGGGGCGCGTCGCGACGAGCGGGTGCCCGTCGAGGAGCCCCGCGACGCTGTGGATCGCCGTCACCTCGATCGCCTCGTCGAGCGTGAGCGGCGGGAGGATCGACGGGAGGCGGCGAGCGAGCATCGTCTTGCCGGAACCCGGAGGTCCGATGAGCAACAGGTTGTGGCCGCCGGCCGCTGCGACCTCGAGCGCCCGCTTCGCGTGGGGCTGGCCCGCGAACGTCCGCGAGGTCGCCGGCGGCGACGGGTGCCGCCGCCAGGAGCGCGGCGGCGTCGATCGTGGTCGGCGCGCGCGGCGCCTCGCCGCGGAGATGGGCGACCGCCTCCACGAGGGTCTCGACGCCGACGACCGGCGCCCCGTCGGCGAGGGCCGCCTCGGCCGCGTTCGCGGCCGGCACGAGAAGCTCGCGGAGCCCGGCACGCTTCGCCGCCGCGGCGATCGGAAGCGCGCCGCGGACCGGATGCACGCGACCGTCGAGGCCGAGCTCGCCGAGGACGCAGGCGGCCGCGAGATCGGGCAGCGGCCACCTCGCTTCCGCGGCGAGGACGCCGAGCGCGATCGCGAGGTCGTAGTGGGGGCCCTCCTTGCGGACCCCGGCGGGCGCGAGGTTCACGGTCACGCGGCGCTGCGGGTACTCGAACCCGGAGTTGCGGAGCGCGGCGCGGATGCGGTCGCTCGCCTCGCGAACGGCGCCGTCGGGGAGGCCGACCGTGGTAGTGTGCGGCAGGCCCGAGGAGACGTCGACCTCGACGTCGACGACGAGCGCGTCGACGCCGCGGAGCGCGCCGGAGCGGACACGGGCGAGCATCGCCTCCGGGTGCCGGGGGCGGCCCGACGAGACAATCGCTGTGGGCGGAATACTCGCCGCTGAGGATCACCTGGCTGTTCCCGCCACCCGTGTCGCCCGCGAAGAGGACGTCCGGCTTCGGGTGGTTGCAGCGCGGGTCCACGCCGCTCGGTGCGGGCGCGACGGTGTGACGCGCCGACGCGTCGGTCGCGCCCGAGCGCGCCGGTGGCGCTCGGGCGCGCGTCCTCTTGCACGCACCGGCCGTGCCGTAGGATCGTGCGCGCCGATCGTGCCGACCAGCGCGCAGCTCGCTTCGCGCGCGGCCACGCCCGGGACGTCGGCGACAGCGCCGCGCGTACCGTGACGCCGGCACGCGCAACGGCGCTCACGCTCCTCGCGGCGGTGTCGGACGGCGCCGCGTTCCCGCCGCTCGCGGCGCCGCCGCTCGCGGGGATCGTGCTCGTCCCGTTCCTCGTCGCGCTCGGCGGCACCTCGCCGGGGCGCGCGGCGGCGCTCGGGCTCCTCTTCGCCCTCGCCGCCGGCGCCGCGGTCGTGTGGTGGGCGCCGCGCATGCTGGAGGAGTTCTTTCACGTGCGGGCGGCCGTCGCCTGGCTCGGCGCCGCCGCCATCGTGCTCGGCACGGCCGCGCCCTACTTCGTCGCTTTCGCGCTCTGGCTCGCGTGGGCGGCGCGCCTCGGACCGGTCACGCCGCTCGTCGTCGGTGCCGCGTGGACCGCGGCCGACGCGACGAGGTGCTGCGGCAGGAGCGCGCGATGCGCGAGGCGTTCGGACGGTACGTGCCGGCGCCCGTCGCCGCCCGGCTCGGAGTTCCTCGGCGACGGGCTCATGGCCGTGTTCGCCGCGCCCGAGCCGCTCGCCCGCCACGCGCGCGCGGCGGTGCAGGCCGGCCGCGAGATCGTCCGCGTCGTCGCGCGCCTCGCCGACGGACCCGACGCGACGCCGATCGCGGTCGGCGTCGGGATCGCGACCGGCCCGGCGTTCGTCGGGAACGTCCGCGCCGTCGACCGGCTCATCTACACGGCGGTGGGCGACACGGTGAACCTCGCCTCCCGCCTCCAGTCGCTCACGCGCGACCTCGCCGCCGCGATGGCGATCGACGCGTCGACGTACGACGCCGGCGGCGACGCGACCGTCGGGCTCGAGCCGCGTCCGGGGACCCCGATCCGCGGCCGGGACGCGCCCGTCGACGTGTCCGTGCTTCCGCTCTCCGCGATCGGGCGCTGACCGGGCGGCCCGCGCGGTGCGGGCCCCGAGCGAGGCGCCGACCCGGCCGGGCCCCGGCAGCCCCTGCCGACCGGGGCAGCGCTTGCCGGGCGTCCCGGCGTCCGCCCCGCGGCGCGGCACGGTTCCTGACCGGCACCGCACGTGCTTCGAGCGAGCATGCCTCCCCGAGACGTCCTCGCCGCGCTCGCCGGCTCCGGACGCGCCGGTGTCGGCCTCGGCGCGGCGGTCGTCGTCGCGGTCGTCGCCCTCGTCACCCACTTCCTCGACCCGCTCTCGCTCGTGATCACCGTCGGGGGGCCGCTCGCCGTCACGGCCATGACCTTCCCGCGCGCGCGCCTCGAGAGCGCGTGGCGGCACGTCCTGGCCGCGCTCGACACCGAGCCCGGGCCGGCCGACGCGATCGCGTCGCTCAAGCGGCTCGCGCGCGTGTACCGGACGGAGGGCGAGCCCGCGCTCGAGCGCGCGGCGGCTGGCGAGCGCGACCCGCTCATCCGCCGCGGCATCGCGCTCGCGCTCGAGTGCCGGGACGAGGACGAGCTCGTCGACCTGCTCTCGGCGGAGGCGCGCCGGGCGGCGGCCGAGGGCGAGGCCGCGCGGCACGTGCTCGTGACGCTCGGCAAGCTCTTCCCGGCGTTCGGGCTCATCGGCACGCTCATCGGGCTCGTGCTGCTCATGCGCCACCTCGGCGACGGGAGCCTGGCGGCCGTCGGACCCGGCCTCGGGGTCGCCGTGCTGACGACGCTCTACGGCGCCGTGCTCGCGAACGTCGTCGTCCTGCCGCTCGCGACGAAGCTTCACGCGCACCTCGCGCGCGAGGCGCTCCGGACGCAGATGGTCCTCGACGGCGTCGTGCTGATCCGGCAGCGCGAGTACCCGACGCGCGTCGAGCGCATGCTCCTCGGCTACGTCGGTGGGGCGGCCCCGCGGCGGCGGCCGGTCCTCGGGATCGCGGATCGTGCCGCCTGAGCGCCGCCGCCCGCGCGCACCGGCGCCGCCGCCGCTCGACGACGACCAGACGGGCTGGCTCGTCACCTTCAGCGATCTCGTCCTCCAGCTGTTCGCGTTCGTGCTCGTGTCGGCGGTGCTCGTCGGCGCCGCCGAGCGGCCGGCGCCTCCGGGCCCCGCGCCCGCGCCCCCGCCGGCTGCGCCGGCGCCGGGCGCCTCGCCGCCGGCCGACGCGCCGCCGCGCACGGCCGCGCCCGCGGCGGCGGAACCGGACCGCCCCGTCGCGACCGTCCCCGATACGCCCGCGCCCGCTGTGCACCCCGCCGTCGAGACGCCGGTGCCGGCGGCCGACGCGCCGGCGCGGGCGCCGGTCGCGACGGAGCTCGCGGGCGCCGAGCGTGCGCTGCGCGCGCTCGTCGCCGCGGACGGCCGCGCCGACGCCGTCCACGTCGCCGTCCGCGACGCGGACCTCGTCGTCACGCTGAGCGACACGATCACCTTCCCCTCGGGCAGCGCGGAGCTTCTGCCCGGCGCCGCCCCGATCCTCCGCCGCATCGGGACCCTCGCGCGGTCGATGCCCGGCTTCGACGTGGAGGTCGGCGGGCACACGGACGACGTCCCGATCCACGGCGGCGCGTATCCCTCGAACCTCGAGCTGTCGCTCGCGCGTGCGGCGCGGGTCGCGCGCGAGCTCGCGACGGAGGCGCCCGAGCTGACCGCGCGGACGATCGCTGCTGGGTACGGCGAGCATCGCCCCGCCGCTCCGAATGCCGACGAGGAGGGACGCGCGCGGAACCGCCGCGTCGAGATCCGTCTCGTCCCGCGGCCCGAGCCGCGCGGCTGACCGTCCTCCGGCCGGCTGGCGCGGCCCGCGCCCGGTTTGGTAGGGAAGGTGCGAGGACGACGCGATGCGATTCGGCGTGCAGATCGGCGCCCTCGACTGGGTGGCGCTCCGTGACACGGCGCAGATGGCCGAAGGGCTCGGCTTCGACGCCGTCTACTTCCCGGACCATCTCGTGCACGAGGGCCCGGAGCGGAGCCGGACGGACCTCCCCGCGTACGATCCGATCGTGCAGGCCGCGGTCGTCGCCGAGGCCACGCGTCGGGTCCGCGTGGGACACCTCGTCCTCTGCAATCTCTTCCGCCACCCTGCCGTCACGGCGCGGAGCCTCGCGACGCTCGACGCGCTGTCGGGCGGCCGGGCGCTCGCGGGACTCGGGACGGGTTGGACCGAGACCGAGTTCCGCATGACGGGCCTCCCGTTCCCCGACATCGCGACCCGGCTGCGGATGCTCGACGAGGCGCTCGCCTGCCTCGCCGGGCTCTGGGGCGAAGGACCGTTCAGCTTCCAGGGCGAGTTCTACCGCTTCCGGGACGCGACGCTGCTTCCGCGGCCGGTGCAGCGGCCGCGGCCGCCCATCCTGCTCGGCGGCGGCGGGCGCGGCCTCCTCCGGCTCGCCGCGAAGCACGCCGACGCGCTGAACATCATCGGCGCGGTCGGCCGGCGCGGCTACATCTCGCTCGCGGGCGTGGGGAAGCTCGGCGACGACCCCTTCCGCGCCAAGGTCCGCTTCGTCCGCGAGGAGGCGGCGCGCCTCGGGCGCGATCCGCGCGCGATCGCGATCAGCAACGTCACCTTCACGACCGTCGTCGCGGCGAGCCCCGCGGACGCCGCCGAGACGGCGGGGCGCTTCGCGGCCATGCTCGGGACGAGCCGCGACGCGATCCGCCGGGCGCCGCTCTTCCTGATCGGGACGGCGGAGGAGTGCGTCGCCGAGATCCGCCGGCGCGCGCGCGACTGGGAGGTCGAGGAGGTGGTGATCGCGTTCGCGGGCGAGGAGATGCTCCGGCGCTTCGGGACCGAGGTGCTCCCGCGCGTCTAGCCTCGGCGCCCGTCCCGGACCGGCTCGACGCCGGTCACGAGCCGCGCGCGCAGGCGCGCCGCCGCGGGCGCGCGTGCTCTCACGCGTCCTCGTCCCGCGCCGCGGCGGCGTCGTACACGCCGCGCGCCATCACCGAGCGCTCGGTGCCCGCGCGCTGGCGGTAGATGCGGGCGCGCGCCCGCCGGATCTCCGGGTCGTCGGGCGCGCCGCGCGCGGCGAGCTCGACGAGGTCGCACGCGAGCGCGAGCTCGTCCTTCGCGGCGAGCTCGAGCGCGCGCGCGGCGAGGCGGTCCGCGCCGCCCGCGAGCGCCGCGACCTCGGCGCCGAGGGCGGACGTCGGCGCGGGCTTCAGGTGCGCCGGGTCCCCGTCCCACCAGCCGCCGTAGAGCCGCCAGACGTTCCGCACGACGAACTCCGGCTCGTCGTACACGGGCTGGAGGTATGGTCGCGCGAGAAGCGCCGGCGGCGGCACGACGGCGTGCACGATCTCCTCGAGCGTGGCGCCCGCGTTCATCATCTCGAGCGTCCGGTCGTGGAGGAACTCGAGCAGCTCGGCGGTCTCGCCGAGCGCCTGGCGGATCCGGGCCGCGCCGCGGATCGGGTAGCCGTGGCCGGGCAGCAGCAGCTCGGCGTCGAGCGTCTGCATGGCGCGCAGCGCCCGGGCCCAGTCGTGGGGGTAGCGCTGGACCTTCTGCGGGTTGCCCGCGTTCGGGCTCGCCCAGATGAAGAGGTCGCCGGTGCAGAGGACCCGGCGGTCGGGGACCCACACCCACGTGTGGTCGTCCGTCTCCCCGCGCGCGTGGACGAGCTCCAGGCGGAGCCCGCCGACGGTGACCGTGTGCGTCGCGTGGTAGACCTCGTCGGGGTAGCGGTACTCCGTCGGCCACCGGAGGTTCGGCATGCGGAACTGCCGCGCGTTGATGCAGGCGTTCCATCCCGCCGTCGTCCGGTAGCGGTCGAAGCGCGCGGGCAGGTCCTCGTGCGCGACGACGTGCGGGCGCCGCCAGCCCGCCGTCCGCGCCTCCTCCTCGAACGGCCCGACGCCGAAGACGTGGTCGACGTGGCCGTGCGTGAAGACGGCCGTGTGGAGCGGGCGCGACGACCACCCGCGGATCGCGGCGTGGATCTGGCCGGCGAGGAGGAAGCTCCCCGTGTCGACGAGGACGAGCCCGTCGTCGGTGTCGAAGGCCGCGACGTTCGCGAAGCTCGAGACGAAGGCGACGCCGCGGTCGAGCTCCTCGAGCTCGTGGAGCGCGAACCAGGGGTGATGCTGGTCCGGCCCGAGGGTCCCCGACCAGAGACCCTCGGCCACCTCGCTCACCCGGCCCATCCTCGGCTCAGGCGGGCGGCTGGAACCAGCCCTGCATCACCTGCGCGAACATCATGTCGCCCGCGAGCTTCAGCTTGCCCGACATGAACGCCTGCATGCCGTTCAGCTTGCCGGTCACGAGCCGGAGGAAATCCGGCAGCGAGAGCGTGAGCGTGACGCGGGCGGCTCCGCCGCTGCCCCGGATCGCCTCGCACTTCCCGTCCGCGACCTTCAGCTGGAAGGTGTGCTTCTGACCCCCGGCCGTGATGTCGTACTGGATGACGGCGCTCTGTCCGCCCGCCTTGGCGGGGACGAACGCCGCGCACATCCCGTCCGCGATCGCGCCGAGCACGTCGTCGATGCCCTGCGCCTCGACGCCCTTCACGATCTCGTCGTCGGAGCGGCCCTCGATCGATGCTGCGAGCTCCTGTGGAGTCATCGGATTCGCCATGTCCCCCTCCTTCTTCCGATGTGGCGTTGCACGTCGGCCGAGTTAGTGCATGCCGAGTGCAAAGACAAGGGACGGCGGCTCACGCCGTCCGGGCGAGGAAGTCGACGACGACCCGGCCGAGCACCTCCCCCCGATCCTCCTGGAGGAAGTGCCCGGCGCCCGCGATCGTCGTGTGCGGCTGGCCCGCCGCGCCGGGCACCGCCTGCTGGAAGAACCGGTCCCCCCCGCGCGTGATCGGGTCCTGGTCGCTGAACGCGGTGAGGAAGGGCTTCCGCCACCGGCCGAGGACCTCCCAGGCCTTCCGGTTCGGGCCGGCCGCCGGGTCGTCGGGCCGGACCGGAACGAGCACCGGGAACTGCCGCGCGCCGGCCTTGTAGCGGTCGTCGGGAAACGGCGCGTCGTACGCGGCGACGACCTCGGGCGGGAGATCGGTCACGCAGCCGCCGCGGACGATGCCGCCCACGTGGAAGTCCGGCGTCGTCTGCGAGTAGTCCTTCCAGGCGCGGAAGGCGGGTCCCGGGTCGACGTCGCCCGTTGGCAGGAACGTGTTCGCGGCGACGATGCGCGCGAAGCGGTCCTCGTGCTCGGCGGCGAGGCGGAGCCCGATCAGCCCGCCCCAGTCCTGGCAGACGAGCGTCACCTCGCGGAGATCGAGTCCCTCGACGACGGCGCGCATCCAGTCGACGTGGCGCTGGTAGGTGTAGTCCTCGCGCCCAACCGGCTTGTCCGAGCGCCCGAAGCCGACCAGGTCCGGGGCAATCGCGCGGTGCCCGGCCCCCGAGAGGAGCGGAATCACCTTGCGGTAGAGGTACGACCACGACGGCTCGCCGTGGAGCAGCAGGACGGGCGCCGCGTCGCGCGGCCCCTCGTCGACGTAGTGAACCCGGAGGCCGCCGACGTCGAGGTAGTGCGGCGCGAAGGGGTAGCCGGGCAGGTTCGCGAACCGTTCGTCCGGGGTGCGGAGCGCTTCCATCCATCCTCCTTCACGCCGCGGCACGGGCGACGGCGGCGGCCCACGCCTCCGGCGCCTCCATCTGCGGGTAGTGCCCGACGCCGTCCAGCACGACGAGCTCGGTGCGCGCCATGGCGGCGAGCCGCCGCCCGATCTCGAGCACGGCGATCGGATCGGCGCTCCCCCAGACGACGTGGACGGGGAGGGGCGTGCGCTCGAGGATCGGCCGCCAGCGGTCCGCGTACCAGGAGCGCTCGAGGTTGTAGCGCGCGATCCGCGGCAGGACCGCGAGCCCGCCGCCCGCCGCGAGCCACCAGGCGATCGCGCGGATGTCGACCGCCGGCGTGCGGCCCGCGTCGGCCCAGACGGCGCGAAGCGCGGTTGCGAACGCCTCCGGGTCGTAGCTCGCGGCGAACGCCGCGGCGCCGTCGTCGGTCATGATCGCGTACTGGAAGGGGGTCACGCGCGCGAGCTCGACGAGGTGGCTCCCGTTCGAGAGGACGAGGCCGGCGACGTCCACGCCGAGGGTGCCCTCCTCGTGCCGGCAGAGCATCTCGACGGCCACCGTGAGCCCCATGTCGTGCCCGACGACGACGGCGCGCGCGACGCCGAGCGCCGCCAGCAGCTCGCCCGCCCGCCGGCCCTGGTCGAGGAGCGAGTACGAGGTGTCGCCCGCGGGCTTGTCCGAGAACCCGAAGCCCAGCTGATCGAAGACCGTCACGCGGAAGCGCCGTGTGAGGAGCGGCAGGACGGCCGCGAAGTCGTGGCTCGTCGACGGGAAGCCGTGGACGAGCACGAGGTCGGGGCCGTGGCCCTCCTGCACGGCGAAGAGCCGGTGACCTTCCGGGAGCGTGACGAACCGGCCGCGGGCGCGCCAGGCGGCTTCGAGCGCGGCGACGTCGCCGGGGGGCGTCATGGCGCCGGTGCTAGTCGAACGCGCGCGCTCGGGAAAGGGGGAACGTTGACCGCGGCCGCGCCGGGTCCTAGAGGACGCGCGTGATCATCGAGGCGGTCGGCGACCCGGGCGACCCCCGGCTCGCGGGCTACCGGGAGCTGCGCGACCGGGACCGCCGTCGGCGCGACGGCACGTTCGTCGTCGAGAGCCGTCTCGCCGTCCGGCGGCTCGTCCTGGCCGGGCGCTACCCGGTGCGCTCGCTCCTCGTGACCCCGCCGGCGCTCGCGGCGCTCGCCGACGTCTCGGCCCGGCTCGCCCCCGACGTGCGCGTCTTCGTCGCGTCGCACCCGACGATCGAGGCGGTCGTCGGCTTCCACTTCCACCGCGGGTGCCTCGCGCTCGGCGTGCGGTCGGTGCCGGCCGCGGACGCCGCCCAGGCGATCGCCGGTGCGCCGGGCGGCGCGCTCGTCGTCGCCGAGCGGGTCGCGCAGCCGGACAACGTCGGCGCGCTCTTCCGGAACGCGGCCGCGTTCGGCGCGCGCGGCGTCCTCCTCTCGCCCGGCTCGGCCGACCCGCTCTCCCGCAAGGCGATCCGCGTCTCGCTCGGCGCGACGCTCGCCGTGCCGTGGGCCGAGGTGGGCGACTGGCCGGGCGGCCTCGTGCGGCTCCGCGCCGGCGGCGCGACGCTCGTCGCGCTCGTCGTCCGGCGCGGCGCCGTCCCGATCGACGACTTCGCCGCGCGGTGTCCGGCCGGGTCGCGGCTCGTCCTCCTCCTCGGCAACGAGGGCGACGGGCTCAGCGCCGCGGCGTGCGCGCTGGCCGACGTCGCGGTCACGATTCCGACGGCGCCCGACGTCGACTCGCTGAACGTCGCGACCGCCGCCGCCGTGGCACTCCACCGGCTCGTGCCGCCCGGGTAGCCGGCGTCGCGTCCGGGCGGCTCAGGGGCGCAGCTCGCGTGCGGAGTGCCGTACGAACGCGTCCCGCAGCTCGTCGTAGGTCCGGGCGACGGGGAACTGGGGGAAGTCGGCGACGACGTTCGCCGGCGGGCGGAAGAGGATGCCGGCGTCGGCCGCGGCGAGCATCGTCGTATCATTATAAGAGTCCCCGGCGGCGACCACCCGGAAGGCGAGCGCGCGGAGCGCCTCGACGGCGCGCCGCTTCCCGTCCGGAAGGCGCAGCCGGTAGCCCGTGAGGCGCCCGCGCGCGTCCGTCTCGAGGGCGTTGCAGAAGAGGGTCGGGTGCCCGAGCTTCCGCAGGAGCGGCGCGGCGAACTCGTAGAAGGTGTCGGACAGGATGACGACGGGCGCGCGGTCGCGGAGCCAGTCGAGAAACGCGACCGCCCCGTCGAGCGGCGCCATCCGCTCGATGACGGCCTGGATGTCCGGCAGGCCGAGCCCGTGCCGTTCGAGGATCGCGAGCCGGCCCCGCATGAGCGCGTCGTAGTCGGGCTCGTCGCGCGTCGTCCGGCGGAGCTCGGGAATGCCGGTCCGCTCCGCGACGTCGATCCAGATCTCGGGGACGAGGACGCCCTCCAGGTCGAGGCAGGCGAGCATGGCGCGCGAGCTGTAGCGAAGCCGGCGGGGATCGACAAGCGGCGGACCGTTCACGCCGCGGCGTTCCGTAGCAGAGAACGCTGGTGACGACGCGGCGCTCGGCGGCTCGGACGTCCCGGTCCACCGGTGCGGCGCGGTCGACAGCGAGGTGGAGAGGGAGGACGGGGCCTTCGCCCAGATCGAGGGCGGCGTGCAGGCGGCGTGCGGGCGCGAGATCGAAGCCGGGCCCGATCTCGCCGCCCGGCGTCGCGAGATCGAGGCGAAGCTCGACGCGCTCCACTCGCCCTTCCGGACGGCCGAGGCGTTCGGCATCGAGGAGAACATCGCCCCGCGCGACACACGCCCGATCCTCGGCGACTGGGGCGCGCTGGCGTACGACCTCCTGCCGTCGGAGCCCGGCCCGAAGCGCCGCGGCGCACGCCCCTGACCGACGGCGTCGTCCGGAGCTCGAGATCCCGATCGCGGCGCCGTGCGCGGGCCGCGTCCTGGGGATAGCGGTCGCGCCGGGCGATCCGGTACACGTGGGGGCACCCCCTCGTGACGATCGGAGGTTGAGATGGACATCGGCCGCGTCGGCGTCTGGACCTTCGCCCTCGACCTGCACCCGATGGCGGAGGCGCAGACGGCGGCCGCGGAGATCGAGTCGCTCGGCTACGGGGCGCTCTGGTTCCCGGAGGCCGTCGGCCGCGAGGCGTTCACGAACGCGGCGCTTCTCCTCGCGGCGACGAAGACGATCGTCGTCGCGACCGGCATCGCGAACGTCTGGGGCCGCGACGCCGTGACCACGGCGGCGGCGCAGAAGACGCTCGCCGAGCGGTTCCCGGACCGCTTTCTCCTCGGGCTGGGCGTGAGCCACGTGCCGCTCGTCGAGGGGCTCCGCGGGCACGCGTATCGGCGGCCGCTCGCCTTCATGCGGGCCTACCTCGAGGCCATGGACCGGGCGCCGTTCCGCGCCGCCTCGCCGGCCGTGCCGCCGCGGCGCGTGCTCGGCGCGCTCCACCCGAAGATGCTCGCGCTCGCCGCGGCGCGCGCCGACGGGGCGCACCCCTACTTCGTGCCGCCCGAGCACACGGCGCGGGCGCGCGCGATCCTCGGGCGCGGCCCGCTCCTCGCACCGGAGCAGGCGGTCGTCCTCGAGCGCGGTCCGGCGGCCGCGCGCGCGATCGCCCGGGCGCACATGGCGACGTACCTGCCGCTCCCGAACTACGCGCGGAACCTCCGGCGCCTCGGCTTCGACGACGCGGATCTCGCGGGCGGCGGGAGCGACCGGCTGGTCGACGCGATCGTCGCCTGGGGCGACGTGGACGCCATCCGCGCCCGCGTCCGCGCCCATCTCGATGCGGGCGCCGACCACGTCGCCGTGCAGGTGCTGACGGCCGATCCGGCCGCGCTGCCGCGCGCGGAGTGGCGGACGCTCGCGGCGGCGCTCCGCTCCTAGCGGCCGAGCTCGCCGCCGCGACGGACGAGGCGCGCGCGCTCGGTCGGGTCGAAGTAGTCCCACGGGTACTCGGGGCGGATGATCGGCCGGTACCCGGCGGGCGCCGGGAACGGCGCCGAGACGAGCTCGTAGACGCCGACCAGCTCGCGGACGACGATCATCGCGAGGCCCTTCACGAAGCCGAGCGGGATGCCGACACCCGGCCCGCGGATGTCGGACTCGAGCACCATGTTGCCGGGGACCTCGAGCACCCCGGTCCCGATCGCCGCGAGCCCCCGCAGCGCCTTCGCACCCGGGTCCTCGGCCCGCGCGGGCCCGCTCCCCAGAAGGAGGGCGAGGAGGGCGACGACGGCAAGAATGCGGGCTCCCATGCGGCGGTGCTAGCCAGGGGGCGCTCGGCGCGTCAATCCCGGGTCCGGCGCCGCGGGCGGCTCAGCGCGGGTCGCCGTAGAGCCGCGCCAGGACGTCCGGCGCGACGCCGAGCCGGTAGAGGAGGGGGAAGAGGCGCATCGCGACCAGCGAGCGCAGCGGCCGCGCGACGAACCGCCGTCCCGAGACGACGACGGACGCCGGCACGACGACGAGCCGCCCGAGGCGTGCGAGGCGCCGGGCGAGCTCGACGTCCTCCATGAGCGGCTGCTCCGGGAAGCCGCCGACCGCGTCGAACGCCGTGCGACGGACGAAGACCGCCTGGTCGCCGTACGGGAGCCGTGCGACGCGCGAGCGGGCGTCGGCCAGGTGGAGCAGCGGCACGACCCACGAGCGCGCGCCCTCGGCGACCGTCCACGTCCGGAACCCGCCGCCGACGACGGCGGGGTCCGCGAGCGCCCGCTCGACCCACGCCACGGCGTCGGGTGGCAGCGAGACGTCCGCGTGGAGGAAGAGGAGCACGTCGCCCACGGCCACGCGCGCGCCTGCGTTGAGCTGCGTGCCGCGGCCGCGCGGCGCGGTGACGACGCGGACCCCCGCGAAGCCGCGCGCGACGGCGACGGTGCGGTCGCGGCTCCCGCCGTCGGCCACGACGACCTCCGCCACGCCCGGCACCGCCGCGAGCGCGGCGAGGGTCCCCCCGATCCGCGCCTCCTCCTCGAGCGTCGGGACGACGACGGCGAGCCGCACGCCCGCGGCATAGGGCGGCGCGCGCGCGCCGTCAAAAGGCGGGGACGTCGTCCTCGACGAGGGGCAGGATGTGGCCGCCGTGGTGGAGCACGGCGACCATCGCGTCCGGCCCCTGGCGCGCGAACGCCATCGCGAGCGCGTCCGCCGCCGTCGCGGCGTGCCGGAGCCCGAGACGGCTCTTCTCCGCCGCCGACCGCCACCACCGGGTCGCCGGCGAAGCAGCCGACCATCCGCCCCTCGCGATCGGAGACGACGTTCACGACGCAGCGGAGGCCGACCATGCGCGCCGCCTCCTCCATGCGGAGTCGCATCGGGTTCTCGGCGACGCCCATCACCGTCTCCGACATCCGGAGCGCGGCCTCCCACTGGCTCTTCTCCTGCATCTCGCGCCCGGCGACGCCGGGGAACGCGATCTTCGCGCCGCCCGAGAAGCCCTCGATCCGATGCGGGACGATCGAGCCGAGCCCGAGCACGAAGTCGGCCTCGCGGAGAAGCTCGTTCGCGGTGACCGGGACGCCGTCCGACGTCTCGCCGGAGCGCTCGAGGCGGTCGGGGTCGAGCCAGCGGTGCTGCCGGATCGGGAAGCGGTCGCGCCGCTCGCCCGGAGCTCGTCGAGCACGGGCGGCAGGAGGCGCGTGAGCAGCGTGCCGCGCGTGCCGCCCTCGACGAGCAGGAGGACGCGGTCCGTCGGGCGGACCGCGTCGCGGAGCCGCGGCGCGCCGTGCGGGTGGGCGAAACCGTCGGCGAGCACCGTCGCTTCGTCGACGTCCCGCATCGCGACCGGCGTCCAGACGCCGAGGAGCCGCGCGTCGGGCACGTCGACCGGCTCGATCCCTGCCCAGCCCGGATACGGGAACTCGATCCGCACGGACGCCCGCCGCTCAGGTGCCGGTCAGGTCCATCCACTTGTCGCGGAAGAGCGTGAGCGCGATGCGGACTCGGCTCGGCTCGCCGCGGGCGAGCGCCTCCGCGAAGTGGAGCGCCTGCCGCAGCGTCGCGCGCGCCGGCATCGGCGGCTCGAACGGGTCGACGACCGCTTCGACGATCGCCGGCCGCCGCGCCGCGAGCGCCTCGGCGATCGCCGGCCGCACCTCGTTCGGCCGCTCGCACCGAACGCCGACCGCGCCGACCGCCTCGGCGTACCTGACGAAGTCGATCGGCTGGAGGTCGACCCCGTACTCCGGGTTGCCGAGGAACACCATCTGCTCCCACTTGATCTGACCGAGCGTGTTGTTCTTGATCACGACGACCGTGATCGGCAGCTCGTACTTCACGGCCGTCGCGAGCTCGCCCATGAGCATCGTGAAGCCGCCGTCGCCGACGAACGCGACCACCTGGCGGCTCGGATAGGCGATCTGTGCCGCGACCGCGTAGGGGAGCCCGGGCGCCATCGTCGCGAGGTTCCCCGAGCACGAGAAGCGCTGCCCGCGCTTGATGCGCACGTGCCGGGCGACCCAGGTCGTGATCGTCCCGCTGTCGGTCGTGACGATGGCGTCGTCGGCGAGGAGGCGGTCGAGCTCGGCGGCGACCATCTGCGGCTTGAGCGGCACGCTCTCGCGCGTCGCGCGAGCGTCCATCAGCTCCCACCAGTCCTTCATCCCCGCCTGCGCGCGTTCCAGGAAGGAGCGGTCCTCGCGGCGGCGGAGCTTCGGGAGGAGGAGCTGGAGCGTCGCCCGCGCGTCTCCCACCAGCCCCACCTCGACCGGATAGCGGAGGCCGAGCCGCGTCGGGTCGATGTCGATCTGAACCCCGCGCGCGCTCCCCGGCTTCGGGAGGAACTCCATGTACGGGAAGCTCGTGCCGACCATGAGGAGCGTGTCGCAGTCCTCGAGCGCCTTCTCCGAGGGCAGCGTGCCGAGGAGGCCGATGCCGCCCGTCGTCCAGGGCGAGTCGTCCGGGACGACGTCCTTCCCGAGGAGCGGCTTCACGATCGGCGCGGCGAGCGTCTCGGCGAGGCGCTCGAGCTCGTCGCCTGCGCCGCGCGCGCCCGCGCCCGCCAGGATGACGGTCCGCGTACCGGCGTTCAAAACCTGCGCCGCGCGCCCCACCTCGACCTCGGGCGGGACGACGACGGGCGGCGTCCACGCGGCCGACGTGTGGCCGGGGACGAACTTCTCGCCGACCTCGTCGGCCGAGCACGCCTGCTCCTGGATGTCGACCGGCGTCGTCAGGTGCGCGACGCCGCGGAGGGAGAGCGCGGTGCGGCAGGCGCGGTCGACGAGGCTCCGCACGTGCTTCGCGCCGTTCACGTGGTGGTCGAAGCACGCGACGTCCTTGAAGAGCGTCGGGAGATCGACCTCCTGCTGGTAGTCCATGCCGATCAGGTCGTGGTACGTCTGGCCCGTGAGCGCGAGCACCGGCGCCTTGTCCATCTTCGCGTCGTAGAGGCCGTTCAGCAGGTGAATCGCCCCCGGGCCCGAGGTCGCGAGGCACACGCCGAGTCGGCCGGTGAACTTCGCCCAGGCGCAGGCTGCGAACGCGGCCGCCTCCTCGTGCCGCACCTGGACGAAGCGGATGCGGTCGCGCCGGACGCGGAGCGCCTCCATGATCCCGTTGATCCCGTCGCCGGGAAGACCAAAGACGACGTCCACGCCCCAGGCGGCGAGCCGCTCGACCATCACGTCGGCCGTGTTCATGCGGGGCAGTGTGACCCCCGTCGCGAGGCCGGCCATCCCCACGGCGGGGGAGGAAGCGGTTCGGGGCCGTGGGCTGGCGGGGCGGGGAGCGCGTGCCAGCGTGGCGTCGTGAGCACGGCATGACGGCGCTCGGCCGACTCCTCTCGCCCGCCTCCCTCGTCGTCGCCGGGACGGCAGCCGTCCTCCTCGCGCTCGAAGCGTGGCGGCCGCTCCGCCGCCCCGTCGAGCCGCGCCCCCGCCGCCTGGCGCGGAACCTCCTCGTCGCGGCGCTCGCGGCGGCGACGGTCGCGCTCGTCGAGCGGCCCGTCGTCGTCCCCCTGGCACAGGTCGTCGCCGCCCGGCGCTGGGGCGTTCTACCGTGCCTCCGCGTCCCCCAGGCGGTGGAGCTCGTGCTCGCCGTCCTCCTCCTCGACTACACGCTCTGGGTCTGGCACGTCCTCACCCACCGCGTCCCCTTCCTCTGGCGCTTCCACGTCGTGCACCACGCCGACCGCGACATGGACGTCTCGACGGCGGTGCGGTTCCACGCCGGCGAGATCGCCGTCTCCGTCGTCTGGCGCGCCGCGCAGGTCGTCGCGATCGGCGTCTCGCCGGCGGCGCTCGGGACGTGGCAGACGGCGACCCTCTGCTCGATCATGTTCCACCACTCGAACGTCCGCCTGCCGCTCGCCTGGGAGCGCCGCCTCGTCCGCTTCGTCGTCACGCCGCGCATGCACGGCATCCACCACTCGACGGTCGAGCGGGAGACGAACTCGAACTGGTCGAGCGGCCTCACGCTCTGGGACCGGCTGCACGGGACGCTCCGCCTCGACGTCCCCGACGGCGCGGTGACGATCGGCGTCCCGGCGTTCCAGGCCGCGGCCGACGTGACCCTGCCCCGCATGCTCGTGCTGCCGTTCGTCCCACAGCCCGACAGCTGGCAGCCGCGCGAGGAGAAGTGAGCCGCCCCGTGGCCCGCGAGTCGCCCGTCGCGATCTACGCCGCATGGGCGCGAATTTCGCCATCGCGCTCGCGAAGGGCGTCGCCGCGGCGGTGAGCGGCAACCTCGCGGCCGCCGTCGAGCGTCTCGAGGCCGCGATCCGCATGCGCCATCCCGACGTGCGGCGGATCTTCGTCGAAGCCGGGACGCTCGCCGCGAGCGAGCGTGCATCCGCCGCCTGAGCGCGCGGCCCGCGGCCGCCCGGCTGGGCGCGACGGCGGTCAGGCGACGCGGCGCGCGGCCGTCCAGCGGAGGGCGCCGCCGGCGGCGAGCGCGCCCGCGAGGACCGCGGCCA
>Ga0070741_10004525_pt1 | contig 32361 bp, 31 predicted proteins | sample Coa_R1_4_FD_66440 | JGI IMG/M metagenome (GOLD analysis project Ga0070741, IMG submission 66440) | Surface soil microbial communities from Centralia Pennsylvania, which are recovering from an underground coalmine fire - Coalmine... | ecosystem: Environmental > Terrestrial > Soil > Unclassified ... | reverse complement strand
TCGTCCGCGAGCCCGTTGCGGCGCGCGGCGCGGACGTGCATTGCGAGCTCCTCGTGGTGGTTGAGGGCGACGAGCGCCGTGAGGGTGATCGCGCTGCGCGTGCGCCGGTCGAGGCCGGGCCGCGCCCAGATCTCGCCCCAGGCGTAGCGCGTGATCAGGTCCTGGAAGTCTCGCGTGAAGTCGGTCGTCCCGGCGACGGCGCGGTCGACGTGCTCGTCGCCGAGCACCTCGCGCCGGACGCGCATCCCCTCGTCGTGGCTCACAGCGCCTCCTCCAGCAGTCGGTTGAACTCCTCCGCACGCTCGACGTTCGCGAGATGCGCAGCGCCCTCGAGCACCGCGACGCGCGCGCCGCGGATCCGCGCGGCGATCGCCCGCGCGTGCTCGGGCGGCGACGTCGGGTCGACCGCGCCGGCGACGACGAGCGTCGGCGCCGCGATCCGTTCGAGCTCCTCTCCCTCCCACCCCGCGAGCGCCTCGCAGCAGCGCGCGTAGCCCTCGCGGTCGACGGAGACGAACATCGCTCGGTAGCGGGCGACCTCCTCGAACGCGGGCGTGAACCAGCGTCCCAGGACGGCGTCGACGATCGCCTCGAGCCCCTCCGCACGCACCGTCGCCGCCCGTTCGTGCCAGCCGGCCGGCTCGCCGAAGCGGGGCGAGCTGCAGGCGAGCACGAGCCGCTCGACCCGCTCGGGCGCCGTCACCGCGAGGTGCATGCCGACCGCGCCGCCGAGCGAGAGCCCGACGAAGGAGAACGGCCCCGCGACCGCGGCGAGCACGCGCGCGGCGAGCGCCGCCATGTCGGGCACGTCGTCGACCGGCGCACCACCGTGCCCCGGATGCTCGACGACCACGACGTCCCGCGCGCCGAGCGCGGCGCGCTGCGGCTCCCACATCGCCGCCGTCGAGCCGAGCGAGCCGCACAGGACGACCGGCGTCGTCATGGGCGGAGCAGCGCGAGGGCACGGTCGACGAAGCGGTCGACGGAGCCGAGGTAGTCCTCGGGCCGCCGGGCGTCGATGCCGAGCCGCTGCGCCTCCGAGAGGGTCGCCGCGTCGAGGTTCGACCGCATGCGCGCGGCGTCGACGCGGAGCCCTTCGAGGGAACGCCGCACCGCCGAGGCCGCGCCGCCCGCGGCGGCGAGAAGCGAGGTGAGAGCGTGCCACTCGGCGTGCCACGCCCCGGCGGCGCGCTCGTGCTCGGCGACGAGGCCCTCGTCGAGAAGCGCCGCGTTCGCGCGCGCGTGGCGCTCGCAGGCGAGAGCGAGGACCGCGCCGACGGGGTTCTGCTTGTGCGGCATCGTCGACGACACGCCGCCGGCCGCCTCCGCCACCTCGCCCACCTCTGTCTGGGCGAGCAGGACGACGTCGCGCGCGATCTTGCCGAGCACGCCGGCGGCGCCGGCGAGGGCGGCGCCGAGCTCCGCCACCGGCGCGCGGTGCGTATGCCACGGGAGCGTCGGCTCGCGCAGTCCGAGCTCGTCGGCGAAGAGCCCGAGGATCTCGATCCCGTCGCCCTCGTAGGCCGCGAGCGTTCCGGCCGCACCGCCGAGCTGCGCCGGGAGCGCGTCGCGGGCCGCGGCGAGACGGCCGGTCGCGCGGTGGACGGCGGCGAGCCAGCCCGCGGCCTTGTATCCGAACGTCGTCGGCACCGCCTGCTGAAGCAGCGTCCGCGCGGCCATCACGGTCGAGCGGTGTTCGTCCGCGAGCAATGCGCATCGGCCGGCGACGGCGTCGAGGTCAGCCTCGACGAGTCGCGTCGCCTCGCGCGCGACGAGCATGGCCGCCGAGTCGAGGATGTCCTGGCTCGTCGCGCCGCGGTGCACGAACGGCGCCGCCTCGTCGCCCGCCCGCGCGCGCAGCGCGCGCACGAGCGGCTCCACCGGGTTCCCGGGGGCGCGTCCCTCCGCCGCGAGCGACGACGGGTCGAGACGGGGGCCGTCGCAGGCGGCGGCGACTGCGTCGGCGGCCTCCGCCGGGACGACGCCGGCGCGCGCCTGCGCGCGCACGAGCGCTCGCTCCACGGTCAGGAGGGCCTCGAGCCACGCCTCGTCGGAGAGCGCGGACGCGAGCGCGTCGGGCACGAAGATCGCGGAGAACGGCACGAGCGCCACGCGCCTATCTTCGCCCGCGCGCGCCGCGCACGCCACGACACCCGCGCTGGGCCTCGGCCGCGGCCGTTACGATTTCCCGCGCCGGACCTTCCCGACCTCTAGGAGTGCAGTGGCGATCGCACGCGTAGCCGAGCCCAGCGGCTCGCTTCAGGATGTGAAGGAGTGGGGTCTCGACCGCGAGGACCTCCTCCAGATCTACCGCAACATGCTCATCTCCCGCGGCGTCGAGGAGCGGGGCCACATCCTCTACCGCCAGGGGAAGATCCCGGGCTCGTTCTACACGGGCCGCGGCAACGAGGCCGCCTCGGTCGGGGTCGCGACGGCGATGGGCGCCGACGACGTCGGCACGCCGCTCCACCGCGACATGGGCGTACACATCACGCGCGGCGTCGAGCCGTGGCGGATCTTCGCGCACTACATGGGTCGCGCGGAGGGGCCGTCGCAGGGCCGGGACGGCAACGTCCACATGGCCGACCAGCGGCTCGGCCTCATCGCGATGGTCAGCCACCTGCCCGCGATGCTGCCGGTCGCCGTCGGCTGCGCGCTCGCGTTCCGCATCCGCGAGGAGCGGCGCGTCGCGGTCGCGTGGTCGGGGGAGGGCGCGATGGCGCGCGGCGACGCGCACGAGGGCATGAACTTCGCCGGCGTGCGCCGGCTTCCCGTCGTCTTCATCTGCGACAACAACCAGTGGGCGTACTCGACGCCCACGCACCTCGAGTACGCGGTCGAGCACCTCGCGGACCGCGCGGCGGCCTACGGCTTCGAGGGCGTCGTCGTCGACGGCACCGACGTGCTCGCCGTGCACCGCGAGGCGAAGCGGGCGATCGAGAAGGCGCGCGACGGCGGCGGCCCGACGCTGATCGAGTGCCAGACGCTCCGCATGGAGGGCCATGCCGTGCACGACGACGCGTTCTACGTGCCGAAGGAGCTCTTCGAGCGGTGGGCCGAGCGCGACCCGCTCGAGCGCTACCGCACGTGGCTGCGCGAGAACGTCGAGCTGACGGACGAGGAGGAGGAGCAGCTGGGGTCGTCGGTGAAGAAGCTCCTGAACGACGCGCTCGCGCGCGCGGAGGAGTCGCCGCTCCCCGAGCCGGAGTCGCTCCTGGAGGGTGTCTACGCGACGCCCGAGGACCTCGACACGCCCCACCACAAGTAGCGGTCATGGCCGAGAAGACCTACCTCCAGGCGATCAGCGACGGCCTCCGGCAGGAGATGCGGCGCGACTCGCGCGTCTTCGTGCTCGGCGAGGACGTCGGCGTGTACGGCGGCGCGTTCAAGGTGACGCTCGGCTTCCAGGAGGAGTTCGGCGCCTGGCGCGTCCTAGACATGCCGCTCTCGGAGACGGCGATCGTCGCGGGCGCGACGGGCGCCGCCCTCATGGGCATGCGACCGGTGGCGGAGATGCAGTTCGCCGACTTCGTCTCGTGCGCGTGGGACCACCTCGTCACGGTCGCCGCGAAGCAGCGGTGGCGCGCGGGCACGCCCGTGCCGATCGTGCTGCGGCTCCCGTCGGGCGGAGGCTTCTCCGGTGGGCCGTTCCACTCCCAGAACCCGGAGTCTTCCTTCGCGCACATCCCCGGCCTGAAGTGCGTCTGCCCGGCGACGCCGGAGGACGCGAAGGGGCTGATCACCGCTGCGATCGAGGATCCGAACCCCGTGCTCTTCTTCGAGCACAAGCACCTGTACCGGCGCATCAAGGGCGACGTGCCCGACGAGCGCTACGTGACGCCGATCGGGAAGGCGCGCATCCACCAGGAGGGCGACGACGTCACGGTCGTCACCTGGGGCGCGATGGTCTACACGGCCGCCGAGGCGGCGAAGCAGGTCGACGGCTCCGTCGAGATCGTCGACCTGCGGACGATCCTCCCGTGGGACCGGCAGGCCGTGCTCGAGTCCGTGCGCAAGACGTCGAAGGTGCTCGTCCTGCACGAGGACACGCGCACCGGCGGCTTCGGCGGCGAGATCGCCGCGACGATCGCCGAGGAGGCGTTCGAGGACCTCGACGCGCCCGTGAGGCGCCTCGCGGCCCCCGACTCGCCCGTGCCGTTCTCGCCCACGCTCGAGAAGGCGTTCATCCCGCAAGTCGACGACGTCGTCGGCGCGCTGAAGGAGTTGATCGACTACTGATGGCTACGAACACCGCAGTCGACGTCGTCATGCCGCAGATGGGCGTCTCCGTCTCGGAGGGCACCATCACGCGGTGGCTGAAGCAGGTCGGCGACACGATCGAGGCGGACGAGACGCTGCTCGAGATCTCGACCGACAAGGTCGACACCGAGGTGCCCTCGCCCGGCTCGGGCATCGTGACCGAGATCCTCGTCCAGGAGGGCGAGACGGTCGAGGTCGGGACGCTGCTTGCCCGCATCGGCGGGGAGGGCGGCGCCGAGGCGCCGGCGGTGCAGCCGCCGGAGCCCGCCACGCAGCCGGCCGCCGACGAGGCCGAGGCGGCCGCCGCCGAAGGCGCGGCCCCGGCCGAGGAGCCGCAGCCGCTCGCGCAACCGGCGCAGCCGGTCGCACACGAAAACGGGAAGTCGTTCGTCTCGCCCGTCGTCGCGCGCATCGCGGCCGAGCACGGGATCGACCCGAGCTCGGTGCCCGGTACGGGCTCGGGCGGCCGCGTGACGAAGAAGGACATCCAGGCGTTCATCGAGACGCAGGCGCAGGCACCTCAGGCACCTCCGGCACCGGCGGCGGCGCCGCAGGCGCCGGCGCCCGAGGTCGCACCGCAGCCCGCGACTGCGCCCGCAGCTGCACCGGCGCCCACACCGCAGCCCGCCGCCGAGCCTGCCGCGGTGGGCGAGACGGTCGAGCCGATGTCCGCCATGCGCCGCGGGATCGCCGAGCACATGCGCCGCTCGCTCGACACGTCGGCGCACGTCACCTCGGCGATCGAGGTCGACATGACGAAGGTCGTCTCGATCCGCGAGAAGCTGAAGAGGGAGTACCAGTCCGCATACGGCGTCAACCCGACGTACCTCTCCTTCATCGCGCGTGCGACCGTCGAGACGCTCCGCGACTACCCCTGGGTGAACGGCGAGATCCGCGGCGACCAGATCGTCACGAAGAGCTACGTCAACCTCGGGTTCGCCGTCGAGCTCGCCGACGGCAAGGGGCTGATCGTGCCGGTCGTGAAGAACGCGGAGACGCTGAACCTCCTCGGCATGGCGAAGGCGGTCGCCGACATCGCGCAGCGTGCACGGAACAAGCAGCTGACCCCCGACGACGTCGCGGGCGGCTCGTTCACGATCACGAACCCCGGCGGCTACGGCACGTTCCACGGGACACCGGTGATCAGCCAGCCCCAGGCGGGGATCCTTGGCACCTACGCGATCGTCAAGCGACCGTGGGTGATCGAGGACGAGAACGGCGGCGACGCGATCGCGATCCGCTCGATCATGAACCTCACGCTCACCTACGACCACCGCCTCGTCGACGGCGCGCTCGCCGGCCGTTTCCTGCGCGACCTGCGCGGCCGCCTCGAGAGCTGGGGCGAGAGCGACTACTAGCGGGAGATTGGCCAGGTGACGCGCACGGCGCACGTCGTCCAGCTCGGAACGGTCGAGTACCGCGAGGCGTGGGACCTGCAACGGTCGATCGCGGCGGAGGTGGCCGCGGGAACGCGTCCGGACACGGTGCTCTTCCTCGAGCATCCGCCCACGATCACGCTCGGCCGGCGCTCGGAGCCGAGCGAGCTGCACGTGCCGGAGAACGCGGAGGTCGCGATCGTCGAGGTCGATCGCGGCGGCAAGTCGACCTACCACGCGCCGGGCCAGCTCGTCTGCTACCCGATCCTCGACCTGATGCGGCACGGTCAGGACGTCAAGCGCTACTGCCGCGACCTCGAGGAGGCGCTCATCCGCACGATGGCCGCGTTCGACGTCCACGCGACGCGGATCGAAGGGCTCACCGGCGTCTGGCTCGACCGCCCGCCGCGGAAGATCGCCTCGATCGGCATCCACATCCACAAGTGGGTGACGACGCACGGCTACGCGCTGAACGTCGACCTCGATCCCGCGCCGTTCACGCAGTGGATCACCGCCTGCGGCCTCGACGGCTACGCCTTCACGTCGATGGCCCGCGAGCTCGGCCGCCCGCTCGCCGTCGACGACGTGCGACCCGCCGCGGTACAGGCGCTCGCCGACGTCTTCGACGTCGCGTTCGACGAGGCGCCGCCGCTCGCCGCCTGAGCCTCACGGCTCCGGCGGGGTCGTCCATTTCGCGCGCGGGCGCTCCTCGCGCGTCAGCCGCTCGAGCCGGTCGAGGAGCGCCTCGGCGTCGTCGGCGACGGCGATGGACGCGAGGTCGGACTCGCGGACGAAGCCCTCCTCCGTCGCGTGGCGCGCCACCGCCACGAGCGGGCGCCAGTAGTCCTCGACGTCGAGCAGGCCGACCGGTTTGCCGTGCAGCCCGAGCTGCGACCAGGTGAGCTGCTCCATCAGCTCGTCGAGCGTCCCGAAACCGCCCGGCAGCGCGGCGAACGCGTCGGCGAGCTCCGCCATGCGCGCCTTGCGCTCGTGGAGCGAGCCGACGACGTGGAGCTCCGTGAGCCGGGCGTGCGCGAGCTCGCGGTCGACGAGCTCCTGCAGGATCACCCCGATCACCTCGCCGCCGGCGGCGAGCGCCGCGTCGGCGACCGCGCCCATCAGGCCGACGCGTCCGCCGCCGTAGACGACGCCGAGCCCCCGCCGCGCGGCCGCCGTGCCGAACAGGCGCGCCGCCTCCGCGTACGCGGGCCGCCGGCCGCTCGACGCGCCGCAGAAGACGCAGACACGCTGCACTCCACTACATTGCCAGGCATGGAGCCCTCGCTTCCGGTCGCAGAGCGGCCGCGCCGCCCCGAGTGGATGAAGGTCCGCGCGCCGTCGCGGAACGACAGCTACTTCGACGTGAAGAAGCTGATCCACGGCGCGCAGCTGCACACGATCTGCGAGGAAGCGCGCTGCCCGAACATCGCCGAGTGCTGGGGGCGCGGCACGGCCACGTTCCAGATCCTCGGCGAGACGTGCACACGCGCCTGCCGCTACTGCTACGTCAACTCCGGTCGCCCGAGCGAGCCCGTCGACCCGCTCGAGCCGCTCCGGCTCGCGCAGGCGGCGAGGCAGATGGGTCTCAAGCACGTCGTCGTCACGTCCGTCGACCGTGACGACGTCCCCGACAAGGGCGCCGGCCATTACGCCGCGACGATCCGCGCGATCAAGGCGAAGCTGCCTGCGGCGTCGGTCGAGGTGCTGACGCCCGACTTCCTCGGGGTCGAGGAAGAGGCATTGCGCGCGGTGATCGGTGCACGTCCCGACGTCTTCAACCACAACATCGAGACCGTCCGCCGGCTGCACCGCAAGATGCGAGGCGGCAAGGCGAGCTACGACGGCGCGCTCGCGCTCCTGCGCCGCGCGAAGGAGCTCGCCGACTATCCCGTGCTCACGAAGAGCGGAATCATCGTCGGGCTCGGCGAGACGAACGAGGAGGTCGTGGAGACGATGCGCGACCTGCGCTCGCACGGCGTCGACGTCGTCACGATCGGCCAGTACCTGCAGCCGAGCCCCAAGCACGCCGCGATCGACCGCTGGGTGCACCCGGACGAATTCCGGTGGCTCCGCGAACAGGGGGAGGCGCTCGGCTTCGGCTCCGTCTTCGCCGGGCCGCTCGTCCGGTCGAGCTACCGCGCAGACGAGCAGCGGCACGCGGCCGAGACCGGCCGCGGCGCCGTCGCCTACTAGCGCACGACGAGGCCCCGCACATCCGTGCGGACGCCGATCGACACTCGTATATCCCGCGGCTACGACGGGACGGTGCGCACGGGACGCTAGTGCCACACATCCGCGCCTTCTCGGGCGGAAGGTCGTCCAACAGAGGGGGAAGGAAGCATGCGTTCGTACGTACGGGCCCGGCTCGTGCCGGGTGTCCTGGCGCTGGTCGCGCTCCTCGTCGCCCTGGCGGCGGGTGGAGCGAGCGCCGGCGACACGCACAGGCACGCCCAGGGCGTGAAATCACAGACAGACGCAGCCGTCGACACGAAGCTGTCGGCCGACCTGCAGCAGAAGGTCGAGGCGAACTCGACGGCGCCCGTGACGGTGGTCGTCACGGTGCAGGCGGCCGACCTCGCCCGGGCGAGGAGCCTCCTGACCGAGACGCACGTCGCCGCCCGCAACGGCGGCGCGCTCCTGATCGGGACCGCGACCGGCGGCGCGAAGCTCGCGAAGCTCGCGAGCCTCGCCGGCGTCGTCGGCGTCACCTCGATCCAGTTCAGGCAGACCGGGGCGCCGACGGGCGACGACCCGGAGATCGGCAAGCAGCCGAACATGCCGACACGGAATGCGGCGCTGCGCGAGTTCCAGCAGAGCTCGGTCCCGTACGCGCTCGCGCCGCCGCTCAGGAAGTCGAACTTCGAGCAGGTGCGGAAGCTGAACGTTCTCGACGCGAAGACGCACAACTTCACCGGCGCCTGGGACGCCGGCTTCACCGGGAACGGCGTCACCGCGTCGGTGCTCGACGGCGGCACCGACTGGGGCCACCCCGACCTGATCGGCACGTGGCAGACCTGGACGCAGGCCGACGTCGCGAACGGCGCCGACCCGGGCTGGGTCGGCTGGCCGAAGGCGTTCGACCCGTACAGCACGCTCGTGCTGCTCGCGGCGCCGCCGGAGTTCATCCCGCAGAACCTGTCCTGGTACACCGCCACGCAGCCGGCGGCCTGCACGTACGTGAAGGCGACGCCGCGCCACGAGGCGACCTGCCAGACGACGTTCGCCACCCGCACGGGGCCGGCGCGCAACTTCAGCGCGCCGTCCGGCACGCAGTCGCACACCTACTCGTTCCCGGCCGCCTGGTCGAAGTCGGGCCACGTGATGCTCACGAGCCACCCGGACGAGTACCTGCTCGAGCTGTACGGCGAGCGCCCCGCCGTGCTCGTCACCGACCCGCACCAGGCGGGCGTATACGACACGGTCTACGTCGACCTGAACGACGACTACGACTTCTCGGACGAGAAGCCCGTGACGAAGCAGTCGCCGGTCTCGTACCGCGACCTGAACGGGGACGGCTACACCGACCTCTCCGGCGGCCTCCTCTACTACATCTCTGACGGCCAGACCACCATTCCCGGCGGCCCGACCGACTTCGGCGACACCGACGCGCCGGCGCCCGGCACGTTCCTCGCATGGTCGGGCGACTTCGACCCCGGCATCGAGGGCCACGGCACGCTGACGGCGTCGAACGTCGTCGGGCAGGCCGTGATCAACGGCAAGGCGAAGTCGTTCGCCGACCTGCCGGCGCAGGGCAACAGCGGCCGCGGCCGCGGCGCCGCGCCGGGCGGCGTCATTCCCGGCATGGTGCTCGGCGGGGCGCCGAACGCGAAGCTCGCCCCGATGGGCGACATCTACTTCTCGTTCGGATTCTCGAAGCAGTTCGGGTATCTCCTGACGAGCGAGTGGGGCGTCAACGTGACGTCGAACTCGTACGGCTCGTCCGACCTCGACAACGACGGCATGGACGCCGGCTCGCGCGAGGCGGACCTCATCCACAACACGCTCTTCGGAAGTGCGACGACGCCGATCTTCTCGACCGGCAACGGCGCTCCCGGCTTCGGCACGGTCACCGCGCCGTCGCCGGTGTTCGGCATCCAGGTCGGCGCGTCGACGAACTTCGGCTCGACCGGCTGGGACTCGATCACGAACTACTCGCAGGTCACGGACAACGACGTGATCGAGTGGTCGAACCGTGGGCCCGGCGCGAACGGGCGGAACGGTGTCGACGTCGTCGCGGACGGCTCGTATGCCCCCGGCGACGCGACGTTGAACACGGTGATCGACGGCCGCAACGCGTGGACGACGTGGGGCGGCACGAGCCGCTCGACGCCGGTCACCGTCGGCGCCGCCGCGCTCGTCTACCAGGCGTACAAGACGGCCCACGGCACGTTCCCGACCGAGCCGACCGTGAAGCGGCTGCTCAAGTCGGGCGCGACCGACCTCGGCTACGACGCGTTCACTCAGGGCGCGGGCTCCGTGAACGCCGGCGGCGCGGTCGCGGCGGCGACCGGCTCCGGGACGGCGATCTCGCCCGACGAGTGGCGGCCGGGGACCGGGACGAACCCGCGCTTCCCGATCACCATGACGCCCGGTCAGTCGGCGACGCAGTCGTTCAGCGTCGGCGGGCCCGGCGGCTGGACGATCTCCGACCGGACGCTCCGCCAGTACGCGTCCGACTCGATGACGTTCCAGAGCAAGTCGCTGTCGCAGGAGTCTGCGCCGAACTTCAACGCGCCCGACTACCTGATCGACATCACGAGCAAGATCAACGCCCATCCGGACGCCGACCTCGTCGTGTTCCGGGCGACGTACCCGTACGCGCAGTTCGACGGGAACCACGACTACAGGACCGACCAGTCGTGGCGCCTGCTCGCGTACGACTGGACGGACGTCAACCACGACGGGAAGCTCTGGACGGACAAGAACGGCAACGGCGTCGTCAACCACGACGACCTCGCCACGAGCTCCAACATCGACGGCTTCAACGACATCGACTTCTCGAAGTCGGACATGGAGCAGGGCGAGTACGAGCGGTTCTTCTACCACCGTCCGGGCTCGAACATCCTGATGGGCTTCGTCCGGAAGCCGGCGCAGCGGATGGCCGACGGGATGTTCCTCGGGTTCCAGCACTCGCGGTCGAACCCGGCGGTCGACCGGACCGACTTCAGGATCGAGATCGACTACTTCAAGAACGTCGACTGGTCCTGGGTGACGGAGACCCAGCCGAGCGGCTCCGGGTTCACGGCGACGATCAACGTCCCGAACGACGCACCCGCGGGCATGTACGAGGGCGCCGTGGTCGCCACGAAGGGCTCGCAGGCGATCACCGTGCCGGTCGCGGTCACGGTCGCCCCGACGGCGGCCCAGAACCCCGACGGCTCGCTCGCGTCGGCGCTGACGTTCGGCGGCTCCGCCGTCGCGACGGCGCAGGCCGACCAGCTCTACAACAACGGCTCGATCTTCGGCGCCAACGACTGGACATGGCGCGAGGAGTCGGGCGACTGGCGGTTCTTCTACTTCAACGTCGCGAACCCCGTCCCGGCCGGGACGCTGTTCCTCTCCGACACGACGTGGGACGACCCGACGGTCACCGACCTCGACACGCTCCTGTTCGGGCCGAAGGTCCTGCCGTTCGACGAGCCGTTCATCTTCGGCAACGTCGCGTTCGCGTCGATCGACACGGTCGGCGGGAGCCAGAACGCCTATCTCGGCAGCGGCACGTGGGCCTTCAACACCTCCACGGGCCACAACGAGGAGGTCGTCGCGTCTCCGGCGGAGAACGGCATCCACGCGGTCGTCCAGCACGGTGTCGGCTTCAACGGCGACAAGTTCAACGTCCCGTTCCAGACGACGATCGGCGCGCTCGCCGTCAACCCGACGAGCATCACGTCGAACGCCGCGGCCGACGGCACCGGCTCGTTCGACGTGACGGTCAAGTCGAGCCTGCCGCTCTCCGGGCTGAAGGCGGACGCGTTCGGACTCAGCCGGCCCCAGACGTTCACGGTGCACGCGCACCAGGACGACACGAGCGAGTCCGACCCGTCGACGGCAAGCGCGAAGGTGACCGGGCTCACGATTACCGACCACGCGTCCCGGGCCACGTTCACCCTGCCCGACGTCACGCCGGCGGAGGACCTCGACCTCTTCGTCGCCCGGAAGGTCTCGGGCGACTACGAGATCGTCGGCTCGTCCACCGGGCCCGCGGGCGACACCGAGCGGGTGACGCTCACGCGGCCCGAGGCCGGGGAGTACGAGGTCTGGGTGTACGGCTACACCGTCAGCGCCGCGGACGAGGCCGCCGGTAACACGGTCGGCGTGGACATCGTCCAGGGCACCGACCTGACGGTGACGGGCGTTCCGTCCGGCGCCGTTCCGGCGAACACGCCCGTGACGCTGCACGTGACCTACTCGGGCGCCGCCACCTCGCCCGACCCGTACGAGGCCGAGCTCCTGCTCGGCCCGGACGTGGCGCCGACCGCGGTGACCGTGCCGATCACGGTCAACGGCGCCCCGTAAGGGGCAGGCAGGCGAAGGGGGAAGCTGCGAGGGTCGCCGCCGGCGGCCCTCGCCGTTTCCGCGCTACAGTCCCCGCATGCGGATGGCGCTCGCAGCCGTCCTCGCGGGGGTGCTCTCGGTCGCAGCGGCGACCGCCGGCGGGACGCCGACCGTTCGCCTCGTCCAGGCGTTCCCGGTGGTCGTGGCCGGGACGGGCTTCCCCGCCCGTACGCCGGTCGTCGTGCGCTACCGCTCCGGCGCGACCTCGGCCTCCCGGGCCGTGCGGTCGAGCGCCGCCGGCACGTTCCGCGCGACCCTCGGGCGGGTTGCGTTCGACCGCTGCAAGGGCGCCGTCGTCACGGCCGGCGCGGCTCGGCTCGCAGTCCGGCCGTGCACCGCGCGCGGCGGCAGGCCCGAGCTCCACGGCGATCTCCAGGGAGCGGTCTCCGGCTCGGCGTTCGTCCCCGGCGAGCAGGTGTCGGTGACCGGCCGCGCGAGCGGCGGGAGCACGGCCGGCAAGACGGTCGTCGCGGATGCGACGGGCGCGTTCCGGCTCCAGCTCTCGCTGAAGAAGCCGCGCTGCGCCGAGCTCTTCTACATCGCCCAGGGCGCGCTCGGCTCGCGGGCGACCTACGCGACGCCCGCGCCGGCCTGCATCGGCCCGTAGCTACGGCGTCTCGCGCGGCCGCGGGCCGCAGTCCTTGCCCGAGACGACCGCCTTCGCGGTCGCGCGACGGTGCGCAGTCGCGGCGACCACGGTCACCGGGGCGCAGCGGGTCGCGCGCAGCGCCGTCTGCCACGCCGCCGTGAACGTGCCCGTCCGCGTCGTGCGGACGACCCTGACGAGCCGCAGGTCGCCCGCGGTCACCGTCACGCGGACGGGGGCGCGGTGCTCGAAGCCGGAGCCGACGACGGTGAGCGGCGCGAGGCCGTCCAGCGCGACGCGCGGCGCCGTGGCGGCGGCGGCCGCCGCCGCGCAGGCGAGCGCAGAGGCGGCGAGGAGGAGGGCTCTCATGGGGCCATCATGCCCCGAAACACCGCTGATATCACGATGGTTGCGGTTTCGATATCAGCCGTCTACACTCGTGCGGCTTGGTACGGGGTGAGGTCTATCGCTTCCTCCTGCGCATGCCGGAGGAGCTCAGGGAGCGGCTCGCACGTTCCGCCCACGAGGAGGGGCGGAGCCTGAACCGCGAGATCGTCGAGCGCCTGGAGCGCTCGTTCTCCGGGCCGGCAGTCCAGTCGCATCCGACGAGAGGGGAGATTTCGATGCCGAGGAAGTACCGGAGGCCGGCGCTCGCGCTCGGCCTCGTGGCGGCCGCCGCGATCGTGCTCGCGGTGGTCGCGGGGGTCTCGGGCGGCCCAAGGGTGGCCGCGAAGAGCCCGAAGCTCACGGGCGACCCCGACCGCGTCAACCTGCGCACGAACGCGAAGGCCCGCGCGCTCGCGGGCGAGCCGTCGCTCAGGAACCACGAGGGGCCGCTCAAGTCGAAGGCCGCCGAGGAGTACGTCGACCGCGCCTACCCGGCGAAGTCGGTCGCGGTGGCCTGGCAGAAGGGCTCGCTCGAGTGGTTCCAGAACACGCTCTCGCACCGCGCGTTCGGGATCGGCGCCGGGAACTGGCAGCTCGCCGGCCCGTCGACCGCCACCTACCCCGCGGTCCTCAACCGGACGAACGCCGAGTACGTGGCGAGTGGCCGCGTGACCGCGATGGCGATCGCGCCGGTCTGCAGGCAGGGCAACTGCCGCGTCTGGGTCGGTGCGGCCGGCGGCGGCATCTGGCGGACGGACGACGCGCTCGCGTCGAGCCCGAGCTGGAAGTTCGTCTCCGGCGCGTTCGGCACGAACGCGATCGGTGCGCTCGCCTACGACCCGTCGGGCGGGACGCTCTACGCCGGCACGGGCGAGGCGAACGCCTCGGGCGACTCCGAGGCGGGCGTCGGCATCTACCGGTCGACCGACGGCGGCAACACCTGGACGCTGCTCGACGGCAGCCAGGCGATGTCGCAGGGCAACTCGATCTCGTCGATCGCGATCGACCCGACCCGGCCCGGGACGCTCTGGGTCGGCACGACCTCGGGCATCCGCGGCATCACCGGCGTGGCGGGCGGCAACGTCCTCGATCCGAACGCCCCCTCGGTCGGTCTGTGGAAGTACTCCGGCGGCCAGTGGTCGCTCGCCTACAACGACGACGCGGGCCCCTGGGGCGTGAACCACGTCGAGGTCGACAGCCACGGCACCGTGTACTTCGGAGCGTTCGGCGAGGGCATCTGGCGCTCCGCCACCGGCGCGGCGCCGTTCGAGCAGGTGTTCGCGACGCAGGACACGGTCGCGAACGGCGGCGACGGCTTCGGCCGCACCGAGTTCTCGCTCGCGAACGTCGTCCAGCCGCACTCGCGGATCACGCACACGCGGATCTACGTCGGCGACGGCGGCACCGAGACCGGCAACATCACGCCGGACGGCGCCAGCTACGAGTCGACGAGCGGCGTCTACCGCGCCGACTCGATCGACACGAAGACGTCGGCGCAGCTGACCGACGGCACGACGAACCCCGGCTTCACGTCGCTGACGACGTTTGACCGGAGGCAGCCGGGCTACCTGACGTACGACTACTGCTGGGGCCAGTGCTGGTACGACAACTTCGTCTACTCGCCGGCCGGCAGCCCGGACATCGTGTACGTGCTCGGCGCGTACAACTACGACTTCCCGCTGCGCAACAACGGCCGCACGGTGCTGCTCTCGACCGACGCCGGCGCCCACTGGTACGACCAGACCGCCGACAAGACGGCCCCGGACGGCACCCAGAACGGAATCCACCCGGATCAGCACGCGATCGTCGTCAACCCGGCGAACCCGCTGCAGTTCTTCGAGGGCTCCGACGGCGGCGTCGTCCGCTCGAGCGGGCAGCTCACGGACGGCACGGCCGCCTGCGACAACCGCGGGCTGTCCCCGAGCAGCGCGTCGTACAAGGCGTGCAAGAACGCGCTCGCTCAGATCCCGACGCACATCGACAGCCTGAACGCCGGCCTGTCGACGCTGCAGTTCGAGACCGTCTCGGTGAGCCCGTTCGACTCGACGGACCTCCAGGGCGGCACGCAGGACAACGGCACCTGGGAGGGCACGGCCGGCAACCAGTCGTGGCCGCAGACGATGTACGGCGACGGCGGCGTGTCGGCGTTCGACATCGGCAACCCGGCGTTCCGGATGAACGAGTTCTACGGCCAGTACACGGACGTGAACTTCCGGAACGGCGACCCGACGCAGTGGGTGGTCGTCTCGGCGCCGTTCTTCGCGTCGGGCGAGCGCTCGGCGTTCTACAAGCCGCAGATCAACGACCCGGCCGTCTCCGGCACGATGTTCGTCGGGCTGCAGGGCATCTGGCGCACGAAGGACTTCGGCGGCGACCAGGCGACGCTCGAGGCGAACTGCCCCGAGTTCACCACCCCCGGCGACCACCCCGGCTGCGGCGACTTCGTCGGGCTCGGCGACGCGGCGGGTCACGACCTGACCGCGTCCGGCGTCTACGGCACCGACAAGTCGGGTGCCTACGTCGTCGCGATCGCACGGGCGAAGTCCGACACGTCGACGCTCTGGGCGGCGACCCGGCGCGGCCGCGTCTTCATCTCGAAGAACGCAGACGGTCCGGCCGGCTCCGTCACGTTCAGCCGGATCGACGCGGGCCCGAACCTGTCGGCGAGCTCGCTGCCGACGCCGCGCCGGTTCGTAGCCGGGATCGTCGTCGACCCGACGAACCCGAACCATGCCTACGTCGCCTTCGGCGGCTACAACAACGCCACCGACGGGGTGACGCCGGCGGTGCCGGGTCACGTCTTCGACGTGGTCTACGACCCGAACACCGGGAAGGCGACGTGGTCGTCGCTCGACCGGGGCAACGGCCCGCTCGGCGACATGCCGATCAACACGATCGCGCTCGACGAGCAGACCGGCAACCTCTACGTCGGCACCGACTTCGGCGTGCTGACGCAGCTCGGCCACTCCGGCTTCTGGCAGCCCGCCGCGAACGGGATGCCGATGGTCGCGGTGTCCGGCCTGACGCTCGACTCGCAGCACCGCGTCCTGTACGCGGCCACGCACGGTCGCGCGATCTGGTCGCTGAAGCTGCCCTAGCGAGGGGGCACGCGAGGGAACGCAGAGGGGCCGCCCTGGAGGGCGGCCCCTCGCGTCTTTCGTCTCAGTGCGGGCGCGCCATCTTGCGGTAGTCGAGCGCCTCGTCCAGCACCTCGTCCGAGACGCCGGCGTCGCGGGCGACCTCCCGTAGCGACCGGCCGGAGGCGGAGGCCTCCTTCACGATCTCGGTCGCCTTGTCGTAGCCGATGTAGGGGTTGAGCGCCGTCGCGGCCGACAGCGTCAGCTCCGCGTAGCTCTCGCACCGCTCGCGGTTCGCCTCGATCCCGGCGACGCACTTCTCGTCGAGCAGCCGGCAGGCCGAGGCGAGGAGCTTGATCGACTGGAGCAGGTTCCGCGCCATGAGCGGCACGAACACGTTCAGCTCGAAGTGACCCTGCATGCCCCCGATCGCGATCGCCTGGTCGTTGCCGATCACCTGCGCCGCGACCTGCGTCACGACCTCGGGGATGACCGGATTCACCTTGCCCGGCATGATCGAGGAGCCCTTCTGCAGCTCCGGCAGGAAGATCTCGGCGAGTCCCGCGCGCGGCCCGGAGCCGAGGAAGCGGAGGTCGTTCGCGATCTTCGTCAGGCTGACGGCGACCGTCTTCAGCGCGCCCGACGCCTCGACGAGGCCGTCGCGCGCGGCCTGCGACTCGAAGGGGTCGGCCGGCGCCGAGATCGAGAGGCCGGTGTCCTGCGCGAGCCGCTCCCGCACGCGCGCCGCGAACTCGGGATGCGTGTTCAGGCCGGTGCCGACGGCGGTGCCGCCGAGCGGGATGCGCCCGAGGCGCTCCAGCGTCGACTCGACGCGCGCCTTCCCCTCGCGCACCTGCGCGGCGTAGCCGCCGAACTCCTGCCCGAGGGTGACGGGGACCGCGTCCATCCAGTGCGTGCGGCCGGACTTGACGACGTCGGCGAAGGCCTGCGCCTTCTCGTCGAGCGCGTCGCCGAGCTGCCCGAGCGCGGGCAGCAGGTCGTGCACGATCTCGTCGAGGGCCGCGAGGTGCACCGCCGACGGGAAGACGTCGTTCGAGCTCTGGCCCATGTTGACGTCGTCGTTCGCGTGCACGCCGTCGCCGGCGAGGCTCGCGATCACCTCGTTCGCGTTCATGTTCGACGACGTCCCCGAGCCCGTCTGGAAGACGTCGATGGGGAACTGGTCGTCGAGCTCGCCGGCCGCCACGCGGTCGGCGGCGGCCGCGACCCGCTCCGCCTTCTCGGGGTCGAGCAGGCCGAGCTCGCCGTTCACGCGGGCGGCCGCGGCCTTGATCCGGCCGAGCCAGCGCGCCACGGGGACGGGGATCGGCTCGCCGGACACGGGGAAGTTCGCGATCGCCTTGCGGGTCTCGCCTCCCCAGAGTTCCTGAGTGTGGGTTTCCGTGTCGGTCACGGTCGGGACCCTAGCTCGCGTGCGGCGCGCGCCGGTCCGTAGGAACCCGAACTATCGCGGTACGCCGCGCCCGGCGCGGAGGAGCTCCTCCCAGCGCGCGAGCTTCACCCGCGGCCGGCCGAGCGGCTCGCCCGCGCCGCGTTCGGCGGCGTCGATCGCCTGCCAGCCGTCGTAGGCCACCCACTCCGCGCCCTTCCCGTCGAGAAGCGCCCCGAGGTCGCCCCGCTCCGGCGCCTCGAGCCGCCCGGCGCGGGCGTCCTCGAGCAGCAGCTCGACCGTCTCCGCGGCGTCCTTCTTGTTCGTGCCGATGACGCCGCTCGGCCCGCGCTTGATCCACCCAGCGACGTACGTCCGCTCCGCCCCCTGGACGCGGCCGCGGTCGTTCGGGATCGTGCCGGCGCGCTCGTCGAAGGGCACGCCGGGGAGCGCCACGCCCTTGTAGCCGACGCTGCGCAGGACGAGCCCGCACGGGATGAGCTCGGTCTCCCCCGTCGGCCGGGCGACGAGCCGGCCGTCCTCCTCGACGAGCTCGTTCCGCACGACCTCCACCGCCTCCACCCTCTCCTCGCCGAGGATCGCGAGCGGCGAGGCGAGGAAGCGCAGCACGATCCGCCGGGGCTTGCCCTCCGGTGCGCGCGCCGCGTACTCCTGGAGCAGCTCGTAGTTCCGCCGCGCCCGCTCGCGGTCCGCCTCGAGCTCCGCCTCGCTCGCGGGATCGAGCACGAGGTCGGCCGGGTCGACGACGGGCTCGGCGCCCGCAAGCTCGCCGAGCTCCTTCAGCTCGGGGGGCGTGAACGCGGCCTGCACGGGCCCGCGGCGGCCGAGCATGACGATCTCCTCGACGGCGGCGGTGACGATGGCCTCGACCGCGGCATCCGTCGTGTCGGTCGGCGCGAGCTCCTCCGCGGTGAGGGCGAGCATCCGCGCGCAGTCGATCGCGACGTTCCCGTTCCCGACCACGACCACCCGCTCGCAGGAGAGGTCGAACTCGAGGTCCTGGAAGTCCGGGTGGCCGTTGTACCAGGCGACGAAGGCGGTGGCCGGCCACGACCCGGGGAGGTCCTCGCCGGGGATGCCGAGCCGCCGGTCCGTCTGCGCGCCGACCGTGTAGACGACGGCGTCGTAGAGACGGGCCAGCTCGTCGTGCGTCACCGTGGAGCCGACCTCCACGTTGCCGAAGAAGCGGAAGCCCGGCCGGGCCGCCGTCTTCTCGAAGGCCCGGGAGACGGCCTTGATGTTCTCGTGGTCCGGCGCGACGCCCAGCCGGACGAGCCCCCACGGCGTCGGCAGCCGGTCGAGCACGTCGACGCACACGCGCGGCTCTTCGCTCCGGAGGAGCGCGTCGGCCGCGTAGAACCCCGCAGGTCCCGAGCCGACGACGGCGACGCGCAGCGCTTCGTTCACGCTGCCGAGCCTACCGCCGATCCGCGACGACCCCGATGCCGCGCCGGGGGTGTCCGCGTAGATGTCGGGTGACCGGACGGAGGGGCCAGATGTCCGTACCGAACACTCCGTCGCGCCGCGAGCTCTTCGCCCTGTCGGCGGTGCTCGCGGCGACGACCCTGACGGCGGCCGCGGCGATCGCGGGGCTGACCCGACACCCGACGGCGCGGGTGCAGATCGTGCCGACGGTGTCGCAGGCGCCCGCCGCGCCGGCGCGCGTGGTCGAGCCGCAGGAGCTCGGCGGATGATGCGCAACGTCTGGGCCACGGTCACGTCGACCTGGCTCCTCTTCGCCGTGCTCGCCGTGCTCGCGTGGACGAGGCAGCAGCCCGCGCCGCAGCAGTCGCCCGCCGTCGTGATCACGGGGAAGAACGGCCAGCAGGTGCTCGTCCCCGCGTCGACCGCGAGAACGCACGCGACGACCCGCACCTCCCCCGTGCCCGCGGGATGATCGCGGCGGCCGGCGCTTCCACGGCCGTGCCCGTCGCGTGGCTCGTCGCGCGGGCGGCGGGACTGTCGGCGCTCGCGGTGCTGAGCGGATCGGTGTGGCTCGGCCTCGCGATGAGCGTGCGGCTCTTCGCCCCGCGCCGCCAGAAGTCGCTGATGGCGTGGCACCAGACGCTGATGTGGTGCGGCCTCGGCCTCGTCGTCCTGCACGCGGCGGCGCTCCTGCTCGACCCGGTGATGCGGTTCTCGCTGCCGGTCGTGCTGGTGCCGGGGCTTGCGCCCTGGCGCCCCGTCGCGGTCGCGGCCGGAGTCGTCGCGGCGTGGCTGATGCTGACGCTCGCCACGTCGTTCCACGTGCGGCGGCGGCTGACCCAGCGCCGGTGGCGGCTGCTCCACTACCTCGGCTTCGCGGCGTTCGCCTGCGGCCTCGGACACGGCCTCACCGCGGGCACCGACCTGCGCGGCACGACTGGCCTCATCGTCGCAGGCGGCCTCGCGGCGCCGGCGGTGTGGCTCGTCTACGCGCGCCTGCTCGTCCCGAAGACCGTGCCGCGCCGCGCGCCGCGGGCGCCGGCGGAGGTGGCGTGACCGCGCTCCTCGACCGCATCGGCGTGCAGGCGCTCGGGACGACGTGCTCGATCGGCGTCACCGCCCGTCCCCTCCAGCTGGCGCCGGCACGCGCCGCGCTCGCGGCCGGCCGCGCAGAGCTCGAGGCGTGCGAGCGCGCGCTGTCGCGCTTCGACCCGGCGAGCGACCTCAGCCGCGCGAACCGCCGCGCGGGCTCGTGGGTCGAGGTCGACCTCCGTCTCGTGGAGGCGCTCGACGCCGCGCTGCGGCTGCGCGAGGTGACGGACGGCCGCTGCGACCCCACGGTGCTCCCCGATCTGCTCGCCGCCGGCTACGACGACTCGTACGAGCGGCTGCGCGTGCGTGCGCCCCGCCGGCCGTCCGCCGGGGCGGGCGCCCGGGTCGACGTCGACCGTGCGCGCCTGCGCGTGCGCGTGGCCGCCGGCGCAGCGGTCGACGTGGGCGCGACCGGCAAGGGCTTCGTCGCTGCGCGCGTCCTCGAGGCGGTCCGGAGCGCCTGGCCCCGCGTCTCGGGCGCGATCGCCGACCTCGGCGGCGACGTCGCCGTCTTCGGCGCCCCGCCGGACCGCGGTCCGTGGCTTCTCGGTGTCGAGGAGCCGGGCGGCGCCGGAACCCTCGGCACGATCCGACTCGGGGCCGGGGGCGCCGCGACGTCGGGGCCGGCGCGCCGCCGGTTCGGTCCGGACCGGGGACTTCACCACCTGATCGACGTCGCGACCGGGCGGCCGGCGCGGCAGGGACCGCTCGCGGTCACCGTCGTCTCTGACGACCCGGTCGCTGCCGACGGGCACGCGACGGCGCTCGCCGTCACGCCGCTCGCGGAGACGGCCGACTACCTCGCGCGGCGTCCGCACCTCGGCGCGGTGGTCGTCGGCCCCGACGGCCCGGACGTCCACGGCCGGATCGACTTCGTCCCCGCCAGGAAGGAGGCGCTCGTATGACGAGGATCTCAGCCGCCGTCGCGGCGGCATTGCTCCTGCTCGCCGGCTGCGGCGGCTCGTCGTCGCGCGGCGAGTCGGCCGGCGCGTTCGTGAAGCGCATCACGACCGAGTTCTCGCGTGGCCAGGCCGGCCGTCTGTGGGACGAGCTCGTGCCGGCGGAGCAGCAGCTCGTGCCGAGGACGCGCTACGTCGCCTGCCAGGCGAACCGCGGCTTCCGGCTCCGGTCGTTCAAGGTGCTCGAGGAGTACGGCGACGACGTGTCGGTGGCCGCGAAGACGCGCGCGGCGACCGCCGTCTCCGTCCAGGTGACCTCGGATGACGGTGTCACGACGGCGACGGTGCACGCGCTACGCGTCGACGGGCGGTGGCGCTGGATGCTCCAGCCCGCCCAGCTGGCCGCGTATCGCGCAGGCCGCTGCCCGTGACGCCGGCGGCACGCGCTACCCTCCCCTGAGTGGGACAACTTCTGGACAACCGGCTGCGGGCCGGGAATCTCGCCCTCGCCGCGCTGCACGCCGGGCAGGCGGCGGTGATCCTCGCGCTCGCGACCGACTTCTCGCTGCCGGTGACGGGCGCGTTCATGGAAGGGCCGCCGGGGAGCGGCCTGCCCGCGCCTGACACGCTCTTCCACCTGCCGCTTGGGCCGCTCGTCGCAGCCTTCCTGCTGCTCGCAGCGCTCGACCACGGGGCGGTGGCGCTCCCGCCGCTCCGGTCCGTGTACGAGCGGTCGCTCGGCCGCGGCGTGAACCCGTTCCGCTGGCTCGAGTACTCGCTCTCGGCCTCGGTCATGGTCGTGCTGATCGCGATGCTGACCGGGATCGCCGACTACGTCGCCCTGCTCGCCCTCTTCGGCGTGAACGCGTCGATGATCCTGTTCGGCTGGCTGATGGAGCGCTTCAACCCGCCGGAGCGCGAGCGGACGCGTTGGCTCCCCTTCGTGCTCGGCTGCGTGGCGGGCGCGGTGCCGTGGCTCGCGATGGCGCTCCAGATCGGCATCTCCGTCGCCCGCGGAGACGGCCCGCCCGGGTTCGTGTACGGGATCTTCGTCTCGCTGTTTCTCCTCTTCAACAGCTTCGCGCTCAACCAGGCGCTCCAGTACGCGCGCAAGGGCCCGTGGCGCAGCTACCGGTTCGGCGAGGCGGGCTACCTCGTGCTCAGCCTCGGCGCGAAGAGCCTGCTCGCGTGGCAGGTGTTCGCGAACGCGCTCGTGCTCTAGCATCGCGGCCGGTGGCGGCCTCCGAGATCCGGTACGCGAAGAGCGGATCCACCTACGTCGCCTACGAGGTGCTCGGGGACGCGCGAACGGGCCGCGACCTCGTCCTCGTCCCGGGGTTCGTCTCGCACGTCGAGGCCGCGCACGAACTGCCCGCGCTCGAGCACGCGCTGCGCCGGCTCTCGTCATTCGCGCGCACTGCGATCTTCGACAAGCGCGGCACCGGCCTCTCGGACCGCGGCGGGCCGCTGCCGACGCTCGAGGAGCGGATGGACGACATCCGCGCCGTGATGGACGCGGCGGGGATCGAGCGGGCCTCGCTCTTCGGGATCAGCGAAGGCGGACCGCTCACGCTCCTGTTCGCCGCGACGTACCCGGAGCGGGTCGAGTCGATCGCCGTCTTCGGCACCTGGGCGCGGCTCGTGCGCGCGGACGGCTACCCGTACGGCGTCGACCCGGACGAGCTGCGCAGCTTCACGGAGTTCGTCGAGGCGAACTGGGGCACCGGCCGCGGCCTCGGTGCGTGGGCGCCCGACTCGGCGGCGGACGACGAGCTCCGCCGCTTCTGGGCGCGCTACCAGCGCCTGTCGGCGACGCCGGCGGACGCGCGCGCGATGCTCGAGGCGGCGGCCGAGATCGACGTCCGGGACGTGCTCCCGAGCGTCTCCGCGCCGGTGCTCGTCCTGCACCGCGACGAGCGGATCTTCCCGATCGAGGGCGCCCGCTACCTGGCCGAACGCCTCCCGAACGCACGCTTCGTCGAGCTCGCCGGGCACGACCACCTCTTCTTCGCCGGCGACGTCGACGAGCCCCTCGACCACATCCAGGAGCTCGTCACCGGCACCCGGCCCGAGCCCGCCGTCGACCGCGTGCTCGCGACCGTCCTCTTCACGGACATCGTCCGTTCGACCGAGCGGCTCGCCGAGCTCGGCGACGCGGAGTGGGTGCGCGTGCTCGACGCGCACGACGCGCTCGTGCGGCGCGAGCTCGCGCGCTTCCGGGGCCGCGAGGTGAAGCACACCGGCGACGGCTTCGTCGCGAGCTTCGACGGGCCGATCCGCGCACTCCGGTGCGCCCAGGCGATCGTCGCCGCCGCGCCCGCGCTCGGGATCGAGGTGCGCGCCGGGCTCCATACGGGAGAGTGCGAGCTACGGGGGGACGATCTCGGCGGCGTCGCCGTGCATCTCGCGGCGCGGGTCGCGGAACGGTCGGCGGCGGGCGAGGTCCTCGTCTCCCGGACCGTGACCGACCTCGTCGCGGGCTCCGGGATCGGCTTCGCCGACCGGGGGGAGCACGACCTGAAGGGGATTCCCGGGAGCTGGCGGCTCTACGCCGTTCAGTGAGCGTGGCCGCAGCCGGAGCCGCAGCCGGGCGCGGCGCCCGGGTCCTCGCCCTCCGCGACCTGGAAGCTCGAGCCGCAGCCGCACGCGGCGACGACGTTCGGGTTCTCGATCTTGAACCCGGACTCCTGGAGCCCCTCCAGGAAGTCGATCGTCGAGCCCTGGAGATACGGCGCGCTGAAGGGGTCGACGACCACCTTGACGCCGTGGAACTCCAGCTCGTGGTCGCCGGACTGGGCGCTGCGGTCGAAGCCGAGGGCGTACTCGAAGCCGCTGCAGCCGCCGCCCTGGATGGCCACGCGGAGCACCTCGGCCTCGCCGGCGGGCTCGTCGGCCATGAGCGCCGCGACCTTCGTGGCCGCGCGCTCGGTGAGCGTGACGATGGTGGTCTCGGAGTGCTCGATCGTCGCCATGACCGCAGTGTACCCGGCCCGGTCCCGGATGGAACTTCGTGACACCCGTAACGCGCATGGCTCTGCCGGTTGCGGTTGAGTTCGTGCGAACCTCGGCGAAGTTGCTAGCGTCCGGCGCTGGTACCGGAGGAGGCCGCGCTTGTTCGACGATTGGCTGCCGTTCGCGATCTACGGGCTGTTCGCCCTGATGATCCCGGCGACGATGATGATCGGGAGCTTCGTGTTCGCGCAGCGGCCGAGCCGGCGTGTGCGGGCCCGCACGATCCCGTTCGAGTCCGGCGTCTCGCAGGGGCCGCCGCGGCGGCAGCGCTTCACCGTCAGCTTCTACCTGACGGCGATGCTCTTCATCCTCTTCGACATCGAGATCGTCTTCCTCTACCCGCTGGCCGTGATCCTCCACCGGCTCGCGTGGTTCGGGTTCTTCGAGTTCCTCGTGTTCCTCGTCATCCTCTTCGTCGCCTACGTCTACATCTGGCGGAAGGGGGCGCTGGAGTGGCGCTAGAAAAGCCGCTCCGCCAGCTCGGGCTGCACTCGGAGCGTCTGCTGATGCCGACGAAGGCGTCGCGGTTCGAGGACGAGGTCGCCGACCTGGAGCAGAAGGTCGGCCTGACGACGCTTGCCAAGGCCGTCGCCTGGGCGCAGACGAACTCGATGTGGCCGGACACGTTCGGGCTCGCCTGCTGCGCGATCGAGATGATGTCGATCGTCTCGAGCCGCTACGACATCGCGCGCTTCGGGATGGAGCCGTTCCGCGGCTCGCCGCGCCAGGCCGACCTGCTGATCGTCTCGGGCCGCGTCTCGCACAAGATGGCGGCGCCGCTGCGGCAGATCTACGACCAGATGCTCGAGCCGAAGTGGGTAATCGCGATGGGCGCCTGCGCATCGTCCGGCGGCATGTTCAACAACTATGCGGTCGTCCAGTCGGTCGACAAGATCGTCGCCGTCGACGTCTACGTGCCCGGCTGCCCGCCGCGGCCCGAGCAGCTGATCGAGGGGATCATCCGCCTGCACGAGGCCGTCAGGGCGGGCATCCCGCCGGCGTACGAGCTCCGGAGCGTGGCGAGCTGAGCGAGTTCGACACGCTGCCCGGCTTCGTGGAGACAGTCGAGGCGCACCGCGAGACGACGATCGTCGTGGACGTCGCCGGGCTCGTCGACGCGGCGACCGCCCTGCGCGACGACCACGGCTTCAACTTCCTCTCCGACATCACGGCCGTCGACTACCTCGGCTGGGGCGGCGGCGACGTCTCCGGCTACATCGGCACGCGCACCGGGCGCGACCTCAACTCGCCGATGACGCAGGGCTTCCAGGCGGTGCCGCTCGCGAAGCCGAAGCGGTTCGCGGTCAACTACCACCTGCTCTCGATCTCGGAGCGCCCGCGCCGCGTCCGGCTGCAGGCGTGGGTGGACGAGGGCGAGCCGGTACCGACCCTGATCCCGGTGTGGCCGACCGCCGACTGGCACGAGCGCGAGGCCTGGGACCTGATGGGCATCGCGATCGAGGGGCACCCGAACATGAAGCGGCTGCTCCTCGACGACGACTGGGAAGGCCACCCGCTCCGCAAGGACTACCCCGTGGGCGGCGAGCCGGTCCGGTTCTCGGGAGAGGCATGACGACAACCGCACCCCGGAGCCTCACCTCGCGGCAGCCGATCTACGAGGGGAGCCGCGTACCTTCGCCGATCCCGACGGTGCTCCGGACGTCGCAGGAGCTGCTCGACACGGGCGACGTCATGACCGTCAACTTCGGCCCGAACCACCCGTCCACGCACGGCGTGCTCCGGCTCGTCGTCGACCTTTACGGCGAGGACGTGACGGGGCTCGAGGCGGTGATCGGGTACCTGCACACCGGCTTCGAGAAGACGATGGAGCAGAAGACGTGGTGGAAGTGCATCACCTACCCCGAGCGGATCGACTACGTCTCGTTCCAGAACAACGAGTACGTCTTCGTCGCGGCGGTCGAGAAGCTGCTCGCCCTCGAGATCCCGCCCAAGGCGGTCTGGATGCGCACGCTCCTGAACGAGCTGAACCGCATCCACTCGCACCTCGTCTGGCTCGGCACCTCGGCGCTCGAGCTGGGGGCGATCTCGATGTTCTGGTACGCGTTCCGCGAGCGCGACCTGGTGCTCGACCTGTCCGAGCTCGTCACCGGGTACCGCATGCACACGCGGTACTTCCAGGTCGGCGGCCTCGCCGAGGACGTGCCGCGCGGGTTCTACCCCGAGTGCCGCAAGTTCTGCGACTGGATGCCGCGCGCGATCGACGACTACGAGTCGATGCTGACGCGCAACAAGATCTGGCTCGAGCGCACCGAGGGCCTCGGCCTGCTGTCCGCCGAGGACGCGATCGCGCTCGGCCAGTCGGGGCCGGTGCTGCGCGCCTCCGGCGTCGACTGGGACATCCGCCGCGCCGAGCCGTACCTCGCCTACCACCAGGTCGACTTCCGCGTGCCCGTCTTCCAGGCCGGCGACGTCTACGCGCGCTACCGCGTCCACATCGAGGAGATGCGCGAGTCGGTGCGGATCGTCGAGCAGTGCCTCGACCGGCTCGAGCACATGGAGGGCGAGCCGTGGATCGCCGACGACCGCAAGGTCGTCCTGCCGCCGCGGCACGAGCTCCACACGTCGATGGAGTCGCTGATCCACCACTTCAAGATCGTCACCGAGGGCTTCCGCGTGCCCGAGGGCGAGGCGTACGTCGCGATCGAGTCGCCGCGCGGCGAGCTCGGCTGCTACGTCTGCTCCGACGGCGGCCCGAAGCCGTGGCGGGTGAAGTTCCGTGCGCCGTCGTTCGTGGCGCTGCAGGCGACAGCGACGTGCATGACGGACGCTCTGATCGCGGACATGATCGCGATCGTCGGCTCGCTCGACACCGTCATGGGCGAGGTCGACCGCTGATGAGCGCGCTGTACGACCGGATCCAGGAGGAGCGGGCGAAGTATCCGGCGGAGTCGTCGAGCGCCGTGCTGCCCGCGCTCCGGCTCGCGCAGGAGGAGTACGGCTGGCTGTCCCCGGACGCGCTGCGCGAGGTCGCGGACGCGCTCGAGACGACCCCCGCCTACTGCAAGTCGATCGCCTCGTTCTACGACCAGTTCCACCTGGCGCCGATCGGAGAGCACCTCGTCGAGGTCTGCACGAACGTCTCCTGCGCCGTCGTCGGGGCGCAGCAGGTGGTCGAGGCGTTCGAGCGGGAGCTGGGCTGCCGCGCCGGCGAGACGACCGGCGACGGCAAGGTGACGCTGCGCGCCGTGGAGTGCCTCGGCGGCTGCGGCTGGGCGACGATCGTCGCCGTCGACCACCGCTACCGGACGCACGTGCAGGCCGACGATGTGCCGGCGATCGTCGAGGAGCTGCGCGGTGGCGACTGAGGTCGAGAAGATCGTCCTCGCGGGCGCCGACGACCACGATCTGACGCAGCTCGCCGCCTACGAGGAGGTCGGCGGGTACGAGGCGCTCGCGAAGGCGCGCTCGATGTCGCCGCAGGAGGTGACCGACGAGCTGATCGCCTCGGAGCTGCGCGGACGCGGCGGGGCGTTCTTCCCCACCGGCCGCAAGTGGTCGTTCGTGCCGTCGAAGGAGCAGCTGCCGAAGCCGCACTATCTCGTCGTCAACGCCGACGAGTCCGAGCCGGGATCGTTCAAGGACAACGAGATCCTCTCGCGCGTCCCGCACCGCTTCATCGAAGGCTGCCTGATCACGGCGCACGCCATGGACTGCCAGCGCGTCTTCGTCTACATCCGCGGCGAGTACTCGGGACCGTACGAGATCCTCGTCGGCGCGCTCGAGCAGCTGCGCGACCGTCCCGAGATCCGCGGCGACGTCACGATCGTCGTCCACCGCGGCGCAGGCGCCTACATCTGCGGCGAGGAGACCGCGCTGCTCGAGTCGCTGGAGGGGAAGCGCGGCCAACCGCGCTCGAAGCCGCCGTTCCCGGCGATCTCGGGCCTCTACGCGGCGCCGACCGTCGTCAACAACGTCGAGACGATCACGACGGTGCCGCCGGTGATCGCGATGGGCGGCGCGGAGTACGCGAAGCTCGGCGTCGAGAACACGCGCGGCACGCGCGTCGTCTCGATCTCCGGAAACGTCGTGAACGGCGGCAACTTCGAGATCGAGGCGGGCATGTCGCTGCGCGAGATCATCTACGACCTCGGCGGCGGGATCGCCGACGGCCGGCAGCTGAAGGCCGTCGTTCCCGGCGGCTCCTCGACGGTCATCCTGCGCGCGGACGAGGTGGACGTCGGCTACGACTTCGACTCGCTCGGCCGGCTCCGCACCGCGATGGGGTCGGCCGGGATCGTCGTCCTCGACGACCGCTGCTGCATCGTGCAGCTCGGCATCCGCTTCTCCGAGTTCTACGAGCACGAGTCGTGCGGCAAGTGCACGCCGTGCCGCGAGGGCACGCGCTGGCTGACCGCGATCCTCCGCAAGCTGGAAGACGGGCGCGCGACCCAGCAGGACCTCGATCTGCTGCTCGACGTCTGCGACCGGATCAACGGCAAGTGCCTCTGCCCGCTCGGCGACTCGGACGCGATCATCGTCGCGAGCTACGTCGCGAAGTTCCGCGAGGAGTTCCAGGCGCACATCGACGAGGGCGGCTGCCCGTTCGGGGGCAGCTCGTCGCTCGACCACGTGCTCGCGCCGGTCGCCATGCACACCCACTCGCCGGTCACGCAGGTGCCCGCATGAGCGTGGGCTCGACGGAGCTCGTCACCGTCACGATCGACGAGCGGACCGTGCAGGTGCCGAAGGGCACCGGCATGGTCGAGACGGCGCAGGCGGCCGGGATCGAGATCCCGGTCTTCTGCTACGAGCCGCGGCTCGGGCCGCCGGTCGGCGCGTGCCGCATGTGCCTCGTCGAGGTGGAGGGCATGCCGAAGCTGCAGGCCGGCTGCACGCTGACCGCGCAGGACGGCATGGTCGTGCGCACGGCGCGCACATCGGGGACGGCGGCCGAGGGCCAGAACGCGACGCTCGAGTTCCTGCTCGTCAACCATCCGCTCGACTGCCCCGTCTGCGACAAGGGCGGCGAGTGCCCGCTGCAGGACCTGACGTTCCGCTACGGCCCCGGCAACACGCGGATGACGTTCCCGAAGCGGACGTTCGAGAAGCCGATCCCGATCTCGCCGCTGATCGCGCTCGACCGCGAGCGCTGCATCCTCTGCTACCGCTGCACGCGCTTCAGCGAGAACGTCGCACAGGACGGGCAGCTCGTGGCGGTCAACCGCGGCGCGCAGTCGGTGATCGCGACGTTCGAGGACGAGCCCTACCGCGGCCACTTCTCCGGCAACGTCACCGAGGTCTGCCCGGTCGGCGCGCTCACCTCCACCCAGTACCGGTTCGAGGCGCGGCCCTGGGAGATCCAGAACGTGCCGACCGTCTGCGGCCTCTGCCCGGTCGGCTGCAACACGACGGCGACGACCCGTGAGGGCAAGGTGAAGCGCATCCTGTCGCGCAACCACCCGGAGGTGGACGAGGGCTGGCTGTGCGACAAGGGACGCTTCGCCTACTCGCACCTGGACGCGCGCGACCGGATCGCGGCGCCGGTCGTGAAGCGGGGACCCCGGCGGTTCGAGGCGGTCTCGTGGGACGACGCGCTCGACGAGGCCGAGCGCCTGCTGCGGGCGGGCGGCGCCTCGACGGTCGCCGCGCTCTCGGGCGGCGAGTCCGTCGAGGAGGCCTACGCCCTGGCGAAGCTCCTCCGCCGCGGGCTCGGGGCGAACTCGGCCCTGCTGCCGGAGGAGGTGCCGGACGGGCTCGACGGCTACCGCGCGCCGCTCTCGGCGCTGCGCGACTGCAAGACGATCGCCGTCCTCAGCGACGAGCCCGTCGTCGAACGCGCCCCCGTCGTCGACCTGTGGCTCAAGGCGGCGCGGCGGAACGGCGCGACGATCACCTACGGCGTCCCCGACGGCCCCGTCGACGCGCTCGTCACCGACGGCGCCCGGCTCGTCCCGGCCGAGAACGTCTACTACCTGCCGCGGACGCCGAACGGCCGCGGCGTCGCCGACGCGTGGAGCGCCGCCGGCGACGGCGACCCGGTCGACGAGAAGCCGCGCGTGCTCGTCATCTCCGGCGACGAGGCGGCGACAAACGTCTCCGTGCGCGCGATGGCGGCCGAAGCGGACGCCGTGATCGGCATCGGCCTGTTCGAGGACAGCTTCCGCGGCATCGCGGACCTCGTCCTGCCGGGGACGAGCTACCTCGAGCGCGACGGCACGACGGTCAACCTCGAGGGCCGGCTGCAGCGCCAGCGCCGCGCCGTCCTCGCGCCGGTTCCGGACGTGCTCGCGTGGCTCGCCAGGCTCGCCGAGCGCTTCGGCGTGCAGCTCTCGCCGTACCCGTCCGTCGTCTTCGAGGAGGTCGCGGCCCGCTGCTTCGGCGGGATCGCCTTCGGCGACGTGGGCGAGCGCGCCGAGCTGCCCGCGCGAACGGCTCGCGCGCCCCTCGCGGTCTCGGACACCCCGCAGGTTGCGGACACCGGTCTGCGGCTCCTCACCTACCGGCCGCTCTTCTCGGGCACGGCGGTCGACCGCGTGCCGGAGCTCCAGTTCCAGCGTCCGTACGGCGAGATCCAGATCCACGCCGACGACGCGCACGCGCGCGGGATCCGCAACGGCTCGACCGTCACGGTGTCTTCGAACGGGACGTCGCTCGCGCTGCGGGCGCGTCTCTCGCGCGAGCTCGAGCGCGGCACGGTGCGCGTCGCGGAGGAACAGGCCGGCGGCCTGCACCCCCGGGTCGAGGTGAGCGCGTAGTGCACGAACCGTGGTGGATCACGATCCCCAAGGCGTTCCTCGTGATCAACGTCGTGATGGTGTTCTTCGCGTTCACGACGTGGCTCGAGCGGAAGCTGCTCGGCCGGATGCAGCTCCGGTACGGCCCGAACCGGGCGGGCCCGAAGGGCCTCCTCGTCCCGATCGCGGACCTGCTGAAGCTGATCCGGAAGGAGGCGTTCGCGCCGATGGCGGCCAAGGAGCCGCTCTACATCATCGCGCCGGTCGTCTCGATGTTCACGGCGCTCGCCGCCTTCAGCGTGATGCCGTTCGGCGGCGGCTGGAAGCCGTGGGGCCACTACATCGCGGGCAGCGTCGTCGACGTCCCGATCTCGCTTATCCTCGTCTTCGCGCTCGGCTCCGTCGGCATCTACGGGTTCATCGTCGGCGGCTGGGCCTCCGAGTCGAAGTACTCGATCCTCGGCTCGATGCGCACCTGCGCGCAGCTCGTCTCGTACGAGGTCTCGCTCGCCCTCTCGGTGCTCGGCGTCGTCCTGATGGGCCAGTCGCTCTCGCTGCAGGAGATCGTCGCGAAGCAGCAGACGACGCTCTGGTTCTTCATCCCGCAGTTCGTCGGGCTGGTCGTCTTCCTGATCGGCGGCGTCGCCGAGACGTCGCGGCCGCCGTTCGACCTGCCGGAGGCTGACACGGAGCTCGTCGCGGGCTACCACACCGAGTACTCGGGGATGCGCTGGGGCCTCTTCCAGGCTGCGGAGTACATCAACATGATCACCCTCTCCGGGCTCTGCGCGACGCTGTTCTTCGACGGCTACCACTTCCCGTGGGTGCACTCGCTCGACAAGTTCGGGCCGATCTGGTTCGTGCTGAAGCTCTTCGCGCTCGTCTCGGCGTTCATCTGGCTGCGCGCGTCCCAGCCGCGCCTGCGCTACGACCAGCTGATGCGGTTCGGCTGGAAGGTGCTGCTCCCTGTCGCGACCGTGAACGCGCTCGTCACCGCTGCGCTGGTGGTGGCGGTATGAGCTTCGTCGTCCCGAACACGCTGAAGGGTTTCGGCGTGACGCTGAAGCAGATCTTCCGCAAGCCGATCACGCAGCAGTACCCGGAGTACAAGCGGCCGGTCTATCCGCGCTACCGCGGCCGGCACCGGCTGAACAGGCACGAGAACGGGCTCGAGAAGTGCGTCGGGTGCTCGCTCTGCGCCGCGGCGTGCCCGGCTGACTGCATCCGCGTCGTCGCGGCGGAAAACACGGCGGAGAACCGCGTCTCGGCGGGCGAGCGCTACGCGCGCATCTACGAGATCAACATGTCGCGCTGCATCTTCTGCGGCTACTGCGAGCTCGCCTGCCCGTTCGACGCGATCACGCTCGGCAACGACTTCGAGATCTCCGAGTACAACCGCGACGACCTCATCTACACGAAGGACATGCTGCTCGCCGAGCCGGTGAAGCGCGTGCCCGTCGCGGATCCCGACCTCTACGACACGCCGATTCCCTACTACAAGGACCACTCGTGAGGCTGCGCGCCCGGCACACAGCAAACCTGGTTCCGCCTGCGGCGGCAACCAGGTTGCCCAGGGCGCACGACGC
>Ga0070741_10004524_pt1 | contig 32361 bp, 28 predicted proteins | sample Coa_R1_4_FD_66440 | JGI IMG/M metagenome (GOLD analysis project Ga0070741, IMG submission 66440) | Surface soil microbial communities from Centralia Pennsylvania, which are recovering from an underground coalmine fire - Coalmine... | ecosystem: Environmental > Terrestrial > Soil > Unclassified ... | reverse complement strand
ACGTGCTCGACGGCCACGACCGGCGGGAGATAGCGAAAGACTACATCTGGTAGCTATCTGGCTTTCCGGCCTGACGAGCGCTGGAATCTCTGACTGCCGGATAAAAGCCGGGCCATTGCAGCGAGGCGGAAGGACGTTTTCTGTCCCGGCTCCCAGAGGAATGCAATTCCGACTCAGCCAATTCGGACCCCGCCTTGGCGCACGCGGCACAGAGCTCCGCCGTCTGCCGCCAATCAGCTCTTCCTGCTCCTGGACCTTCGGCCGGCCTTGGTTTCTTTGCCCTGCTCGGCTTTTGCTTCGGCCGACTCCGGAGAGGCATGCCCGTTGCTGGAATGCTGTTCGTCCGCGTATTTTTCTGACGCTGCATTGTGAAGGCCGAGCCACGCTGCCTGGCGCGCTTGGTCCACACTTTCGGCTCCGGCCTCGGCCAGAGCTCTGCGGATGTCGCCAGTCTGCGATTCGCCCTCAGTCAGAGCGATGACCACAGAGTGGCCTTTGCGGAGAGCGTCTTTGTAGACGTACAGCTCGTCCTCTGGCAATCCCTCGCTGAGGAAGTCGTCCAGGCTTTTGCCGAGGGCAGCTCCCGTTAAAGCTCCAGTTGCGCCAAACAGAACAGCGCCGAAAAGGCCGATCGCCAGTACGGGACCGACTCCAGGCACCATAACGCTCGCCGCGGCCATGCCTAACTGAACGCCGCCGGCGATGCCTGCCGCCCCGCCGACCAGGCCTCCTAAGGCTCCGCCTATGCCGGGTTGCTCCGCCTGGATCACCGGAACAGCCTCGACTTGCTGCTCGATGTGATCGGGCGACAACAGGCTGATATGCTCGTGCGGAATGCCGAGCGGAAGCAGCTTTTGAGCAGCGCGTTCGGCCGCATCGCGGGAGGTGAAGACGGCTACAACTATTTTCATCTCTGCGCCCTCCTTCAGTTTTATTTTGAACCTTACAGCCGGGCTGTGCCGTGCGTCTTATTACGTTTCGATCTAATTGAAAAATAAATTCTTATCTGATTTGTAAGAAGCGCTCTTGACAGCTCCCCGAGCGGAAAGGGAGAATGGCTCGGTAAGGCGAATAAAAAGCGAATAAAACGCTGGAGCACAGCAGGATCCCCAATGCAATCCCCGCTCAGGAAAACGGACCTCGAATCCGTGTTGGGCGGCCATTTCGCGTGGCCCGGCCGGATGGGGGTTCACCCGGGGCTTTCCCCGCCTGCTCCAGAAAGGGTTTCCACAGGCATAGCGGAGGTAGATGCCTTGACCGGAGGTCTGCCGCGGGGAGCCATCACCGAGATTTTTGGCCCGGCCTCTTCCGGGCGCACCAGTCTGCTGGCTGCAACGCTGGCTCGGGCCACCCAACGGGGCGAGGTTTGCGCTCTTGTAGATACTAACAATACTTTTGATCCTCTTTCCGCCGCCCAGGCCGGGATCGATCTCGGCCGGCTGCTTTGGGTGCGCTGCACGGGGTCCCCGGACGGCCCTCGCCGGCGCTGGAAAACGCATCCCGCCGAGCAGGCGCTTCAGGTTACGGACTGGCTGTTGCAGGGAGGCGGCTTCAGCATTGCCGCGCTCGATCTGGGCGATGTTCCGCCCCGCATAGCGCGGCGCATCTCATTGACGTCCTGGTTTCGCCTCCGCCGGGCGATCGAGAACACGCCGTCCATTCTGATCGTGATCGAGCAGGAGCCGCTGGCGAAAACCTGCGCTTCGCTGGTGCTGGAAATTCAAAAAGAAAAGACGAATTGGGCGGGGCCGCTCTGCCCGGGCCGCCTGCTCGAGGGCACGCTGCACCGGCTTGCGGCGCGCAAGCCGGTTCGTTCAGCGGCCGCGGCCTTCACGCTGCGGGCGGCATGGACAAGCAAGCAAATCGCGGTGGGATAAGGAAAGGATATGTTCGCCTGCCTGCATGCGCCGGAACTGCCGGATTCGTTTCACGCGCTGCTGATTCATTGCGCCTGCGGATTTTCCCCTCGGGTGGAAGACACCGGAGCCCAAACGGCCGTGCTCGACATAGAGGGTCTCGATCGTCTGCTGGGATCCCCCAGGCAGATTGCGGAAGCCATGGCGCGGCGGGCCGGGGAACTGGGGATTCCGGCGAATGTTGCCGTGGCTTCGAATCCGGATGCTGCGGTGCATGCCGCACGCGGCTTCCGCGGAATTACGGTTATTCCGAAAGGCCTGGAGGCCAGCGTTCTGGCGAGCCTGCCGGTGGAGGTCCTTTCACCGCCTCCGGAGATTTTGGAGACGCTCGAGAGCTGGGGAATCCGGCGTTTTGGCGAATTGGCGGCACTGCCGGAGACGGGCGTTGCGGCGCGGTTGGGGGCGGAAGGCGTGCGGCTTCACAAACTGGCGCGAGGAGTTGGAGAGCGGGCGCTGGCGCCGGCGATTCCGGCGGAGACGTTGGAAGCCGGCATAGAACTAGAACATCCGGTGGCTCTGCTAGAGCCGCTTTCTTTTCTCTTGGCCCGGCTGCTGGACGAATTGCTGGAGAAGGTCGAAGCGCGGGGCTTGGCGGTGGATGAATTGCGGCTGCGGCTCAAGCTCGAGCCGCGCGGCGAAGATTTGGAAGCCGGGCGGGCGCCGGCTGAAAGCGCGCTGCCGGAAACAGCCGGCGGCGATCCGTTGCAGGAGAAAAGCCGCCGCGCCGGTTACGGAGAAAGCTCCGGAATTTTGCGGCAATCGAAAATTTCGATTGAGCATGCGCGCACGATCCGCCTTCCCTTTCCGATGCGCAGCGCCAAAACTTTTTTGAAGCTGCTGGCGTCCGATCTGGAAACGCATCCGCCGCAGGCGCCGGTGATCGCGGTTTCGCTGGCGGCCGTGCCGGCGGATCCGCGTCTTGTGCAATACGGATTCTTCCTGCCGCCCGCGCCGGAACCGGAAAAGCTCGAGTTGACTTTGGGCCGGATCAGGAAGCTGGTGGGCGCTGAGAATGTCGGCGCGGCGGAGCTGCTGGACACACACCGGCCGCAAGCGTTCCGGGTCCGGCCCTTTGCTGTTCCGCAGCGATCCCACACGCTGGGCTGGCGCGCCTCTGGATATTTTCCGAAAAAAGACGCCGGCGAAGCTTCTCCCGGGAAAGCGCAGAGCGCCTCTAGAGCCGAACCCGGAAGCTTCGCGGAAGCCTCGTTTTCCGAAGCAGGCCGTAGCCCACATCGGTCTCTTGCGTTGCGTGTTTTCCGCCCGCCGCTGCGAGCCCATGTGGAAGCGCCCTCGGGCCGGCCGGCGCGCATCGTGGCGCGGGGCCTGCATGCCCCTGTGATTTCCCAGGCAGGGCCGTGGCGCAGTTCAGGCGATTGGTGGACCGCCGGCGGCTGGTCGCGCGATGAATGGGACGTGGCGCTCAGCGATGGAGCGATTTACCGCATTTATCTGGACCGGCTCAGCGGCGCCTGGTTTGTGGAAGGGTATTACGACTGACGCAGGACGGCCGCCGCACCGGAAGGCCGGCTTGTTTTTGTACCGGATGGAAAGCGCAAATAGGGCACAGACTGCTGCCGAAGAATTTTCCCGCTATGTACATCGAGCTTCATGCCCGCTCCGCTTTTAGTTTTCTCGAGGGCGCTTCGCTGCCCGAAGAGCTGGCGCACTGCTGCGCGGAACTGGGAATTCCCGCCATGGCGCTGCTCGACCGGGATGGCGTATATGGAGCGCCGCGCTTTCATATGGCGGCGAAAAGAGCCGGCATTCGAGCGCATATCGGCGCAGAGATCACCGCGGACGACGGAGGCCGGTACTCGTTGCTTGCCGCCACCCGGCAGGGCTACCAAAACCTGTGCCGCCTGATCACGTGCGTGAAGCTGCGCGCCAGGAAAAACGAAGCCGCCGCGACGGTCGAAGATCTGGCGGGGCACGCCGCGGGATTGATCTGCTTGTGGGACGGAAGCCAGCGGCTGCAAGCTCTTCTGGAAATTTTCGGCAAGGAAAACGTCTATGCCGAAATTCGGCGGCGCTTCGACCGCGAGGAGGAGGCGCGCAATCAAGCGGTGATCGAGACCGCCCGGCGGCTCCATATCCCGCTGCTGGCCGCCGGCGGCGTCTGCTACGCCCGACCCGAGCAGAGGGAGTTGCAGGATGCGCTCACGTCGATCCGGCACAAGACGACGATCGATAAAGCCGGCCGCCTGCTGGCGAAAAATTCCGAGCGCCATCTCAAGCCTCCCGCCGCCATGGAGCGCCTGTTTCGCGATTTGCCGGAAGCTATTGCCAATACCGAAGAGCTTTCCGCGCGGCTCGATTTTACGCTGGCCGATTTGGGTTACGAATTTCCGAAGTATCCCGTGCCGCCGGGCGAAACCATGGACTCGTTTCTCCGCAGGCAGACCGAGGAGGGCGCACGCCGCCGCTACCGCCCTTATCACGAGCGCGCGCGGAAGCAGATCGAGCGTGAGCTGGCGCTGATTGAAAAGCTCGGGCTTGCCGGATATTTTTTGATCGTCTGGGACATCGTACAATTCTGCCGCCGGCAAGGAATTCTCGTACAGGGCCGCGGCTCGGCGGCCAACAGCGCGGTTTGCTACTCGCTCGGCATCACGGCGGTCGATCCGGTGGGCATGGACCTGCTCTTTGAGCGTTTTCTTTCTGAAGAACGGGGCGAATGGCCGGATATCGATCTCGATTTGCCGAGCGGCGATCAGCGCGAGCGCGCCATCCAGTATGTTTACGAGCGCTACGGCCAGCGCGGCGCGGCCATGACCGCCAATGTCATTACCTACAGAGGGCGCTCGGCGGCGCGCGAGATCGGCAAGGCGCTGGGCTTCGACCCGGCTATGCTGGCCCGGCTTTCGAGCCTGGCCGGTGCCTGGGAATGGAAAGATCCCTATGACCCGGCGGAAAAGCAATTTCGAGAGGCGGGTCTCGATCTGAGCCATCCGCGCATTCAAAAATTTTTCGAGCTCTATCGCGCCGTGCAGGACCTGCCGCGGCATTTAGGCCAGCATTCCGGCGGCATGGTGATTTGCCAGGGCCAGCTTGATTCCATCGTGCCGCTCGAGCCGGCCTCCATGCCCGGACGCGTCGTCGTGCAATGGGATAAAGACGATTGCGCCGACATGAAGATCATCAAGGTGGACCTGCTGGGCCTGGGAATGATGGCGGTGATTGAAGACTCTCTGGCTTTGATTCGCGATGCGTATGGGGAAGAGGTGGATCTGGCGCACCTGCCCCAGGACGACCCCGCTGTTTACGACGCGCTCCAGCGGGCGGATACGATCGGCATGTTCCAGGTGGAAAGCCGCGCCCAGATGTCCTGCCTGCCGCGCTTGTGCCCGAAAAAATTTTACGACATCGTGGTGCAGGTGGCGATCATCCGCCCGGGGCCGATTGTCGGCAAAATGGTGAACCCGTATTTGAAGCGCCGCCAGGGGCGCGAGCCGGTCGAATACATGCACCCGTCGCTCGAGCCGGTGCTCAAGCGAACGCTGGGAGTGCCGCTGTTTCAGGAACAGTTGCTGCGTATGGCGATGATCGCGGCGTCGTTTTCCGGCGGAGAAGCCGAAGAGCTGCGGCGAGCCTTCGGCTTCAAGCGCTCGGAGCGGCGCATGCAGGAAATCGAGGTGAAACTGCGGCGCGGCATGGAGCGCAACGGCATCACCGGCCGCACGCAGGACGCGATCGTGGAATCCATCGCTTCCTTTGCGCTCTACGGTTTTCCTGAGTCCCACGCCGCGAGCTTCGCGCTGCTGGCCTATGCGAGCGCCTATCTCAAATGCCATTACCTGGCGGCGTTCACCGCCGCTTTGCTCAACAACCAGCCGATGGGTTTCTACCATCCTTCGACGATTATCAAAGACGCCCAGCGACACGGGCTCAAGATCAAACCCATCGACGTGGCGCACTCCGGCTGGCTGTGTACGATTGAAGAAGAGCCGGGCATGGAGATGCGGCGTCCGGAAAATACGGCGGGCGCGGAAGAGATAGCCGCGCACGACTCGGCGCCGGCGTTGAAGAAATGCCTTCGCCTGGGGCTGCGATATGTAAAAGGGCTGCGGCAGCAGACGGCTGAGGCGATTGTGCGCGAGCGGGCGCAGAGGCCGTTTGCGAACATTGACGATCTGGCGCGCCGCGTGCCGGAACTGCGACAGGATGAGATTCGCCGGCTGGCCGAAATCGGCGCGCTAAACTCAATCGGCGCGGGTGACCGCCGGGACGCCCTTTGGCAGGCCCAGCGCGCCGGGCGGCCGGCTGGGCCGCTGCTCGACCGCCTGCCGGAGAGCGACTCCACCTCTCCACTGCGGCCGATGACGCCTGAGGAGCGCCTGTTGGCGGATTTTCGCTCGACTGGGCTGACCATCGGGCCGCATCCCATGGCTTACCGGCGGGCGGAGATGAATCAGCTTCGCGTTTCCCGAGCGGTGGATTTGCGGAATATTCCCGATGGCCGCCGCGTGCGCGTGGCCGGCTGCGTGATCGCCCGCCAGAGGCCGGGCACGGCCAAAGGATTTTTATTTTTGAGCCTGGAAGATGAAACCGGCATTGCCAACGCCATCGTCACTCCCGATCTTTTCGAGGACCGCCGGTTTGTTCTGGTGAACGAGCCGTTTCTTCTGATCGATGGCGTGCTGCAAAATCAAGACGGCGTGGTTTCAGTAAAGGCTCAGCGCGTACAGCCGCTGGCGGCGCCCGAAGCCGCCGGCGAATCGCACGATTTTCGCTGACCTTCGTTTTTCGTTCCGCCAAACACGATCATTCGATCGGCGTCACGGCTATTTCTGTTTCGCGATAATCATGTCTCGGATCTTGTCGTAGGCGGCCTGCGGGATGATTTTTTTCTGCACGAGCTGGTTCTTGGCCCTGTAAGGACGGTTTTGGACGATTTTGGCTGCGTAGGCATCGCCAATGCCTGGAAGCGCCTTCAGCTCCGCCTCGCTGGCGGAGTTGATGTCGATCAATTTGCCCGCGGGCGGCTTTGCGGCAGCGGTCTTGCCCGTGGCAGCCGATTTATCAGGCGGGGTGGTCTTCGCCTGCGGCGGGGCCGCTGCCAGCGACAGCGCCAGCAGCAGGCATACCAAATACGTCAGTCTCATGGCTCTTCTCCCATCATCCAGCCCTCATTGTACGATCCTCGGCCGCATCGGTCGCCCGCATTGTTAAGCTGAAAGCAAAGGAGGTCGGCTGATGCGCTACGAAGTGGTCTTCCATACAACGTACACCGAAGACGGCAGGCGGCTCGGCGACCCGACTGAGTTATTGCGTCTTCCCGCCGGCGTCATTCGCGAGCGATCGGCCGTGCGGGTGGATCCTCCGCTGGAACTGGAGTATCCGGAGCAGACCGAGGGAGAGGATCTGCTCGACTTCGCCGGCACCGAAACCTGGGAGTACGAAGTGGCCGACGGGCGGGAGCAGGAGTTCATCGAGGCGGCGAAGAACTGCCCCGAGGTAATCGAATTCAGCGAGATCCCGCAAGCTGCCTGATTTTTTTGTCAGCGATGGTAATTCAATTCTCCGGCCGCGATGCGGACGGGTAGACGATTCTGCGGGGGCGGCAATGGGCAGGTGGCGTACGGGGTGAAGGCGCACGGCGGATTATAAGCTTTGTTGAAATCGAGAACGACTTTGCCGTCTTTCGGCGGCTCGGCGTCCAGAAAGCGTCCGGCCGGGTATGTCTCTTTCCCGCTGGTGAGGTCTCGGAAAATGAAAAACAAGCTCTTGCCGTCATCGTCCAGCACGGCGTCGAGCCGGTATTGGCGGCCCTCCAGATTGAAAGCCGCGAAGCCCGGGCTGCGATCCTGCTCGACATCGCCGAGGATGTTAGGAATGGCGAGCACCTTCGGCGGCTCGTAAGGGATGAAGCGCGCCACTATGCGATAAGATTCGTTTATCGGAAAATAGCGCAGGCCTGCAAATTCCTTCCGCGTCTTGCTGTTCTTGTCTTTCACGCGGATGCCATAGCGCGCACCGCGCTGGATCACGTAAAGAGTCAAGCTGCCAATGGTAAGAGTGTCGGGAGGACCCGGCTGGTCCGGCTTCAATTGGGCGGTTGAGACCGGCCTGCCATTGAGAACTGCTGCTCCGGGCTCTTGGATGCGAACCGCCGTCTGGCCGTGGTGAAAATCGAACACGCCGGCGTGCGGCGCCGTCGTCCCTGCCGGGAGAATGATGTCGTTCGAAGGGTCTGTTCCGAAGCGGTTTTCTCCTTCTTTCAGCCAGAAAAGCCCGGCCAGAGTCAGCCAGCCGTCGTCCGCCTTCAGTTTTGCTTCGCGCTGCTGCCGCCACTGCTCGATCGAAGCCCGGTAGGCGCCGCCGGCGGCCATTGCCGGCGCGGTCGCAAGCGCCGCGAGTGAAAGCGCCCGGAGAAATCGATTCCGCGCTGCCGGCCGATGTCTCATCAATAATTGGCGCTCCCGCAACTTGAGGCGCAACCGGCTCCCGCACGACCTGCGGTGCGATCTTCCCGGCGCAAGCCTGCGCCGTCTGCAGCGCGGGAATGCGCGCCTGCAAGCGCCTGCGCTGGTAAATCTAGTGTAGCAGCGGCCGCAGAGGGGCGGGCGGATCGCCGCTTCAGCGTTTCTACATCGTGAGCAGAGCGGCGATCGTCACGATTGCATTCCAGAAGTGCCCAAGGCGGATATTCTCATTGTCGCTGTGCTGGTTGTTGTCAAAGTTCACCACGGGCGCGCTGATCGCCGGGAAGCCGAGGGCTTCGACCAGATGGCTCAGTGGAACGGTGCCGCCCATTGTTCGGATTTCCACCGGCGGCTCGCCCCACACTTCCGCCAGGGCCCTGCTCACTCGCCGCGATTCCGGCAGCGTGAGGTCGGTGCGAAAGGCTCCTTCGTCGCTGCGGCGCCACGTCACGCGCGCGATCTTGGGATATTGCAGGCGGGTGGCATCGTCGGGATCTTTATCAACGATGTAGTAGCCCTGTTTGCGGATATGCGCCATCACCTTTTGCATGATCTGCCGGCTCGAGGTTTCTTTTACCAGCCGGATGTCGATGTCGGCGGTTGCGTCGGCAGGAATGATCGTGCGGGCCTCGGCGCCCACGTAGCCGCTGCGCAGCCCGCGCACGTTCAGGCTGGGAAACTGAATCGCTTCCTGCAACGTCTCGCCCACCGCGTCCGGCTTGGCGATGCCGAATAGCTTCTGCAACCCTTTCTCGTCGTCGGGGACAGCTTTCAGTATGCGGCGCTCTTCGGCGGTCAATGGCGGGATGCCGTCATAGAAGCCCTCGATGAGCACGCGTCCCTGGTCGTCCTTCATGGAGGCCAGCAGTTGCGCGAGACGAATGGCAGGATTGGGCGCCCAGTTGCCATAATGGCCGCTGTGGAGAGCCACTTTCGGCCCGTAAACCGTCAATTCGAGAGTGACGATGCCGCGCGCGCCGTAGGCCAATGTGGGCCGCCCGCTCGCATGCTCGGGACCATCCAGGATCAACGCCACATCAGCGGCCAGCTTCTGGCGATAGCGGTTGACGGCCGGGTTCAGGCTCGGCGATCCCGCTTCTTCTTCGCCATCCAGGATCACCCGGATGTTGCTGGCAGGCTCCCGGCCGGCGGCTTTCAGCGCATCGATAGCCGCGCAGAGCGCGACAATCGGGGATTTATCGTCCGACGCGGAGCGCCCGTAAACCCTCCAGTTGTCTTCGAATTTTTGCAGCCGCGCGAAATTCGGAATCTCCTTAGCGCCCTCTTCCAGCTTGCCGTCGCGCAGCACGGGCTGAAACGGGCTCGGCTGTTTCCAGCGCGAAGGATCGACGGGCTGGCCGTCATAGTGGGCATAGAAGAGAATGGTATGGGCCGCTCCCGGAATTTTCCGCTCGCCGTAAACCAGCGGATTGCCCTGGGTCTCGAGAATTTCTGAATCGAAGCCCCGGCGGTCCAGCATCTGTTTCAGGTATCCGGCGTTGCGGCGGATGTGGTCACGATCCTTGGCGATATTGGGAATCGAGAGCAGCTCGACCAGTTCGGAGAGGATCTGCGCCTGGTGCGCGCCCACGTACGCTTGAACGCTTCCCCGCAGGTCTGCGGCACGCGCGCAAAGGGAAAAGGAAAGCAGAAAAACGGCGCAGCACGACGTCGGTTTCATCAGCCGCGAGTATACACCATCACCCGGCCGGAAGCGCCCGGCTGCTGATCGGGCTAAAGACTGAGGTGGCGGGGAGGGCAGTTGGTTTCCAAGATCACGGAGGGATGAGATGCCGGTCGAGACGCAGCAGGCAAAAGCGGAACATTTCCGGAGACTTCACCAGGCGCCGCCGATTTTGGTCTTGCCCAACGCCTGGGACGCGGGCAGCGCCCGGATTTTTGAACAAGCCGGCTTTCCCGCGCTCGGCACCACGAGCGCCGGCGTGGCGTTCGCACTCGGGCGTCCCGACGGCCAGCGCATCAGCCGCTCGGAAATGCTCGAAGCCGTGCGGCGCATTACATCAGCAGTACATATCCCGGTGACCGCCGACATCGAGGCCGGCTACGGGAAAACGATCGAAGAAATTCTTGACACCGTGAAGGGCGTCATCGCCGCGGGGGCGGCCGGCATCAATATCGAGGATGCTCCGCCGGATACGGAGGGCGTGCTTTTGGATCTGCCGTATCAAACGGATTTGATCGCCGCCCTCCGGAGGGCGGCCGCGGAGGCTGGCGTGCCGCTGGTCATCAACGCCCGAACGGACGTTTACCTTGCCGGGGTAGGGGCGCCAGAGGGCCGCTTCGAGGATGCCGTGCGCCGCGCCAACGCGTATCGGGAAGCCGGGGCGGATTGCTTGTTTGTCCCCGGCGTGCGCGATGCCACCCTAATCCGCCGTCTGGCGCAAGAGATTCGTGGGCCTATCAACATTTTGGCCGGTCCCGGTGTTCCGCCGGCTCCGGAACTGGAGCGGCTAGGCGTGGCGCGGGTGAGTTCCGGTTCAGGACCTATGCGCGCGACCCTGGCCCTCATCCGGCAAATTGCCGGAGAATTGAAGGAGCGGGGGACGTTTGCCAGCTTTACCGGGAACGCCATCCCCTATGCCGAGGCCAACCGGCTGTTTGGAGGCTGACCCATGAGCACCAAACAAGAAATCGCGCGCTATCGGGCGAATCTCCAGGATGAGATTGACAGCGTTTCGCTGTACAACACGCTGGCCCGCTGTGAGCGCCAGCCGCAGTTGGCTGAGGTCTACCGGCGTCTGGCGGCCGTCGAGGAGCGGCACGCGCACTTCTGGGAACAGAAGCTGCGGGAGGCCGGCGTGGTCATGAAGCGGCGCAAGCCGGGGTGGCGCTCGCGGCTGCTTGGCTGGCTGGCAGGGCGGTTCGGACCTCAGTTTGTGCTGCCAACCATCAGCGCCATGGAGCAAGCCGACCGCCACGACTATTTGCTGCAACCTGAAACCAAGCCGTCCGGTATGCCGGCCGAGGAAGAGTCCCACGCGCGGCTGCTGCGCACGATCGCCGGCCCTCGGGGAATCGAAGGCGGCGTGCTCGCGCAACTGGAAGGCCGTCACCGCGCCATCGGGGGCAACGCTCTGCGGGCATCCGTGCTCGGCGTAAACGATGGGCTGGTATCCAACCTCAGTTTGGTAATGGGCGTGGCCGGGGCCAACCTGTCAAACCGGGCCATTCTGATCACAGGCCTGGCAGGACTGCTCGCGGGCGCGTGCTCCATGGCCTTGGGCGAGTGGCTCTCGGTTACCAGTTCGCGCGAGCTTTATGAGCGGCAGATCGGCGTTGAGGCCGAAGAGCTCAACGCCGTTCCCGACGAAGAGGCCGAAGAGCTGGCTTTGATCTACCAGTCGAAGGGCCTCAGCGAAGGGGAGGCTCGCAGCGTCGCCAATCGCCTCGTTAGCGATAAAGCCACCGCTCTCGATACGCTCGCGCGCGAGGAATTGGGCATCGACCCGGAAACTCTGGGCGGCTCGGCGTGGGAAGCCGCTGTGATGTCCTTCGTGCTGTTTGTGACCGGAGCAATTCTTCCGGTAGCGCCCTTCATGTTCCTTAGCGGCTATCCCGCCGTCCTGGGGAGCCTGGTCATGAGCTCCCTCGGGCTGTTTGGCAGCGGCGCCGCGATCACCCTGCTCACGGGACGAACGATTCTGTACTCCGGTGTACGTCAGTTAATTATCGGCCTCGGCGCCGCGGCGCTGACCTTCGGAATCGGCAAGATTCTGGGCGTGACCGTGGCTGGATGATGCCGGGACCGCAGCCAAACGCCCGAGCTATCTCCCGCTTACGCCGAATCTCACTCGACAATGACCTTGGCGGTCATTTTGGGATGGATCGAGCAGTAATACGGGTAAACGCCTGGGTTCTGAAATGTGTAAGAAAATTTTTCATCTGTATCGAGCACCGGCGACGCGAACCGCTTTTCCGTGCTGATGACGTTGTGCGGCACATCATCATGGTTCGTCCAGGCGACCGTGCCGCCCGCCGGGACTTTGATCTCAGCAGGAATGAAGCTGAAGTTATCAATCGCTATTTGCGCCGCAGCGGGCCCTGATACGGGCGCCGCCTCGAGCGGCGAATCCATGATGGCCAGGGATCTCCTGCCAGGCACGTACTTCACGCTCGTCACGCCGAGCACGCTGCGGAGCTTCTCGGCGGGCACTTTCATCGGCCCGGGTGAAGGCGCCGCGCCGGGGGCCGGTTGCGGGAACGCCGTGGACATGGCGGTGTGGAAAACGACGTTGCCTTCCACCTTTTGCAACGTTTGGTGTATGTGGCCGTTCAGGATGGTCACCGAGCCAAAGCGCTTGAGGTACGCGAGCGCTTGCTCGCTGTCGGCGGTTCCCCATCCCCAATCCGGGTAGACGGTCCAGAGCGGAATGTGCGCGAAGACCACGACCGGCGTGCTGTTCGAGAGCCCGGCCAGGTCTCTCTTCAGCCACTCGAGCTGGTCGCCGCCAAGCTGGCCCAGGCCGCCGGCTTTGAGGTCGAGGACATTGACGAGTCCGATAAAATGCACGCCCTGCTTGGTGAAACTGTACCAGCCGCCGCCGCGCGTCTCTTTCCCGTAACGTTCTAGATATTGCTTGCCGTTATCGTTGAGCACGTCGTGCTCGCCGGGCACGTAAAACACACGGTTCGCTTTTGCGCCTTTCAAGACTTCTTCGGCGATGTCAAACTCTTCGGGCTTCGAGAGATGGGTGATGTCGCCGGTATGAATAAGAAATGCCGGCGGCTCGGGAGCGGCGTTGATCTTTGAAACTGCGGCTTGCAAAGTAGTTATGACGTCCTTGTTCGCTTCCTTGCTGAATCCGATATGGCTGTCGCTGATCTGCATAAAGCTCAGGCCGTCCTTTCTGTGGCTCGTCTTGTGATCCGCCTGTGGGAGGGCATAGGACTTCGGAACTCCGGCTGTGATGGTCCAGAGAATCCCGGTTCCGGCCCAGGCCATGCATTCCAGAAAGCCCCGGCGGTCAATGCCGTCGGGATTGTGATCGTAAACAATTCGTTTTGCCATGTCTGTCTCCTCGATGGAATTTGATTGCTTCGTCATGCAAGACTGCGCGCACGGTCCGAATATTCCGCCAGCAAACAGTCGCGGCGCATAGTTAACAGCGGTAAAAGCTGCGGCGGCTACAAATGATCAAAGGGAAGCCAGGCAAGATCTTAGTAAGAGGCGGCCAGCGCCGCTCAGCGCAGGGACCCTCCGGTTTGCAGGAGACGGCTGAATTCCTGAAGCTCGCCGCTGTTCAGATCCGACACGGCCCAGTACGTCATGCCGGATTGGGTCCAGTGCACGAGGTTATAGCCCTGGCGTGAAGATGGCCTCTCTTCGCCGCCCGTGCTGCGCGCCGAAGGCCAGACAAACACATTCACGTAGTGCCTGCGGCGCTGGTAGACCAGGGCGGCGACCGGCCTGCCTTGCAGGTAATCGAGCCGGCCGCCGGCCAAGGTAAACCCTTGGGCGGCAAGATCCTTCACAGTGGGAGAAAAATCCAGCTTGCCGTTGAACCACGGCTTGACCGTGTGCTCATCGGTCGAGGGGACATCCGTCAGATGGCCGGGCATCAGTGAACGGACATGGCTGGCCACGACTTCCTGCGCCAGAAGATCGTCGGCCGGCCGGCGCGAGAAAAGCGGCGCAAGCGCACCAAAAATAACAGCGATAAGAGCGGCGGCGGCCGCGCCTCTCAGCCACGGCAGCCAGGCAGCACGACGTTTCGCCGGCGTCCTCATAGTCTGCTCGCCGCCGGTTTTCTCCAAGGCCGAGTGAATTTGCCCCTGGAGCTGCTTGGGCAGCTCGAAATAGAGAGGTGCAGCGCGCATTGCCGAGCGCAGCGCTTCGAGTTCCTGGTGCGAACGGGAGCAGGCGGCGCACGTCCGAAGATGCTGTTCGATCTCGAGGCTGCGGATTAAATCCAACTCGCCGTCGCTGTAAGCGTGAATCAGCTCTTCAATCTCGCTGCAATTCATCGGCTTCCTTTTTTGCGCGGCCCTGGCCTGAGGGCTTTCGGCCTAGCCGCGCCTGGAGCGCCTGGCGAGCGCGGGCCAGGCGCGACATTACGGTCCCCAGCGGCACGCCCGCGACTTCAGAGATTTGCTTGTAGGAAAGACCTTCCAACTCGCGCAGCACGAGGACCTCTCGCGATTCCCGCGGCAGGGCCTCTAACGCGTCCTGGACAAGGCGTGAATCCGCCTCTCGGAGCAGAGAAGCCTCCGCATTCAACGAGCCGGCTTCCGGGCTGTGCACCTCTTCGTCGAAAGCTGTCTCCAATTGCCGGGACCGATTCTGCCGCAGCCATGTGTAACCGGTGTTTCGCACGATCGCGAGCAGCCAGGCGCGGGCGTCCTGACCGTGAAAGCCCTCAAAAAAGCCGAATGCGCGCACAAACGCCTCTTGGACGATATCTTCGGCGTCTTGGGCGTCGCGAGCCAGCCACCTCGCCAGATTGTAGGCTGCGCGCAGGTGCGGCATGACAGTCTGCTCGAAACGCGCGAGTTTTTCCTGCTTTTCCAAGGATTATGACTGGGGATTCCGGCGATTTATTCCCTTTGCTCTTCCGGACCGATGGTTGCTCCCGCGAAGCCGCTTATTGATAATACCGCACCACCCACTCGGCCACCAGCGAGGGCTTTGCCGCTCCTTCCACTTCTACGATCACCGCCCACGTTGCCTGGGCGCAGCGCGCAAGCTCTTCGATCGATTGCAATGTAAAATGCGCCCGGATGCGCGATCCTGCCGGAACAGGAGCGGGAAAGCGCACGCGATTCAGACCGTAGTTGATCGACATCCGAAAGCCGCGAACCTCGATGGCTTGGGATGCCAGCCGGCTTAACAGGGAGAGCGTCAGGAAACCGTGGGCGATCGTGCGGCCGAAGGGGGATTCGGCTTGAGCGCGGGCGGGATCGACGTGGATCCACTGGCGGTCGCCTGTCGCCGCGGCAAACTCGTCAACGAGCGATTGCGTCACCTCAAGCCAGCCGCTGGCGCCGGCTTCCTGGCCGGCCAGCGATCGCAGTTGGCTGATTCCGTCGAGAATGCGAGGAGGCATGTCTGGGGAAAGGACCTCCGCGAGAAAATCGCGCCGACGCCGCTGGCGGCATTCGCCGGCGCGCTACGCAACCCGGCGCCAGTCAGATCTCGATTTCAATATCATCGCCCTGCTGGCGGACCGGGTACACGCCGACGCTGCGCGCCGCCGGCGGGCGCGTAGCTTGGCCGGTTTCAAGATTGAAATGTGCTCGATGCCACGGACATTCTATTTCCGTTCCCTGAATTACTCCCTCGGCCAGCGGCGCGCCGCGATGCGTGCAAGTGTTGTCGATCGCGTAGTATTTTCCGCCCGCCTCGAAGATAGCGATCTGTTTGCCGCCGGCTTCGACGACCTTGCCGCTTCCGGCCGGAATATCGCTGGCCTTTGCCACTTTGACGAACGCACTCATACGGGATCTCCCAAGATCTGCTGATATGTTAGCGCTGAAACCATATTGTCTCGCCGGAAGCTGCGGCTTCATAGCCTGCCAGAGCGAGGGCCAGCACCTCCCGGGCGTGCAGCGCCGGCTCGTAATTTCGGGAGCCGCTTTCGATTTCGGCGGCGAACCGCCGGAGATGCGCGGCGGTGGCCGGCATGAAGGCGGGACTCTTTTCCTGAACGTACGCGCTCGACCGCCCCCCGGATTCTTCGCGGGCTTCGCCGCCTTTCACGAAACTGAAGCGCCCGGTGGGACGGCCGAGGCGCTTCGACCACTCCACCGACGCCCGGGCGACGCCCCCGAGCGAGAGGCGGAGCGAAGCGCGCTCGCAATCCAGCCGCATCTCGAGGTAGCGCTCCGGCGCGCGGCTGATCCGGTTCATCACCAGCGTGGCGGCTCGCTCTGCGGGGAACCGCAGCGTCATCAGGACTACCACATCGCTGGTGTAAGCCGGGTGCGCAGCGGGAATCTGGGCGGTGAGAGCGACCGGAAGCGAGCCGAACAGGTAACACATCAAATCGAGCGCGTGCGTACCGAATTCATAAAGAGTGGATTGCTTGAGCGCCGCCCGCCATGCCACTTTCTCTACCGCCGGCGGATGGAACATCTGCTGCCAGCACTGAATGAGATAGAGGCGGCCAAAATCGCCGCGGTCGAGCCGCTCGCGCGTCCGGCTGTAAATCGGCATATAGCGGTACTGGTTGTTTACGGCGAGAAGCCGTCCGTGCGAGCGGGCGGCGGCGATGACTTCATCGGCTTCCGCGAGCGTGCGCATGAAGGGCTTTTCGCAAAAGACGTGCGCGCCGTGCGAAAAGCTTAGCAGGCAAAGATCGCGGTGCGAGTCCGGCGGCGCGCCGATAATGACCAGATCCGGCTTCTCTTTCTCCAACAGCGTTTCCGCGCTCTCATAAACGGCTGGAAGGCGAAATTTCTGCGCCATGCGCCGCCGCACTTCCTCCACCGGCTCGGCCGCTCCGGCCAGCTCGATTCCCGGAGCCGCGAGACAGGCCGGGATATGAATGCGCTCGGCCACGCCGCCGAGTCCGAGTATCGCTGTGCGCAGCATGGGATAAAAGGCGAAAAAGTTATAATAGCAGCCGATTGCCGATCGATTTCTGTTGCCCGATATGCCGGGGTCCGGTGAGGGTCGCCAGCGAGGGATACGAGTGCGCCGAATGCGCGCGGCTCTATCCCTTTGTCTTCGGCATCCCTGATTTTCGCATTTCCCTGCCGGCGCATTTCGATCTGTCGCGCGACACGGAAACGGCGAGGGTGCTGGTAGAATCCGAAAAGGACCTCGATTTCGAAGGCCTGCTGCACCTCTACTATCGGTTGAATCCCGAGCCGGGCGAGGACTTGCACGACAAGCACATGGCGCACCTGGCTGGCGAGGAGGATCAAGCGCGCGCGGCCCTCGAACTGATTGAGGAAAGCCGGGAGTTTTTGCCCGGCGAAGCCGTTCTCGAGGTGGGCTGCGGCGTGGGTCAATACCTCGCTGTGGCCGCCGAGCGCGCCGACCATGTGGCTGGCGTGGATTTGTGCCTGCCGTTTCTCGTGCTCACGCGCAAGCGGCTGGGGCCGCAAGCGCTGCTGGCGGCGGCGGATGCCGGGCGGCTGCCTTTTCGCGACGGCGCCTTCGCGGCTGTGATCGCGGCGGATGTTATCGAGCACCTCGCCGATCCCCAGCAATCTTTGGCGGAGATGGGCAGGGTGTTGGTGGCCGGGGGGCCCTTGTTTCTTTCCACTCCCAATCGCTTCAGCCTCTCGCCGGAGCCGCACGTCGGCTTGTGGGGCGTGGGGTATCTGCCGCGGCGCTTGGCGAACCGCTATGTGCTGCGCCGGCGGCGCATTTGCTATGACGATGTACGGCTGCTTTCAGCCCGGTCGCTCTCCCGGATGCTTCACGCGCACTTTCCCGGAAGGGCCCGATTGCTCATTCCAGCGCTCAGTCCGCGCCAGCTACAGCATTTTCCACCGCTCAAGCGCCGCCTGGCCGAAGCGTATCTGGCGCTGCGCCGCGTCCCCCTACTGCGCGGCGTATTCTATTGTTTCGGACCTTTCTTTCAGGTAGTTGCGGAAAAACGATGAAGCTTGCCTGCATCGCCGGCGCTCGGCCGAATTTTGTGAAGATGGCGGCGCTGGTCGCCGAAATTCGGCGCAGACCCGGCCTTCAATACCAGTTGATCCACACCGGCCAGCACTACAGCGCGGAGATGTCGGCGAGCTTTTTCTCCGATCTCAACATACCGCCCCCCGATGTCAACCTCGACGTCGGATCGGGTACTTCCCTCTGGCAAACAGCCGAGATCATGAAACGCCTCGAACCGGTCCTGAACCAGTCGCGGCCGGATGTGATTCTGGTGGTAGGAGACGTAAACTCGACCTTAGCCGGAGCGCTGGCCGGCGTCAAACTGGGGATTCCGGTAGCCCATGTGGAGGCGGGCCTGCGGAGCTTTGATCGATCGATGCCGGAAGAAATCAACCGCGTACTCACCGACGCCATATCCGACTTTCTTTTTGTGAGCGAGCCGAGCGGGGAGAAAAATCTCCTGGCCGAGGGCGTCCCCCGCGAAAAGATATTTTTCTCCGGCAACGTGATGATCGATACGCTGCTGCGTTTCCAGAAAAAAGCCGAAATGTCGGATGTGCTGGCGCGCCTGGGTCTTCGCGCCGGGGAATACGCCGTGGCAACCCTGCACCGGCCGTCGAATGTGGACCGGGCCGATGCGCTCGCCGGCTTGATGAAGGCTCTCACCGAGATTGCCCGGCGTTTGCCCGTGATTTTTCCTGTGCATCCCCGAACGGAACAAATGCTGAAAACCTTGCAGCCCGGCTCTGATGGAGTCGTCCTCATCTCTCCGCTGGGTTATCTTGATTTTCTCCACTTGGTGAGCCATGCCTGCCTGGTGTTGACCGATTCGGGCGGCATCCAGGAAGAAACCACGATCTTGCAGGTGCCCTGCCTGACCCTTCGGACCAACACCGAGCGCCCGGTGACCATCGCCGAGGGGACCAACATCCTGGTGGGCGGCGATCCCGCTCATATTGTCGAAGCCGCAATCGCCGCACTCGAATCGCCCCGAGGCCGGAGCCGGGTTCCCGAGCGCTGGGATGGCCGGGCCAGCGAGCGCATTCTGGACGTATTGACGGCAACCTGCGCCCGCCGCTAGCGCCTGCTTCCCTGACCGCGTGTCGCAAACAACCCGGCACTGAAGGTCTTTGCTCTTGCGATGAAATCGGCGCTTCGTCAGACTCCGCTCACGGCAATATGGCGATGATGCGGGTCGGGCCGCCGGTGCCGCCGCGGATTTTCATAGGCAGCGCGATCAGCGTAGCGCCTGCGGCGGGTACCTTGTCCAGATTGGCGACATTTTCCAGTCCATAGATGCGCGCGCCGGCGAGGATGCGGTGCGCCATGAAGGTCTTCGACGTCCCCGGATCCAGACTGGCGGTGTCGATCCCCACGCCATAGATCTTCCGCATCCCGGCCAGAAACTCCGCCGCATTCTGCGAGATGCCGGGAAAGTGCAGGTGGGAGACGTCCCCCGGCGCATCGCTGCCGAGATATTGTTTCTTGTCCGGCCAGTATTTACTCCATCCCGTTCGGACCAGGACGGCTGCGCCGTCCGGAATCCGGCCGTGGATGCGCTCCCATTCGGTAATGTCCTCAATGCGCAGCTCGTAATCCCGGTTTTGAGCGCAGGCTGCGGTAATGTCAATCAGCACTGCGGGCGCAATCAGCCGGCCCAGCAAAATTTCATCCACAGTTGCTTTCCCCTCGGCGAAGTGGACAGGGCTATCGATATGAGTGCCGCCGTGCTCGCTCGCTGAGAAGCTGCCTGCGGCGCACCAATAGCCGCCGGGGGTTGGGCCGCCGGCGTCTCGCTGATAATGGAAAGGCTTGGCGTTGGGCCAATAGATATTGGAGTCATCGAGCGGATAGGTGAGGTCAATGGCCCGGTCGGGATCGATCAGGGGGCGAGCGGCTTGTCTTGCGCGCTTCTGCTGGCATCCGGCGGTAACTGCCAAAAGAACCCCGGCGGCCGCGAAATCCGCCAGGATGGGACAGGCAACTCTCATGGTTTAACAAGTATCACGATTTTGGGTGGCAGCACGGCACGGTGCTCGAGGGTGGGCGCAAGCCCTGACCAACGGAACTGTGTGGCGGCTTGGCCTTTCCTCCCGCGGCCTCAGAGGGACGGGCCTGGTTCGAGACCTTGGCTGGATGGCGGGTTCAATTTTGCGGTTCGGCGGGAGGCTTGGTTTCTTCCGGCTGGACTCCCTTAGCTTCATCATCAAACGTGATGGTGGCCTCGGTCGAGAACTTGCGATAGAGCCGGAACTCCACCTCGTTGCGGGTGAGAAATTTCGATTCGCGCAGGCGCACCGTGGCGTGCAAAGGCAAAAGATAGTCGCGGTCGGCAATCTTCGCGTAACCGTAATCCAGCGCCGTCCGCGCTTCGGTGATTGGAAAATCGGACGGCAACTCGTCAGTCACCAGGCTCAGGCGCAGAACGGAAAGGTTGTCCTTGTCGATATACACCAGCCCATGGTAGCCGGCTATGACCTCTCTCTGGCGCTGGAAGCTGATATGCCATTGCGACCGGCTCTTGGGAACATGAGTCCGAAACACGTATACCTTGCGGTCCCGCAGTACGCTGTGGTGATCCCACTCGAACTCGGCCGCCGTTTCCGGCGCAAACAGTTCGGCCAGCATGCTGCCGAATTCGCCCTGCGACGTGGTGCCGCCCAGGGATTCAAAGGAGCGCGTCGTCAACTGCTCATTGACGCTGATGACCTTGTAGTCTTCTTTCTGCTCGAAGTAGGTGAGGCGGGCCTTGATCTCGTCGTATTTGCGCCAATCGAGTTCCAGCCCGGTCGGATCGACGTAGCGGCGGGTGAGCTGCAAACAGATAAAGTCCGGCAGGCGCTTGGTGTAAGACAGAGCGTTGGCGCGAGCCTGTTCGATGATTCGCTTTTGTTCTTCCGGCGAAGGAGGCGGCTCGACCGGCTTGGCGGGCTGTGCAACCTCGCTCACTTTAGGGGGAGGGGGCAGCCCCCGCGAGGCTTTTTGCAGTTCGCGCAGCGCAGCAACCGTCTGCGGACCTGCGCCCATACCCTGCAATTCTTCAATGGCTACGTCGGTCAGCGCGAAACTGAGCTTCTGCTTGCGGAGATACGACGCGACCTCCTTATCGCTCTGTTTCAGTTTTACCGAGGACTGGATCAGTTGGGTTAGCTGTTGCAGTGTGAGGCCGCCCTGGGCCATTGCAAGCCCAACCGCCAGTAAGCCAGCCGCGAGACCCCGGCGCCACATGACCCTATTTTACTACCGCCGCCTTGCGGTCCCACACAGACTCCGAAGCCTCGCCCGGCGACCCCTTCTTTCCCGGCGCTGCCTCCCGCCGGGCTGGAGTCGGCGGAAGAAAACAGCGGGTTCCCTAAAATCTGAGTTCCCTGGCGGCGAAGCGGCGCGCTCTTGCAGGCATAGGCCGGAATTGCCATCATGTACAATAAGCTGGGCTCCGGGTCATGTTCTTACCGCTGACTCCGTTGCGCTTCCTGAAGCGCGCGGCTTGGGAATACGGACCGAAGATCGGAGTGGTTTGCGCGGAACAGCGCTTCACCTATTCCCAGTTCGATGCGCGTGTGCGCCGGCTCAGCACCGCACTGAAAATGGGCGGCATCAGGCCGGGCGACCGGGTAGCTTTTTTGAGTTTCAACTGCCACCGGCTCCTGGAGGGCTACTACGCAGTCCCGCAGGCAGGAGCCATCATTTTGCCGCTCAATGTACGGCTTTCGGCGGATGAGCAGGCCGCGATCTTACAGCATTCCGGGGCGCGCGCCGTGTTTTTCGCTCCGGAGTTTCTCCCCGTGGTGGAGCAATTCCGCGATCGGGTAAAAGGCATCGAGTGGTACGTCGCATTGGATTCTGGCACAGCCCTCGGTGGCCCGGCGTCTCCCCGTTCGCTGCCGCCGGCCCGCTGGATCGATTCCCGCACATATGAACAGCTCCTCGCCGAAGCGGAGCCGGACCAGAGGGACTATACGGCGGTAGATGAAAATGCCATTGCGGAGCTCTTCTACACCAGCGGCTCCACGGGGCAGCCCAAAGGGGTGATGCTGAGCCACCGCACGCTCTACCTGCACGCCTTCTACGTGCTGGCGAGTCTGCCGCAGCTCGACGACGCGGTGGAGCTCCACACGATTCCTTTGTTCCACGCGAACGGATGGGGCCGGCCGCAGACCATCACGCTGGCCGGCGGCCGGCATGTCATGGCGAAGCGCTTCGATCCCTCCTGGGTCCTGGAGACGATCGAGCGCGAAAAGGTGACGGGTTTTTCCATGGTGCCTACGATGGCTGCCGCGCTCGTCAATTGTCCCGACCTGGGAAAATACGATGTCTCCAGCCTGCGGCACATTTTCCTCGGTGGGGCGGCCAGTTCGCCCGCGCTGGTGCGCGCCGTCGAGCGCGCGTTGGGCTGCCGCTGCTATGTTGGATACGGGCTGACCGAGACTTCGCCCGTTCTATCGGAAGCGCGCATCAAAAGCACCTTGGCCGGGCTCACCGAGGAACAGCGGATCGAGCGGCAAGCGATGACCGGCTACGCGATTCCCGGCGTCGAGATGCGGGTGTGCGACGCCGAGGGCCGGGACGTTCCCCGGGATATGGCTCACGTGGGCGAAATCCTCGCCCGCAGCGATGTGGTCATGGACGGCTACTGGAACGACGCCGAGGCGACGCGCGGCGCCATAAGCGACGGATGGCTGCGAACCGGGGATATGGCCGTCTGGGATGAGCACGGTTACGTTCTGATCGTCGATCGCAAGAAGGACATCATCATCAGCGGCGGCGAAAATATTTCCTCAATTGAGGTCGAGAAAGTTCTGGCGGCCCACCCCGCGGTGTATGAATGCGCCGTAGTAGGCGTCCCGGATCCGAAATGGGGAGAGGCGCCCAAGGCGTTTGTGAGCCTCAAGCCGGACGTGCCGGCTCCTACCGAGGAGGCGCTGAAGGAGTTCGTGCGCAGCCGCCTGGCCGGCTTTAAGGTTCCTAAGTCCATCGAGTTTCTCGACGCCCTTCCAAAAGGAGCCACAGGCAAGATTCTGAAACGGGCGCTGCGCGAACCCTACTGGGCCGGGATGGATAAAAGGGTGCACGGATAAAAGGGACGATCGTGTTTGATCGGCGCGGACTCAGCGCCTTCGCCGCCCGCAGGTTATCTGGCAAGGAAACGCCGATTCCTCATGGTTGATAAACTTCTCGAATCCATTTGGAAAGCCGGCCTGATCCTGTTGGGGCGGCAGGTGTATGAGCAGTATGCTTTGTCCACTCCGATTTTTATAGACCTCCGCCACCGGCTCTATGAGGACGTCCGGCTGATCGAGCAGATAGGCTGCGCCCTGCACCGGAAGATTTGCGAGATCGTGGGCGGCGTCTCGCCGGCGCCCCAGCAGATTCTGGGAATACCCGATACGGCGACTCCGCTGGCTTTGGCCGCCGCCATGGCCTCGCTGGGAACCGGCCTGCCGTTGATTTACGGACAAATGCGGAAAAGGCCGGCTGCATATCCTGGCGGCGTGTACGGCGTGAGCTCGTTCATGGGCACCTATCGTCCCGATCGGGAGATTACCCTGGTGGATGATGTCATGGCCTCCGGCCGCTCCAAGCTGTGGGCTATCGAGGAGCTGGCCAAGAATGGCATCCATGTGACCCGGATTCTGGTCGTGGTGGACCGCGAGCAGGGCGGCAATGAGATCCTCAGGGAGCGGGGCTATCCCGTATATTGCTTGTACACCATCAGCCAGATGCTTGAGTATTTCGTCCAGACCGGCAAGATCGAGCCGGCAGCGGCGCGTGAGGCGCTCGATCATCTCCGTGCCAAGCATTTTCACTGATGGCGATGCGCGGCCCTCGTGGCCCGTGATTGCCTGCCTGGCCGCGCTGATCTTCACTTTCGCCTTTCGCTGCTGCCGCACTCACCGGGTCTTCAACGATACAGCCGACGAGGCCGTGCATATTGCCTGCGGGCTCGAGGTGATTGAGAAGCACCAATACACCCTGGAGCCGCAACATCCCCCGCTGGGAAGAGTGCTTCTGGCTGTCCCAGCGCACCTGGCGGGGCTGCGCAGCAAGCCGCACGCGCCCCTATGGCGCGGCGAATCTTCGGAGTTCTATTGGCGTACGCTATCCATGGCCCGCGTGGGAACCCTGTTTTGGGCGCCGTTTCTCATCCTTTATATCTATCGTTGGGCCCGCCAGCTTTACGGGCGCGCGGCCGGCATCGGCGCCGCGGCCCTGGCCGCTTTTTCGCCCAATCTGATGGCCCACGCCAGTCTGGCCACGCTCGATTTCGGGGCCGCTGCCAGTATTTTTATTTCGCTCTATTATTTCTGGCGTTGGAGCCAGAGGCCCGGCGCCGGACCCTGCCTGGCCGCGGCGCTCGCATTTGCCATCGCCGTGCTGGTTAAGTTTTCCGCCCTGGCGCTGATTCCTCCCGTCGCGCTGGCGTTTTTTCTGATCGGCCGCTGGAGCAAAATCGCCTCTATCCTTGGCGAAAGCCGATCGGGCAGGCTTTGGAAGAGCTTGCAGGCGGGCCTCGGCCGCTGGGCGCTGTTTTTGATCACGACGGCTCTGATCGTATGGGGCGGATACGGGTTTGACGTCGGCCCTCTGGGCCGGCCTGCCTTCCGGCCTGCCATGGGCGCCATGGCGCACGCGCTGGAGCACAAGGCCGAAATCGTAGCCGGCCGAAGAGCTCTGCCCGCGCCCCGCTTCTGGCGAGGCATTCTCGACGTGGCCGGGCATAACGCCGAAGGGCATCCGTGCTATCTGCTCGGGCGTGTCAGCCTTTTCGGGTGGTGGTACTACTTTCCTGTGGCGCTGGCGGTAAAAACGACGATTCCTCTGTTGCTAATGGTGAGCCTGAGCACTGCGGCTTGCCTTGCGGCGTTCCGGAGCGGGGGCTATCGGAGGGCCGTGTATCCCCTGGCCGCGGCGATCATTATATTGGTAATATGCATGAAGAGCAGCCTCAATCTGGGCATCCGGCACATTCTGCCCATCTATCCCTTTTTTGCATTGCTGGCGGCGGGTCTTTTCGCGGATCGAAGCTTCCGCCGGCCGCGCCTGGGAAAAGCGCTGGCTGGCATCGGCATCGCTCTGGCCGGCTGGCACAGCGCCGAATCACTGCTCGCCTCGCCGGATTATCTGGCGTACTTCAATCAGGCGGCGAGGGGGCGGGAAGAGAAATTTTTGCTCGACAGCAATTTGGACTGGGGGCAGGATCTGGAACGTTTGCGGAGATTTCTCGCGGAGAAAAGAATCAGCACGATCTACTTGAGCTATTTCGGCGCCGCCGACCCTGCTTCCCGGGGCATCGTCGGCGCGCGGGCCTTGCCCGCTGGCCTGCGGCCCAGCGGCTGGGTTGCCGTGAGCAAAAATCACATTGCCGGCCTGGCTCTGGAGCACGATTATCGCTGGCTCACGGCCTATACGCCCGCGGCTCGCATCGGAAAATCCATTTTGGTTTATTACTTTCCATCCCCGCCGTAAATCCTGGGGCATTCCCGAAAATTTTAGGCATTTAATGGAAGCCGCCGGCCCATAGAGGCGTGGCGCGCGCTGCCTGAGGGCCGGCTTCAGCTTGCCGGGCTGCGGAGAATCATGGCGTAAACTATCAGGCCGTAAGAAAGGGCGACCGCCGCCAGAGTGATCCAGAGAAGGGTCTTCAAAAACCGCAGTTCGGAGCCGTGGGCGGCGGACACCGCTTCCAGGCTTTCCATCCACTCCGGAGGGACGGCGGCCGGCGCCGCGGCCCCGCTGGACTTCTCCAGTTGCTGGTGCAACGCCACTGTCTTTTCCAGCATTTCATCGAAACGGCTTTCCATTTCGGTAACGCGCTGTTCGCGGTGCTGGAACCAGTTGTTGACAATCTGTTCGAGCCGGGCCCGGCCCTGCTCGAAAAATTTCTGGATTGCGCTCTCGCCCATGGCGGGCCAATCCTTCAGGGCGGCCCGCATTTGCGCCTGAAGCTGGTTGTTGCGATCGAGAGCAGCCTGGTGATCTTCCTGGCAGCGCTGCAAAAATCCTTGAAAGTCCGTGGCGGCCTGCGCCGGATCATCGGGCGCCGCGACGATGGTCGGCGCCGGGGAACTGGCCGCTTGCGCCGCCTTGTCCAAGGCCTGCGCGGCTTTTTGCGCCGCCGATTGCGCTTCTTCCAGGGCCAGTGCGCTCGTTTTCTCGATCCGATTCACCTGCTCGTCCACGCGGGCCACTTGTTCCGCCGCGTTCGCTGCGGTTTGCTGCGCCTGATCGATCAGCGTCTGCAAGGTGGCCTGCCGCTCCCCAAGATCCTCCATGAGCCGCCGCGCCGCCTCCACCGATTGCAAGTTGATGTTGCTGGCGTCGCTTCCGTTGGCCTTAATGGCGGCCAGGGAAACCTCGACCTGTCCCACCCGCTTTTCCAGCTCCACCGCCATCGTGCGAACTGTGTTCAGGGACTTCTCGAAATGGGAGATGACTCCTTTTTCGGCCTGTTGGGTGTTCTGAATAATGCTGAGCGCCTTTTCGCACTGGGCCTGGCGTTCCGCCACTTGTTCCGCCAGACCTCGGACTCCGTTCCAATCGCCGTCGCGATCTCCGTTGCGCTTGCTTTGATCGCGCAGCAGGGTTTCCAAGGTCATCAAAGACTGCTCGATCTGACCCTGCCGGGCTTGCAGTTGCCCGACTAGCGCCTGCACCACGTCCAAGGTGTGCGCCAACTGGATCGTGCGCTCGGAGTCCACTTGCTGCCGTGTTCCCAGCGCCGCGAGATCCTGATCGAGTTTGGGTTGCAGGAGCTTGATCTGCTCGATGAGGTCTCGGGCGTCCCCCAGCGCCTGCTCCCCTTGGGAGTGGCGCGCCTTCAGCTCGACCATAAGGGCGCTGACGGCCGCCAGGCGCTCTTCGGTCAGGGAGTGCAAATGCCCCGCGGTCTCCAGCATTTGTGTAAATTGCTGCTGGAGACGGTCAAAGGCTGCTTCGTTGGCCTGATACTGCTCTTCGTAACGGCGAAAGCGCTTCGCCGTTTCGACGACGGCGTCAAGCACTCCGGTGAGTCCTTCAAAAGAAAGGTCGGCTTGGGACAAGGGGGTGCCTCCGCAGGCGGTTGCCCAGATCGAGTGTCAGCCACCCGGGGCGTTCAACTCCATACAGTGCTTCTCCTAATAGAAGGTAGGAAAGAGACCTAAGGCTGGGCGCGAAGGGCGTAGCCGTAAAAGCCCGGCGTGCCGCCGCTGCCGGGAGGGGGCGGGAGAGCGCGCCGGATGGCAGGCGCGCTCCCCGCTGTCACCGACGCGGCGCATGGACGAATATGACCCGCATCGGAACTCATTGATAAGCTCTTGCTTGAGAGTTCCAAGCTGCCGCAGGAGACCGGCGGCCGCCGGTAATCTCAGGCCGAACTTATCTCTGGTAATAAGTGTTGCCGGAGTGCTTTTTGTTACATGCGGCGAAAGATTTTGTTGTTAATTTTGGGAAAAAGCGGCGCCGAGCAAGGCCCCTTATTCGGCATGCCGCTTCAAAATTTGAGGAAGATTCTGTGAAAAAGAAGAGCGGGCCAGCACCATGTCGCAGCCTGCCTTTTGCGCTTTCTGTTTGAGTTCTCCTTGCACGTGAGAGACAAAGGCCAGAATAGAGGTCCCCTTCAGATCTGGATGATTTTTCAGCTTCGCGATCAGGGGAAGGGGCTTTGCCGCGTTCAGATTCAAATCCACGATGATCAGCGACGGCCGCTGCGCCGCGAATTGCAGCACGGCTTCTTCGGTCGTGGCAAAGGCGACGTTCACTCCCGCCCGCTTGGCCGTCTCTCCAATTTTGGTTGCGAAGAACAGATCATCAACGACCGCCAGGATCTGTCGCTTGTTATTCGGTTTCATAGGCCGCTCTTTCCAGTCCGCGAACTGTGCACTGGTCGGCTTGCCGGGCAACGGTCTTCCATCCTGCGGAGCCGGACAGACTGACCGCCCGTTCCAGCCAACGGCAGGAGATGGTGAAGGGATCCTTGCAGGGAACCTCTATCAGCTTAAACCAGATTGCGACCCGTGTCAAAGTTGCCTCCTTGGCCGGCGATGTGATAGCTTTGAACCGTCCGCCACAGTCTACCGTTAGTCTATGGACCACCCGGTCTTGCGCAAAATTGCTGTCGCCCATAGCCCTGATTCCGATGATGCTTTCATGTTCTACGGCCTTGCGACTCAGAAGATACGCTCCCCGCTGGTCACTTTTCAGCACGTGCTCGACGACATCGAAAGCCTCAACCGGGCCGCGATCGAAGGCCGCTATGATATGACCGCCATCTCGTATCACGCGTATCCCTATGTGACTGAGAACTATGTATTGACGCGAGCCGGCTCAAGCGTGGGCGACGGGTACGGTCCTATCGTGGTGGCGCAGCGCCCGCACGCCCCGGAAGAGCTGAAAGGCAAGCGGATCGCCATACCCGGAACGATGACCACAGCGTATTTGGTGCTGAAACTGTTCCAGCCCGACTTCCAGCCGCTGGTGACGCCGTTCGATAAGATCGTGAGCGCTGTGCAGGAAGGCTCGGCGGACGCAGGCCTGGTGATTCACGAGGGCCAGATCAGCTTCGATCGTCTCGGTGTGCACCGCGTCGTGGATCTTGGCCGCTGGTGGAAGCAGCAATATGGGTTGCCGCTGCCGCTTGGCGCGAATGCTGTTTTGCGCTCCCTCCATTCCGATATTCGCCAGGAATGCAACGCAATGCTTCGCAAAAGCATCGAATACGCCCTGGCCCACCGGGAGGAGGCGCTTTCCTATGCAATGCAGTTCGCCCGGGGGCTCGACTCCGGGCTGACTGAGAAGTTCGTGGGCATGTACGTCAATCACTATACCCTCGACGGGGGATCGTCCGTCGCCGAGGCCGCGCAAAAACTGCTCGACCTCGGGCATGAGGCGGGGCTTATTTCCCGCCACGTTCGGCTGGAGTTTGCATAAATGCGGTTACCTGTTTTCGTCGCGCTCGCAATGGCGGTTAGCGCCGCGCTGTTGACGGCCAACCCGCCGGACGCCAAGGAGGATTTGCACAGCGACGTTCCCAAGGTTCGGGCGAAAGCCGCCGAGGATCTGGGCAAAGACAGAGACAGCCAGAACATCCCGCTTTTGCGCGGCCTCCTGAAAGACCCCGACCGGCAGGTGCGCGCCGAGGCTGTCGCGGCCATTGTAAATATCGGCACACAAGACAGCCTGGCTCCGCTGATGGAAGCGACGCGCGACTCGGAGCCGTCCATTCAGATGCTCGCCGTGGATGGACTGGTCAACTTTTATTACCCGGGCTACGTGCAAACGGGCTGGACAGCGGCTCTGAAGAAATTCGGTTCCAGCGTCAAGAGCCGCTTTACCGAAACGAATACGCTGGTGATTGATCCTTATATCAAGGTGTCCCCGGACGTCGTGCAAGCCCTCGGGCGCGTGGCGACAGGGGGATCGAGTATGGATTCCCGCGCGCTCGCGGCGCGCGCCTTGGGAATCTTGCGGGCTCGGGACGCTGTGCCGCAGTTGATCGAGGCTCTGCGCTCCAAGGACAGCGAGGTGATTCTCGAATCTCTACGGGCGCTCGAGAAGATCGGCGATAAATCCGCTGGCCCGCAGTTTGCCTTTTTGCTCCGGGATTTGAGCGAGCCGGTGCAAGTGGCGGCGGTCGATGCGACGGGGCAGCTCCAAAATCGCGAGGCCATGCCTGTGCTCCGCGAACTGGTGAAAACCAGCAAGAAGGCCAATGTCCGCCGGGCCGCTCTAGTTGCGCTCGCCAAAATGCCCGATCCTGCGGATAAGACGCTGTATTACACCTACCTTGCCGATAAGGATCGGTATTTGCGGGCCGCCGCGGCCGAAGGGATCGGCCGGTGCGGCGATGCGAGCGACGTGGATCGGCTGAAAAAGGCCTTCGAAGCGGAAAAAAGCGAATCTCCCCGCCTCTCTATGGCCTTCGCTTTGGTCCACTTGGGCGATCTCAGTTACATTCCATACCTGTTGGATGCGCTGAATTCGACGTTTCACCGGGGCGAAGCCCGGCCCTTCTTGATTGAGCTCGCCCGGCAGCCTCAGGTGCTGGCCCAGCTTTACAAGCCGCTGCAAGAGGGCAGCAACGACCAGAAAAAGAACTTAGCCGAAGTCGTCGCGATTAGTGGCAACGCGCAAAGCCTGCCCTACCTCGATCAGCTCAGCCACGACCCCAATTCCGAGGTGGCCCAGGAGGCCATCCGGGCTGCTAAGATATTGAGGGCGCGACTTTAACCCCTTACCACCATCCGGAGTGGCAGAATACCTCGGGTTGCGCTACAATTAATATTTATTGACCTGATCTGGAGGATTCCGCCAGCATGCCACATGCAAATGTGAAGAAGTTTCGTCCCTACTGCCCGGAGTGCAAGGATTATTTTACCTTAATGGCGGTTGTACCCAAGGGCGCGGATGTGGAAAGCTATATTCGCGAATCCGTAGCCAAGCACGATCACAAAGCGTTTGCGGAGTCGAAAGCCTCACACTTCAAGGTGCGCGTTGGGCAGCAGAAACAAAAGAAGAAGTAACAGCGTTTCGCTCACCGACTTTTTTATCGAAAAGGGGAATACCATCGGAGCGGCCTGATAGAGGGGCCCGGCGCGCCGGAATTTTCCGCTGCCGGGCGGCTCTGGCAGGGAAAGCAACGCCGCACCCAGGGCGTTGCTTCCAGCCGTTCGTTGGGAATGGGCTGGCCGCATTGCTCGCAGAAACCGAATCTGCCGGTTTGCAGTCGCTCGAGAGCAAGATCGATCTCGCGGAGCTGCGCCGCTGAGATTTTTCGCCAGAGAACCTCCAGCACTGCCTCGTTCAGCTTGCGTGCATCTCGGGCCGCCGGCGGGCATTCCGGTCCGGGATCCCGAGCCTGTTTTTCAATCAGATGCCGCCATTCCCGCAATTTCAATTCGTATTTTTTCAGTTCCGCCTCGCTCCACGCGTTCACCCTATCGTTGTTAGCATGGAGCCAATCCCGGAGCAGTCGTTGAATTCCCTTAGTTACCGCACAAAAAGGTCTCAGTACTCTTTGCCTTTTGCGGCCCGTTCCTGTTTGTTAGGCTAGAACCGTTGGCGGATCGACCGCCAGCTTGCGATTTTGCTTGCCCCGAAGAAATAAAGAGTGGAAAGGACCTCGCGGGCCACATCTATGGATCGGGAACGGATTTTCAAGGAACTCGAGCGCCGCAACGCCGCCGCTTTGAACGGCGGGGGTCCCGAACGGCGGGAGCGCCAGCACCGGGAAGGCAAACTTTCGGCCCGCGAGCGCCTCGATCTGCTGCTGGATCCGGGCAGCTTTGAGGAACTCGACCGTCTCGTAACCCACCGGTGCCACGATTTCGGCATGGATCAGCAGGTCCCGCCCGGCGACGGTTTTGTGACCGGCTATGGCCGCATTGACGGTCGTTTGGTTTACGTCTTCTCGCACGACTTCACCGTCTTTGGCGGCTCGCTTTCCATCAGCAATGCGCAGAAGATCTGCAAAGTGATGGATTTGGCCATGAAAAATGGCGCTCCCATCATCGGGCTGAACGATTCGGGCGGCGCCCGGATTCAGGAAGGCGTCGCCTCTCTGGCCGGTTACGCCGATATCTTTTTAAGGAACACCTTGGCCAGTGGTGTGGTGCCGCAAATCTCGGCCATCATGGGACCTTGCGCCGGCGGCGCGGTCTACTCGCCCGCGATCACCGACTTCGTTCTGATGGTCGAAAAGACCAGCTACATGTTTGTTACCGGTCCGGACGTTATCAGAACCGTGACTCACGAGGAGGTTAGCAAGGAAGCTCTCGGCGGAGCGGCCACCCACAACCAGATCAGCGGCGTCGGTCATTTCATCGCGCGGGATGACGCGGAGTGTTTGCAGCTCATTCGTGAACTGCTGAGCTTTCTCCCCTCCAACAACCTGGACGACCCTCCCAGGCGATCCTGCCGCGATCCGGTCGACCGCATCGAGCCGGGCCTCGACGCTTTGGTGCCGGTCGAGTCCGACAAGCCCTATGACATGCGCGACATCATCCACGCCGTGGTGGACGACGGATACTTCTTTGAAGTCCAGCAGCATTTCGCCCAAAATCTCGTGGTCGGCTTCGCCCGGCTGGATGGAAGGCCCGTAGGAATCGTCGCCAATCAGCCCGCGGTGCTGGCCGGTTGCCTCGACATCAATTCTTCGGTGAAAGGCGCGCGGTTTGTTCGGTTCTGCGACGCGTTCAATATCCCGCTCGTGACGCTGGAAGATGTGCCGGGTTTCCTCCCCGGCACGCAGCAGGAATACGGCGGGATCATCCGGCACGGCGCGAAGCTCCTGTATGCTTTCGCCGAAGCGACAGTGCCCAAGATTACCGTGATCGTCCGGAAGGCCTACGGCGGAGCTTATTGTGTGATGGGATCGAAACACATCCGGGCGGATATCAACTACGCTTTTCCCACTGCGGAAATCGCCGTGATGGGGCCGGAAGGAGCGGTGAATATCATTTATCGCCGG
>Ga0070741_10004522_pt1 | contig 32366 bp, 22 predicted proteins | sample Coa_R1_4_FD_66440 | JGI IMG/M metagenome (GOLD analysis project Ga0070741, IMG submission 66440) | Surface soil microbial communities from Centralia Pennsylvania, which are recovering from an underground coalmine fire - Coalmine... | ecosystem: Environmental > Terrestrial > Soil > Unclassified ... | reverse complement strand
CGATAGAAACGATAACTGCTCCAACTCCATTCTTCCGGCGAAACTACCAGTCCTCGCTTTACCGGATTGCGGTGCATATACCTCAACTTTTCCACCCGCTTTTTCGAAGTCCAAACATTAAAGTCATAGAAGCGCGCCTGCCAGAACGGTGCGCGAGGGGTTTCTCCGAACAGTAGTGTTTGCCGCTGGTCAACGCGGTTTCTTTTCGGCAGAAGAGCGCGTGCGGTGCGCTGCTTTAGTACTTGCATCACAGTCGATGGAGTCCCGACTTCTGGTTCGGCGATGAGTAAGTGGAAGTGCTCGGGCATGACACCGTATCCTACAACTGCGAAGCGGTAACGCTGGCGGGTTTCTTCGAGAACGCGAAGGAAGCAGTCACCAGCGCGGCGCTACGCAGATTCGACTGGCGTCGGTGATAAAGTGCAGGTGATGAGCTCCGTAAGTGCGGTGGAGACCGGCTGGCATGAGAAGCCTATGGTACAAGCAGAAGTGGTACCCGCCCTTGCAAAAAACGCAAGGACGGGGCACCCCACGTTCCGGAATGGAAAAAGGTAACGAGTAAGGAAAGGTGGGCCACCCGTCCTCAGGCGAAATCCAGAGATCAGGAGGTTCTTTTTAGTGAGTCCGACTAGGGAAGAGAAAAGGCAGACATGGCAAGCCATCGCGGCAAAGGGTAAGACACGATGGATAGTTCCCTCTGCGCGTTGCGTTTTTCGCGCTGTCCACTCCGGCTCAATTCCCACTCGTCCTTCGCATCCAGTCGCGTAGTGGCGGAAACTGGGCGGGTGGCTGTGATCTTTCAAGACATTGTCCATTCAACCGGAACCAGAGAAGCTGATTGTGCTGAGCAATCACCTCTGAGGAGGCTCGAATGGACATCCACAAGAATCTGGAACACTGGCTCGACCAGCGCATTCTATGCACACAGTGCCGCGCCACCTGCAATGCCTGAGTCAGCGCCGTACCGCGCAGCGAGGATCGGAATTTCGTTCGCTCGTGGATTCACCGCGAGTTCGGGTATCCGCTCGCCTAGCCTGCCGAAATAGGGCTTGTACAGCGCGGCCGCGCCGCCGCCGATCACAATCACTTCAGGATCAAACAAATCAACGATGTTACTCAGCCAGACCGCTACGATTTCAACCGTCTCTGCCATAATTTTCATCGCCAGCTCATCGCCCAGTTCGAGGGCTTTGCCCACTGTAACGCCTGTAATTGCTCCTGCATCCCCGCCTGCCGGCGCCGCCATAGAAGAGCTCGCGCCCGCCGCGAGCTGTTCACTCACCCGCCGAGCTATCGCCGTACCGGATGCAAAAATCTCGATGCAACCCGGTTTGCCGCAGCCACAGATTGGACCACGATAGTCGACGCTGACGTGTCCACCTTCGCCGGCTGAACCAGTGCGACCGTGATAAATCTTCCCGTCGAAGATGATCCCGGTCCCGATTCCTGTCCCGATCGTCGCGTAGAAAACATTCTGGTAGCCGCGGGCAGCGCCCCACCGAGTCTCCGCGAGAGCTGCGGCGTTTGCATCGTTGTCCACTTTCACAGGCACCTGGTGCAACTTCTGCACTGAGGCGGCAAGCGGAAAGTCACGCCAGCACGGAACGTTCGGGGGATTCAAGATCACGCCTTTCTGGGGATCGAGAGGACCAGGGGCGCATATCCCGATTCCAGTAAGGCCAACGGCACCGTTAGGAATGACATGCGAAATCGCCGAGAGCACGGACTCCAGTCCACGCTCAGCGGTCGAGTTAGAAGTCATCGCCACCCGGACTTGCGCGGAAATCTCGCCCTGGGAATTTACCAGGCCGGCGGCGACTTTTGTGCCGCCAACATCCACACCGACGAATAGGTCGTTGTCCAAACTACGAACGCGCCTCCGTTTTGGAGTAACGCTCGCTATTTGGTTTCGACCCGCTCACGGCGTAATAGAGGATGTAGAGATAACAAAGCGCCGTCAGGATAAGAGCGTAGTGAATGCCCTGTCCCCAACTGGTCTCGCCCTGAGTCATCGCGGGATAGTATTTGTGATTGATCGCGTCTCCAATCCTTCCCACAACCCACGGAATGATCGCGCCGCCGACAATTGCCATGTTAAGCAGACCGGAGCCGTCTCCGGTCAGCGGGCCAAGCTCGGCAATGCCACTAGTGAAGATAGAGGGGAACATGATGGAGTTGAAAAATCCTATGAGCAGAACGCTCCATATCGCCAATTGCCCGCTAGTGAAAACCGAAATCATCACCAGCAGAGCTGCAGAGGCCGCGCACAGCCCGAGCATTTCGCCCGTTTTCATTGACACCCGGCCGCGTCGTGCAAGAGCGACGGCAAGTAGGATCGCAAGCACAATCGTGCACAAAGTAAATAAGGGACGCAGTTGATGCAAGAACACAATCGCTTGCGCAACAAAGCTCGATGTTGAATGAACACTTTGTGTGACGTATCCAAGAGTGAGCAAAGTACCGAAGACAGCCAGGTAGATCGCGAGGAGCAGGCTTCTCGCTCCTCCTAGCACGGCGGATCCTATGAACCTTCCAAACATTGCGCCCAGCCAGTACACCGAAATGAATTGCGCGGCAACGGCCAAGGCCGCATGATATCGCACTGCAGGATCGCCGATGTCGCGAGCGAAATGTCCGATATTGTCGAGCGCGAGGAAATTTGCGATGGAGCTTCCGATTGCGACCTCCGCCCCAACGTAGACAAAGATTCCGATCGCACCGAGGGGAAGATTCGGATGCTTCCAGATCGAGTCATTGATTTTTTCGCCGTGGCGCTCCGCGGCTTCCATCTTCGGCAGCTTAAAGACCGCGAACAGAATCGCAAGCAGCACCAGAAGTATTGCGAAGAAGTACACGTAGAGTTTGATCACCGCATCCTGCGAGGCAGCTTGCGCAGCGGCGCTCACGGTCTCACCAAGAATGAGTCTCGCGCCTACCCACGGGAACACCGCGGTACCGAGAGAATTGAATGCCTGCGTCAGATTGAGCCGGCTCGACGCCGTCTCGGGCCGGCCGAGGACAGCAACGTATGGATTGGCCGCCACCTGCAAGATCGTGATGCCGGAAGCGAGGATCATCAAGGCCGTCAGAAAGAATGGGAAAGAGGGAATTTTTGCGGCCGGATAAACCAGCAGGCACGCAGCCACCATCGTGCTCAATCCGACGATAATTGCCCTCTTGTAACCGATCCAATCGATGATCTTTGCCGCGGGCAGTGAAATCACAAAGTACGCGAGGAAGAACGCCGTCTGAATCAACATGCTTTCAGCGAGATTCAAACTGAATACATGCTGAGCAAAGGGAATAAGAACATCGTTCAGGGACGTAAGCGATCCCCAAATAAAGAACAGCGTCGTGAGCACGGCCAGTGCCGGACCGTAGTTGGTTTCTGTTGAACTTGGAGTCGGAACTGACGCACTCGTCGTGGTGCTCGTCATTGCCATAGGTCAGACGTGGACCTCGCGGTAAGTTGAAAATCGTTACAGTTTTATCACGAGTGTGCCAAAATCGCGCAAGATAATCGATTTTTTTGCGCGACAAGTGTAGCTCCGCTTGCCAGGCGTTATCTGCGCGCTCACCGGCTGACGAAAAACCTGGACCACAGAGGACGCGAAGTTACAAAGGGGAACGCCACAGAGGCGAATCACAACCTCTGTGGCTTTGCTCTGTGTAACCTGTGTTCTCTGTGGTTGTTTTTTGATTCACGATACTACTGCCTCGAATCGTCGGTACTTTGAAGCTGGCCAGCGAGCTTCAGCTCACGCTCGGCGGCTTCGTTGTTCCCCAGGTCGCGATAGGCCTGGCCGAGCAGGTGATGGGTAATTGAATTATTCGGGTCCATCGCAGCCGCACGCTGCAAGGCGCGGACCGCTAATTCCGGCTCCCCTTTTTTCTCAAGAACCTTGCCCATCAGCACGTAGGGCCCGGTCGAAGTCGGATCGAGCCAGATCGAGCGCTGCAGCAGCCTTTCCGCGTCATCAAATTTCTGAATGCGCGAATACGCATCCGCGAGCTTGTAATACGTCTCAGCATTGGCGGGATTCAACGCCAGCTCAGCCTGAAAGTCCGCAACTGCTTCGGGAATTTGCGATTGGAAGAGATGGATTTCTCCAAGCAGAAAATGCGCTTGCGGCAGCTTGGGATCGAGAGCAACGGCTTTCTGCGCGTATTCGAGCGCAATTGGCCCGAACTCCTGCCGAAACAACATTCGCGCAGTCAGGAGATAACTTGCCGCTGAATCCGGCGCGAGATCGAACATCTTGGCAAATGCTTGCCGCGCGTGTGGGTAGTCTTTGGTCTGGATGTAACACTGGCCAAGTATGTACGAAGCATCGACGTTCGCCCGCGGATACCAGGTCTGGACCTTCTCCAAGTACGGAATCGCATCAGCAGGCTTGCCTGCCAGGTAATAAGAGAGCCCCAGCAATTGAGTCGCTTCGTTGTCTTGCGGGTTTTGCCGTACGGCGCTGCTCAGCGACTCGATTGCGTGTGAATAGTCGCCTTTTCTGTAGTAAGTGGTCCCAAGTTCTCGGTGCAGGTCCCGGCTCTGAGGCTCCGATATCGAAAGTTGTTCCAGTTCCGAAATCGCCTCGTCGTATTTACCCTGCTGCGCCAGTTGTTGTGCGTGGAGAATCGCTGGATTCGGCGAACTCTTTGATCCAGGTTGCGCCTGAGGTTGCGCCCAACCGGGCAGCCCGAAGAAAAAAAACGCCAGAACGAAGAAACACCGAAGCATGACAGAATTGTACAGACTACGCTGCAAGGGAACGTTTTTCCCGTTGCGAGGACTCACGATCCAGAACTAACACCGAAAAAAATTAGGAGGGAGCTAGAACTCCCTCCTTCGGAGGCACTGCTGACTAAGAATTAGAAATCGAAGCGTAGCGCAAACTGCAACTCGCGCATGTTTGTCCCCTGTTCGAGGCCAGTAATAAAACCGTTCGTGCCGTTCGTACCGTTCGTACAGTCGATGCAGGTCGAAGCTCCATTGTTTTGACTGAACGCATAAACCGGGTGATTAAACACGTTGAACGCGTCCATGCGGAATTGCGCACTAGCCCGCTCTGTGATCCTGAACCTCTTGGCTATGGACATGTCAGAGTAGAAGCCTCGAGGCCCGTGGAAAGAATTGCGGCCGATGTTCCCGATATTGCCTGAGCCGGGATCGGTGAATGGCCCACTCGTGCTACCGATCACCGGGGTAGTAAGCGGTGTGAAGAATGGAACAACTGGCTGTCCGTTTGGAAGATGAATCAAGGACCCAGCTCCCGTATGGAAAGATCCAGAGCCTCTGTTTGGTCGGCAGATTCCAACATCCTCCTGTGTGCCGCAGTTATTGTAGCTAGGCGTCCAAGGTAAACCACTGCTCCAATTTGTGGTGTTACTCAGTTGCCATCCGCCCACAATGTAGTCAACCGCTTTGCTAGAGTCGGCTAAGAAACTCTTACCCTTGCCGAACGGCAATTCGTAAACGGTGTTCAGCACCCAGACGTGATTCCGATTGAAATCAACCGGCCCCCACGCTACTGAATGGCTGGCGGCATAGTAATTACTGTCGTAGTTATAAGCGTGGGAGAAGGTGTAGTGGGTAAGGAACTGCAAACCCTGCGAGAATCGCTTCTCCACTTTGACTTCGAAGGCATTGTAGGTGCTTGCAGCATCGTTACCGTAGTAGTTGCCTAAGCCAAATCCGAACCTGCTGCATTCTCCTAATGTTGGACCCGGAGTTGTGATCTCCGGTCCACATAGCACTCTTCTTTCGTCCTGCGTGTATGTAACCCCGGTGACAGGATTTATCTGGTTGTAGTTAACCATGGAGACTGGGTTCACATCGTAGTTTGGCCCATTTCCCGCAAAGCCGTGAGTACCCTTGCTTCCGACGTAAGCCACCTCTGCGGTTAGGGTATTCGTCAGCTGTCGTTGCACCGTCGCATTCCACGCATCGACGGTGGGAAGCACCTGTTTCGCTGGCCGGATGTGCGTACCCGACAACTGCGCAGTTAGGGGAATGAACCCGTTCGAGGGCACTGGCTGAAATGCTGTGGAAGGGTCAATTCCGGGAAGAGAATTCGGCCCTGCATCCAGGCTGAAAAGCTGAATCAAGTTTGCGGAAGCACTTGTATTGAAGGTGCTGGCGTCGTAGTTCTGTTTTAGCAGTACAGGCAAGTTCTGAGTTACAGTGTGACCGAAGTTGGAACCGAATACCCCGATATCATAGCTACGTCCATAGCCCATGCGAACGACGGTCTTAGGAGTCAGTTGGTAAGCAATGCCCAATCGAGGCGCAAAAGCGTGCAGATCGTTGCTGATATTGCCGTTCAGGCCGTAAGGCCCGAAGCCTGCCACACGAATACCGCCTAACCCACCGTTATCGACGATGTTTGCGAAGCCGCCGTTTCCTTTCGCGTTCACTGATTCTGGGAAGTAGATTTCCCATCGTAGTCCGTAATTCACGGTCAACTTAGATGTAGCGCGAAACGTGTCTTGCCCATAGAAGAACCAACGCTTCTGACGTTCCGCTGCATCGTTTGCAGAAGGGAGATTCGGATTGTTGACGTACCGCGCAAACGAGGTTACATCGCCCAACAGGAACGTCGCCAGATCCAAGCCACCTGATCCACCGTTCGAGGTTCCTTCAGGACTGAAGTTGTATTCTCCTGTTCTGTTATTGTCGCTTGGAATTCTCAAGTTCATGGCATAACGAATATCAGCCCCAAACTTGATGATGTGGTTGCCTTTAGTTTTCGTCCAGTTGTCGACAAATTGGAACTGTTGTTCGCTTTCTGTGAGAGGGCAGTTGCACCGAGCAACACCAAGGCCATCGCCAAAGCTCGATATCACACAACCCTGGCCGCCCTGGTTTTGCGTACAACCTTGTCCACTGATTGGATCAGAACCGAGCAGGAACGCACCCAACCCTGCGGTTTTAGGATCGCTGGTGTTCGCTCCGGGGATTCCAAAGTCTGTCATGGGCGTGCCACCATCAGGTTTCTGAGTCTGTGGGTTGTATTTGAAGTACCCGAATCGGAAGTCCATTAATAACGTCGGGCTGAAGGTCTTAGTGAACCCGCTGGCTAGACTGTAATTGTGGGTAATGGAACTGCCCGCCAACCCTAGCAAGCCATTGCCTGGTCCGCCTACAGCCCCAAGCAAACCCTTGCCGGACAATTTGAAATAATCCAGGCTGAACCGCCCGAACACATTTACTGTCGCACTCGCGGAGTAGTCGATCCGGGTGTCAAAACTGTTCTGAGTAAACGGACCAGAACCGGCGCCAATGTAGTTGTTAGTCACACCGCCGTTTTGGGGATGCGGGAATGCTGCCAGAATGGCTCGAGCGGCTGGGGAAATTCTGCTATTCGGAATCAGGTTCCCAGGAAATGCTGCACGTCCGGCACCAGTGTTCGGATCACCCGTCAACGGGTCGTAAACTTGGCCGCCGCCCGCGACTCCTGCCGTCAAGTATTGGCTAAGATCGCAGTTTCCAGTTGTCTGTGTACAAGTGCTAAGCACCGTTTCGGTCGGGATCGTAAAGCTCCCGCTCACACCATTCGATTGGCGCGTGCCTTGATAATCGCCAAAGAAGAACAACTTATTCTTGATAATCGGCCCACCCAATGTCCCACCAAACTGCTGCCAACGTGAGGAAGGAATGAAGCGACCAGTTATTGGATCAGGCTTGTACTGAGTGAACGGATCACGCGCCTGCGTTGCGTCTGTGCGACGGAACCAGAACGCGCTTCCATGCAGGTCGTTCGTCCCCGACTTCGTCTGTGCGGTAACCACGCTCGAAACCGCTTTGCCAAACTCAGCGTCGTAGTTTTGCAATGCAACTTTCGCTTCAGTGACGGCGTCGAGGTTTGGATTAACGACAATGATCCCCAAGATGGGGTCTTGGTTATCCGTTCCATCTAATTCGAACGCTGTCCCGCTGAAATGCTGACCTTGAGTAAAAATTTGCTGGCTGCCCTGAGGATTTTCTGTGGCGGCGTGTCCCCATCCAACTAGCTTTTGCGAACCCGGAGCCATGAGCTGGAGTTGCGTGAAATTCCGATTGAGGATCGGCACGTCCTCTACATATCTAGAGTTGAACTCGGTCGCGACGTCCGCGCGGTCGGTTTTTAATTGCGGGGCTTCAGCCGTCACCTCGACGGCCTCGGTCGTGGATCCTAACTCAAGCTTCAAGTCGGCCCTGGCACCAGCATCCGCGAGCACCGTCACATCTTTCTGCTCTGACGTCTTAAACCCCTGCGCCTCGACCTTAATGCTGTACGAGTCAGGTATCAGGTGCGTCACCGAATAGTTGCCGCTCTCGTTGGTCGTCGTCGTTTGCGTGGTTCCTTTGTTCTGGTCAGTTACGGTAACCTTGGCCCCGACGACTGCGGCACCTTGAGGATCGGTAACGGTTCCAAGAATGCTTCCAAAGACTGCCTGGGCATTGGCGCGAAGAGTAAACAGGCAGCTGAAGGCTATGACAAGCAGAGCACTGAAGCTGAGTGCCTTTTTCATTGAATTTCCTCCCACGATAGGAAAGCCGGTTGAAGGCCTGACATCTTGAAACAAAGATGGAGAGAATTGCTTGAACTGCATCATGCAGTTTGAATTCCGAAGTTGCGTCTTACTGCTAGACATTGAAATCACTCAAAATTCCACGTGTCGCTAACGGCCGTACATATGGCAAATGGAATATTGATGGCGCTGCTCTACAGGAAATCGAATCCGAGTAGCACCTTAACGTTTTTGCTGGAGCATCAGGAAAGCGCTCGCACGAAGTGGAAGCTAGCGCATTCAGATTTTTTAAATTCATCGTGAGAGAAGAACTGGCCCGCCCAAACTCGCGCAATTTTCGGAGTGCACTTACGATCGCCGCGAAATATTGCGACACACCTCTCCGAACGACATCCAGAGTTCGGCAGCGTGAGAAAGCATGATGCCAAATCGAGAAATTTAAAAGTCTCACTGGGTTTGTAACGGTTAACGCCCGTAAGTTTCTGGCTTGAAAGTAGCAAAATCGGTTTGTTACTCTCTGTTACCGTGGCTGTAACAGGACGTGTAACGGACGCTGACCTCCGCCTTCTCGAAATCGAGCGGCTGATCAATAGCCATACCCTGCATGGCTCGGAGTCGCTTTGCCGGCTATTGCGATATCTGGCCGATCAAGCCGTTAAGCACCCAGGTGTTTCCCTTAAGGAATACCAGATTGCGACCGAAGTATTCGGTCGTCCTTCGGATTTCGATCCCCACCTGGACTCGCTGGTACGGGTGCAGGCGGGACGGCTGCGCTCTAAACTCGCTGAGTACTACGCCTCGGAGGGAACGGACGACGCGATCGTCGTTGAGCTGCCAAAAGGTACTTACGCGCTTGCCTTCCATTCGGCATCCGCCTCGCCCGGTGGGATTGCGAAAGACTCGCGTCAGAGTCCGGCACCCGGAACAGATGTAACGCGCTTAACGTCCTCCCGTACCGTAGGCGTTCTCTCTGTCCTGCTCGCTCTCGCCTTGATGAGTCTCATTGCTTTGCTCGTCGGCAGAATCCTGCCTGGCCGTTCAGCTGACGTTCAGGAAGGGCCGCCAGCTGCATTCAAAGTCTTCTGGCGCCCATTTGTCGCGGGACCGGATGCTCCCTGGGTCATATTCAGCAACGGCGCGTTTGTCGGTCGTCCCGAGGTCGGTCTGCGCTACTTCAATCCCACCCGTGACTCACGGGAGTCGATCACGGATAACTACACTGGAGTCGGTGAGGTCTTAGCGGTTTATAACTTGAATCAGGTCTTCGCGCAGTTGCACCACCAGATTCGCGTCAAGCGTGGAAGCCTGTTTTCGCTGGATGATGCTCAAAACAACAACCTCATCTTTGTTGGTTCTCCGGTCGAAAACCTGAGCCTGCTTGATCTTCCCAGCACGCACCACTTTGTGTTTCAGAGGGCAACGTCTGGACCCCGGAAGGGTGACTTGGCGATTGTCAATGTTCACCCCCGAGCGGGTGAGTTCAAACAGCTTTTTGGCAGCCCGTCAGGTACGCCGCTGATTGAAGATTATGCAATTGTCGGTCTGGTGCCGGGCATGAATTCGGCGCGCTCGGTTTTGATTCTGGCCGGTACAACCACTATGGGAACACAGGCGGCTGCAGAGTACGTCTGCCGGCGGGACTCGCTGGAACAACTTCTTCTGCGGTTAAGTGTGTCTGAGAACGGTGTCCTCAGACCTTTTGAAGCCGTACTTCACGTGAAAATCGCTCGCGGTGTGCCGGTCGAAACCGAGTTGATCGCGTTGCGCGAAGTCAACCGTGACGAAAATTGAACTCGTTACGGAGCAGGCTTTGTCTCCATTAGCTGCGCGGCTTTGCGAAATTCTTCTTCTGCTTCCGCCTTCTGTCCTTTTTGGGCCAGTGCCGCGGCTAATTGTTGGTGAGCCGGAACATAGTTCGGCGCCAGCTTGATCGCAGATCGGAATTGCGAAATTGCTCCATCCAGATCACCCGCCTGAAGGAGTTTCTTGCCTGAGTTGGTAGAGAAAGTCGCAGCCTGAAGGCTGTTTGACTGCCTGAATAACTCCTGCGCCCGGCGAGTCTCGGCTTCGGCTGCAGCTGCATCACCCTGCTGACGGAGAATTGAGGCGAGATTCGTGTGGGCGCCCACCAAGTTGGGATCAATCCCGATTGCCTTGCGCAAGGCTGTGGCCGCGTCCTCCAACTTGTTGTCCTGCTTCAACACGGTTCCGAGCGTGTAAAAGGCCTCCGCATAGTCAGGTTTGGCGGTGGTCGCGGCGCGTAATTCGCGTTCTGCATCGGCGAATTGGCCCTTTTGCCACAGGGTTACTCCCAGCGTGTAGTGGATGTCGGGCTGGTTTGGGGCGAGCTCAGCCGCGTGTTGAAACTCGGAAATTGCCTCCGGAAGCCTGTCCTTCAACTTCAAGGCGAGTCCAAGATCGTAGTGTGCGGTCGCATCCTGGGGCGCAATCTTCAGCGCTGCCTGAAATTGTTGGATGGCAGAATCGAAATCTGCGCGCTGCAGATACGCCGTGCCCAGATTTTCCGTATAGCTGGGATCATTCGGCCGCAACTGGATCGCAGCTTGAAATTCAGGGATTGAGCCTGCAGCATCTCCTGCCTGGATCAGCGCGAGCCCGAGATTGTTGTGACCATCGGGATCGTTCGGTCGAAGTTGGATCAACTTCCGGAACGCGGTAACTGCTGTTTCTGTGTCGCCGGAGCGCTGCGCCAGTAAACCAAGAGATTCCTGGCCATCAGCAAAGTCCGGCTGCAAGCTTGTTGCCTGCTTCAGCTCTTCGATAGCGCGAGGGATTTGTTGCTCTTCTGCGAGCACCCGCGCGAAGTAAAAATGCGCTTGCGCGCTCTGCGGATTCGAAAGAACCGCCTTGTTCAGTAACTCGTGTGCTGCAGCCAGTGATTTCTGTTGCCAGCGGATGATCCCCAGGTGCAACTGAGCGGCAAAATAATCTGGCTCCAGTTGCAACGCCTGAGCAAACTGATCCGCGGCCTCATCGATCCTGCCCTCCTGGACATAGAGAGAGCCTAGGTCGTCGTGCACCTCCGGTCTTCTGGGATCGAACGTTACGGCTTCCTGCAGTTCAGCGATCGCGTCGTTGAGGTCTCCGCGAAGACCCAGCACGCGCCCCAGGGTACGATGTGCTTCGGAATCTTTGGGAGCAGCGCGCACTGCCCCGCGGGCTTCGGACGTCGCCTCGGCGAAATCATGTTGACTCGCCAATGCGTTCGCCAGATTGATGTGGGCTTGAGTAAAGTCTGGTTTGAGCTTCAAGGCAAGGCGAAACTGGGACATAGCTGAATCCGCCAGTCCTTGCTGGAGCAGCACCCATCCCAGGGAATTGTGCGCCTCGGGACTTCGCGGAGCCAGCCGCGCAGCTCGTTCGAACGCCGTGCGCGCAGTATCGAGAGCGCCTTTTTGAAGTTCGGCCATGCCTTGCGAATAAGCTGCCTGGGCTTTGGTGGCATTTTCTTGCGGTGTCACCGTCTTCTGTGCGGGAGCAAACGGAACGGCAACGAACAGAACGACAAGTGCTAGAAACAAAAATTTTGGGCGCGCCTGAAGGAACATCGCAGTTGATGTGTTCATGCTACTACGAGCGCAGCGCCGGGAATTTCGTGGTCTGCGTCAGTACGGATACTATGTCAAATTGACATGGCTTTTCGGGTTGGGTTAGTGCGGGATTTTCGGTTGCTGTTACTCCTCGTTACGGCGCTCACGGCGTTGCCGTCGCTCTCGCTGCGCTCCGAGCAACAACCTCGCCTGGCGGATTTCGACGATATTGCCGCGAAAGCCGGGCTCACCATGACCACCGTCTTCGGCGGCGTAGACACCAAGAAATACATCATCGAGACCACCGGAACCGGCGTTGCCATTTTTGACTACGACAACGACGGATGGCCCGACATATTCGTTGTCAATGGAGCAACGCTCGAGGACGCTTCTGGAAAAGATGTACCTACGAACCATCTTTATCGCAACAATCATGACGGCACATTCAACGATGTGACCGTCAGGGCTGGTTTGGCTGAGAGCGGATGGGGACAGGGAGTGTGCGTCGGCGATTACGACAACGACGGCTGGGAAGACTTGTACGTCACCTACTACGGCGCGAACCGGCTCTATCACAACGAGCACGGCGTCTTCAAAGATGTAAGCAAGGATGCGCGTGTCGCGGGCTCCGGAAAGCTCTGGGGGAGCGGTTGTGCTTTTGTCGATTACGACCGCGACGGGCTGCTCGATCTAGTCGTGGCGAACTACGTGGATTTTGACGTTTCCACTGCTCCCAAGCCTGGCGAGCGCGCCGATTGTGTTTGGAAGGGCGTGCCGGTCATGTGCGGCCCCAAGGGGCTGCCATGGTCGAAGAACATTCTGTATCACAATCTCGGCAGGGGAAAGTTCGAAGATGTAAGCAGCAAGTCTCACATCGATCAGGCCACCGGGCATTACGGGCTCAGTGTCTCGACTCTTGATTACGATAACGACGGCTGGCCCGACATATATATCGCCTGCGATAGCACTGCGAGCATTCTCTACCACAACAATCACGATGGCACATTCACTGACGTCGCCATCGTCGCCGGCGCTGCCTTCAACGAAGACGGGCGGGCACAGGCTGGCATGGGAAGCACGGTCGCGGATTTCAATGGGGATGGCAAGCTCGACATCTTTCGCACGAATTTTTCCGATGACACTTCCACGTTGTATCGAAACAACGGAAACGGCACCTTTGACGATGTCACGTACGCAGCCGGACTAGGGTTGCACACACAATATCTCGGCTGGGGCGCCATGTTTTTCGATTTCGACAACGACGGATGGCCCGACATTCTGGTCGTAAACGGCCATGTATATCCTGAAGTTGACAAACAGCACTTAGGTAGCAATTTCCAGGAGCCGAAGATCCTGTATCACAACAACGGAAATGGTACGTTCATTGATATTTCAGCCGAAGCCGGTACAGCAATTACGACTGCAACTTCCGCTCGCGGTCTCGCGATTGGCGACCTCTGGAACAACGGCCAGCTTTCGGCCGTGATCAGCAATATGAATGCCCATCCGATGCTACTGGTCAACAAAGTGAAATCTCCTAATCACTGGATTGCGTTTCGTACGATCGGCACAAAGTCGAACCGCGACGGGATAGGCGCACGGATCACCGTGAGCGCTGGCGGTCGAGCACGTGTAGACGAAGTTCGCAGCGGTTCGAGCTACGATTCCAACAGCGATATGCGGGTGCACTTCGGATTAGGGCAAACTTCCAAGGTCGATTTCACCGAGGTCCGTTGGCCTAGCGGACTCACCGAACGATTCAAAAACCCAAAGATCGATGAAATTGACCAATTAAGAGAAGGAACGGGGGTCGCCGTCAACTCGTCGAAGCCGTAACTCCTGTTGGCGTTCCTCGGTGTCGTTCGTGCCCTCTGTGGTTCCACTTTTATTACCGGGCAGAACAGCACATTCAATTTCCCTTTGCGCTCTTGATGGACTGAAGTAATATTCTCGATTTGATTCAAGTCTGTCGTGGTCACCGGGGAGAGAGATTTGTTCAGGTCCGCGCCTGCCACAGTTCTGCTTGCTTTCGTTGCCATAGTTGCTTTTCCCGCCCAGGAAGCGCGCGAAGCTCAACACACAAGCGACCCCTGGTGGAAGCACGCCATTATCTATGAGGTTTACCCGCGCAGCTTTCAGGATTCGAATGGCGATGGTGTCGGCGACATGAATGGCATCACTTCGCGCCTAGATTATCTGAAAGATCTTGGGATTGATGCGATATGGATTACGCCGATGTATCCGTCGCCGCAGGTCGACTTCGGCTACGACATCGCTGATTACAAATCTTTCGACCCGCAATACGGCACGATGGCAGATTTCGATCGACTGGTCAGCGAGGCAAAGAAGCGCAACATCCGCATCATCATGGACTACGTTGCGAACCACACGTCCGATCAGAACGCGTGGTTTATCGAATCGCGGTCCTCGCGAACCAATCCCAAACGTGATTGGTACATATGGCGCGACGGCAAAGGTCCTGGCAAGCCACCAAATAACTGGCAATCGTGGTTTGGGCACTCCGCCTGGACTTACGATCAGAAAACCGGCCAGTGGTACTACCACTATTTCTACGTACAACAGCCGGACCTGAACTGGCGCAATCCGGAAGTGCGCAAGGCGATGTACGACGTAATGCATTTCTGGCTGGATCGTGGCGCCGCGGGCTTCCGCATGGATGCGGTCTCCCGGCTATTCGAAGACCCCAACCTGCACGATGATCCGATTCTTCCTGGTACAAACGCGTTCGGCGATCCCAACATTCAACACAAGTACACGGACGATCTGCCGGAAGTCCATGAAGTATTGCGTGAGATGCGGAGTCTAGTGGACGGCTATGCAGGCGATCCAGTGTTAATCAGTGAGGCAGACGAGCCTACGATTACAGATCTCGTCAGAATGTACGGGGCCAACAATGATGAAGTGCACTTGCCCATGGACTTTCAGATCGCGGACGTAAATAAGCTGTCGGCGTCGCGATTTCGAGAGCTGCTGAATGAGATAGCGTTCAATTTCGCCCAGGGCCAGCCTTACCTCTTTTTCAACAATCATGACCAGGCGCGCACCTGGGACCGCTACGGCGATGGCGTACACAATGATCAGATCGCGAAATTGCTGGCCGCGCTCCTGCTCACGGCACGTGGCACGCCACAAATGTATTACGGTGAAGAGATCGGTATGCGAACAACCGTGCCAACGCGGATTGAGGATGTGAAAGATCCCGTCGGCCGCACTGGCTGGCCGAAGGACAAAGGACGTGATGGCGAGCGCACTCCCATGCAGTGGGACGGCTCAAAGAATGGCGGGTTCAGTTCGTCGGCCAAAACCTGGTTACCTGTGCCTCCGAGCGCAGCTCAGTACAACGTTGCGACGGAAAAAGACAATCCTGATTCAATCTACAACTTCTACAGGCACGTGATTGCGCTACGACGCGAACTCTCGGCGTTGCATAGTGGCTGGTATGTCTCCGTCAATCGCGAAGACCCAAGTGTACTTTCCTACCTACGAAGCGCAAACAATGGAACCGATCGCGTGCTGGTGGCATTGAACATGAGCCCGCAACCACAGACGGTCAATTTCTCTCTTAAGGGATTCGGAGTACAGGGGACCACGATGCATGTGCTCTTAGCAGCACCTCAGCAGCCGAATTCTGAGTTGTCGTTGAGTGGAGTGAAGTTGGAGCCGTTCGGAGTTCTGATCTCTGCTGTGGAGTAGGGTTCAAGCAGAATCCAAAGCACTTAACCGCTGAGGTCGGCGAATTCCCGAAATGGGCACTCTGCGATCTGTATGTTCCGTGGAACTCAAGTGTAAAGATGCTTTACATCCGGTTGACGAGGCTCAACTACTCTCTCATCTTCGTCTTCTGAATCTCCGGCTCGGGATACTGATCAACTTTCATGTCGTGCTTCTGAAAGACGGAATACGAAGGCTGGTGAACAACTACACTGAACCGGAAGATGTCCCGAATCAAAAGCTCTTAACCGCAGAGTTCGCAAAGTCTAAACGAGTTCGCTGAGAACATCTCTACAAATTTGGTGTAGATGCCTATTTCGGCTCCGATCTCACGAGCCCGAAGCCTTCTTTAACGATGAGCAATTCATTAACAGCAATATCTCTGAGTGTATCTACTTGCCCGCTCGGCCAGCGAATCTCGACAAGATCGACCTTCTGCGCTTTGCCTAGCCCGAAGTGCACTCGCAAATCGCTCTGCGAGAAATAGCCGCCGCCGCTGCGAACTTCATCGATCTGCTTGTGAGGTTTGCTTTCGCCCGGAAACGTTGCGACGCAAGTCACACGTGCGCCGATAGCGCTGCGATTTGATTTTGTTCCGATTAATTTCAACTTAATCCAATTGTTTCCGGAACGAGAATCACAACGCAGCAACTGCGGTAGCCCATTCACGACGTTCACCACCATGTCGAGGTCACCGTCGTTGTCGAAATCGCCAAAGGCGCAACCTCGGGCAGCAACAGCTGCATTGATCCCTGGCCCTGCCATTTCCGTAACTTCCTCGAAACGGCCGTTCCGCATGTTGCGATAGAGCAGCTTGTGTTGCGCATATCCGGCTTCGGTTTTGAGCTGTTCAACTTCAGGATAAACGTGGCCATTGCAGATCAGAATGTCCGCCCAGCCATCGTTGTCAAAATCGAAGAAGCCGCAGCCCCAACCAAGATACTGTGTGTGCGCGCCAAGGCCGGCCGAAAAAGTCGTGTCTTCGAAGTTCGCGCCACCAACGCTGTGGTAAAGCGAAGGTGTATCGCCGGCGAAATTTGTCTTCACGATGTCGAGATTGCCGTCGAGGTCATAGTCAGCAGCAGAAACTCCCATCCCGGCTTGCGGCTTGCCATCCGCGCTGAGTGCACATCCGGCTTCAATGGCGATGTCTTCGAACTTGCCATTCTTTTTGTTCTGGTAAAGCGCACTCGGCGCGGAATCATTCGCAACGTAGATGTCAGGCCAGCCGTCGTTGTCAAAATCTGCCGTAAGTACGCCCAGTCCGTACGTCCCGTTTGCGTTCAGAATCCCGCTCGTTTCTGAAACATCGGTGAAAGTTCCGTCGCCATTGTTGTGGAACAAGATGTTCTTGCCGCCTTTCAGTCCCGGCGGCCCGCAGGCGACCATCACGCCTTTGTACAGACACGGTCCGGATTCTGGCACCGGCGCGGTTGCTAGATCCAGGTCAATATAGTTTGCGACAAACAGATCCAGCTTTCCGTCACGGTCGTAATCGACAAATGCGCAACCCGTGTTCCAGCGCTTTCCGCTTCCGCCGACGCCGGCTTTATCTGTCACGTCGGTAAAAGTTCCGTCGCCGTTATTGTGATAGAGAACGTTCTTGCCGAAGTAGGTAACGAAGAGATCGTCGAACCCGTCATTGTCGTAATCGCCAATGCAAACTCCCTGTCCCCAACCGTGGTGGATGAGCCCGGCTTTTGCCGTGACATCGGTGAAAGTTCCGTCGCGGTTGTTCTTGAAAAGATGAGAGGTAGGCTCCTCGCCTGCCGGAAAAGCTTCGAGCCGCCATCCGTTGACGAGAAAAATGTCGAGCCAGCCATCGTTGTCGAAGTCATAAAACGCGACACCGCAGCCGGTAGTCTCAAGCAGGTATTTATTCTTATGCTCGCCGCCGTAGATTGTTTTTACGTTGAGTCCCGCTTCGCGCCCAATATCCACAAAAGTTGCGCCAATCGAGTCGCCTGGTTTCGGAGGAACTGTAACTTGAGCCACCAATCGTGATGGCCGTCGTGCGAGCGCAAAAACATCTCGCAACGGGAGTACTAGCGCAGTCCGGCTTAAGGATTTAAGAAACGATCGGCGCGACGGAGGCAAATGCGAGATACCTTCCCAAGTTTTGGCTTGCTTAGGTGTGCAGCTACTTTTATAGTGAACGACTTCTTGATCGTGCAAGCTGGTTACTCCTCAATGTCTCGCATCACCCTTCGCCTCCATTGGAATAACCATAGAATCGGCTGCCCCCTTGGGCAATCTCAGGGCCACCTTCTTCGCAACTTCCGAAGAGCGGCCACGGTATTCCTGATTTGCCTAATAGTCCAACTCAGTGGAGTCGCCCAATCTGCTCCCTTAGAACTCTCCCGCCCTGCACGCCCATGGGAATTTTTTTGCGCCACAGGAATGCGGGCTGGCCTCTTCGGAAACGAAAGTGGGAGTCTTGAGGCTTGGGTCTATCCCTTGAAAATTTTCCGCAACTTTCATGTTCGCTTCTTGACCGAAGGACGCGCCATCCCGGCTGAGACTCTCGTGCGCACAGTGCGCATCCGCCCGGAATCCAGCAGCATCATCTACTCCGGCGATACTTTTTCCGTGACCGAAACCGTCTTCGTCCCAGTGCACGAAGCGGGAGCAGTTATCAAGTTTGATGTCGAAACCGCTCATCCTCTCGAGATTGAGGCCGTGTTTGAGCGCGACTTCCAGTTGGAGTGGCCGGCGTCGCTGGGCGGAACTTACATCGCTTGGGATTCCGGGCCGCGCGCATTTTATCTCGGCGAAGAGCAAAGAAAGTTTTCGGCATTTGTAGGTTCGCCTACGGCAGAGCTTTCTGAGCTCGAATACCAGACCAATTATTCTGCGTCGCAGGAGAACGCGATCCGGCTTGGCCCCACAGCTAAGGGGAAAGAAACCAAGGTCGTAGTGATCGCCGGATCAGTCAACGGCCGCGCTGACGCGGAGAACACATATCGTCACCTGGTCGCCGATTACGCAGCCCTTGAGAACGAATCAGCACAATACTACGCCGACTATCTTTCGCGGACCGTGGGCCTCGATCTCCCCGACGCGCAGATTCAAAAAGCCTACGATTGGGCGCGCATCAGCACGATTCAGGGGCTGGTCAGAAATCCGTATCTCGGAACCGGACTTGTCGCGGGCTACCGAACATCTGGAACAAGCCAACGTCCCGGTTTCGCCTGGTATTTCGGGCGTGATGCCTTCTGGACTTCGCTTGCACTGAATGCCGAGGGCGATTTCGCCACCACGCGAACCGCCCTGGAATTTATTTCTAAATATCAACGCGCTGATGGAAAGATTCCCCACGAAATCTCGCAGGGAGCGAATTTCGTAAATTGGTTCGCCGACTACCCGTACCCGTATGCGTCGGCAGATGCGACTCCTCTCTACATCATCGCCACGAATGATTATGTGGCTCGCAGTGGTGATACGGGATTCGCCCGCGAAAAATGGGACAGCTTATGGAAGGCTTATCAGTTTCTGCGGTCCACCTACGATTCCCAAAACCTGCCGCAGAATTTCGGGTTCGGTCATGGATGGGTGGAAGGCGGGCCGCTACTTCCTGTCAAGACCGAGCTCTATCAGAGCGGCCTCGGAGCACAGGCACTTTCGGCGCTCTCGAATCTGGCGCGCATTCTTGGAAAAGATGATCTCAGCAAACAGCTGGGCGACGATTTTGTACGCCAGAAGCAGCTGGTGAACCAAATCTTCTGGTCGCAGGAATCGGGCGCCTACGCGTTCGCACTCGACCAAAACAACCAAAAGGTGATCGAACCAAGCGTGCTGGCGACAGTTCCTATGTGGTTTGGCTTACTCGACGAGCAAAAAGCAGCGTCAATGACCTCGCAACTTTCCAGTCCTGATCACGAAACCGATTGGGGAATGCGAATCATCTCGAATCGTGCATCTCGCTATGATGCGGGCGGATATCACTATGGCTCCGTTTGGCCCCTGTTCACAGGCTGGGCTTCAGTTGGCGAGTATCGTTATCATCGAACGTTTCCGGCGTACTCAAATCTTCGTGCAAATGCCCTGTTGGCTCTGGACGGTTCCGCTGGGCATGTGACGGAAGTTCTCTCCGGCGACTACTATCAGCCGCTCTCGACGAGTTCTCCGCACCAGATTTGGTCCGCGGCGATGGTCATTAGCCCAATACTTCGAGGATTATTCGGTCTGGAGACAAATGCTGCCCAACATCAGGTTGTTTTCGCCCCACATGTGCCTGCAGATTGGACTTCCTTCGCGATTCATAACGTACGTGCGGGCCATGCAACGCTTAGCTTCGAATATCACAAGACCCTCGACTCGATCACGTTGAACATTCAAAGCAATGCCGCCGCATCTGTAGAGTTCTCTCCAGCGCTCAGTCCTCGCGCTCGGATTCTCGGCGCGGAGTTGAACGGGAGCCGCACAGCGTTTCAAGCTGCAAGGAACGATGTCGATCAGCACGTCACGGTTCGAGTTCCCGTTCCCACCGGCAAGAGCACACTTCGCGTTCGATTGCGCGATGATTTTGGCCTTGGTTATGCGAGTTCGATGCCGGCACTGGGGAGCCCGAGCAAAGGGTTGCGAATTACGTCGGAAACATGGGCGACCAACACACTCACTCTCGAGGCAGCGGGAACTCCGGATCAACAATACGAGCTCACTGTGTGGAATCTAGGGCAGATAGCGTCGGTTGACGGCGCGGAAATCAACGGTGGCAAGCTACTTGTGCGATTTCCTCCGGCCTCTGAAGGTCGTCAGAAAATCGTAATTCATTTCGCGAACCAGTGAGCAGTGCTCGCCGAAAGGAAAAACAGGTTCCTCACCGGCTGAAGCCGGTTCGGAATGACAATATTTCAACTATTCCGCTCATTCGTGTCAGCGGATTATTTCGGCGGTCTCGTCATCTCCATCGCCCAGATTGCCGCCGGACGCATGTACATGGAGGCGCGGTAGTGTCCGGTTTTGTCCCACGCCTCCGGAGTCCGGAACCAGTAGCCCTGAGTCTCCCAGTTCGTGTGATATACGCCCCATGCCGTTTTGTAGGCCTCATCTTTCAGTCCGTCAGTTAACATAAGAGCAGCTGCGCCGAAGGTTGTTCCGGTCCAGACTTCCTGTACTTGTTCGTTCGTCGTAATCAATGTTCCGTCGGGAGCAATTCCGTTCACCGCTCCCATCTCACCGTTCTCGAATTTCATGACGTTCAGATCAAAAATCTTCTTCATCGCTTTGACTTGCATATCGTGCGGCACGAGGTCGCCGAGCCCGGTCATGCTCGCATACCACTGCCCTGCAAGTTGATCGGCTTGCACGTTGTCGCGATATTCGCTATCGGTATCGTAACGGAAGTATTCGCCAGTCCAGAGCTTGTCGATGTAGGTTTTCTGCCCCTTTGCGAACCAGTCGTGGTATTTGGTCGCGGCTGTGTTATTTCCTAGCGCGTGCGCAATTTCTTCCGCTGCGCGCAGCGAGGCCAACCACAATCCACCCGAGTATGCACTGTCGCCCTGGACGATCCACTCATCGTACGTCTGATCGGGATAGTTGTCGCCCTGGGGCAAGCCGTCGCCAATGCGGTCGTATTGCCTCAGATGTTCTAGCGCCTCTTGCACGGCAGGCCAGGTGTAACGCAGAAAGGCAACGTCTTTCTTTCCCGTGAAGACGTAATCGCGATACACCATCAGCACGAACTTGCTGTTCAGGTCTTTCCAATCGTTGGTGTTCTGCCAGCTGAACGCATTCGGCAGCTTGAAGGGATCTTCTTCTGGAACTCCCAAGTCGTGCGGTACCGCGCCCTTTGCTTTGCGCAGCCGGAACTGCAGCGAGTGAGTGTGCTGCGACTTCCATTGCCATATGTATTTTTGTGTCAGATCCTGCGGTACGGTGTCCGCGAATAACTTCAATTCCAATTTGTCCAGATCAGGCCAGAACTTCACCAGCGGCATGGATCCGTAGAACCGCACGTCGAGCGTTCCGTAGAACGGATAGTCGAAGCACTCCATGAAGGTGAAGCTTTCCGGACTCTGGGGCGTTGATGCTGTCGGTCTTCCCCAGAACGAACCCCCATCGGTCAGGATATAGAGCTCATTGAAGAGCTCGCTGCGGTACCAGTCCGGCTTACTTTCGTCTTTCACATATGGCGATTGCCACGCATCGATCTCATTGCTCCACTTTGTGCCGTTCTGTAAGGCATCTTTCGCGATTCTCCACGCGTTGGTTCCAGTTGTTCCATAAAAATTGGTGTAATGCCGGTACCAGGTGCGGCCAGCGCCGAATTGCACGAGCGGCGTGTCCCAGGCGATCGTGATCGGCACAGTGCGTTTTTGCCCTGGCTGCAGAGTGAAGCGCACGGCAACCGCTGCCGCAAGCGGCTCGCCGCTGCTCACCCACTGATTATCGTCATTTGCCAGGCGCCCATCTCTTGAAAAGGCCTGCCATACCTGATCTCCCGACGAAGGATCAAATGTGGTCTGGTACGTGATATCGACTCCTGGCGATTGCACCGACGCAATCGCCCACTGGCCGTCCCACTCGTTCTGCGTTCCCTTGGCATGCAGCCGATCAAAAACAATGCCCTTCACATGACCACCGATCGCACTTTCATCGACGAACCGGTTGTGATTGCCGGCATTCATCGCGCCCCTCATGTCGCCCTGATAGTCGCGAAACCAGCCAAGCATATTCGTCCACGAAAGCAGAATGGAAACCGTCACTTGCTTTTCCGTAGGGTTTTCAACATGCCACCGATACACGGCCACCGGATAGCTACTCTCGCGGTAATTGTTGGGAAGGACTGGCGAGAACTGCTCGACCATCACACGCGCAGGAAATTTTTCCCAGCGGTAGTCGTACCACGACTTCGGGTAAAGCGCGTAATAGTCTCCAGCTCCGGCCGGGTAATCCCATTTCCATGAGCTCAGCTCGCCATTTTCTGGATGGCCCGCCGTGAGCACCTGCGCAACGGGGTCGGCGCCTTCGGCCTTCTCATAAATGGCGAACTGGTTCGCCCAGACCGTCTGGTATTTGTGAACGCCGGCCTTCATGTGCCAGCGCGCAAAGTCGCCGCGATACGTGCGAGAAAAAGTTCCCGAGCCGAAGCCACCAACCGGAGCGCCCTGCCAGTATCCATCATCGATCATGCCGGCAAGCGCAGGTTTTCGTCCGCCCGGATTTTCCAGCGGCTGGCCGATTCCGCGCTTCCAGGCAACTTTGGGAATCGTGTCGCCCCCAAGAGCGGGCAAAGAGGCAATGAGACACCAGATCAATAAACTTGCGTAGGCAAGACGCGGAAAAGTTTTCAATTGTCCTCCGATGTAACTGCGCAACTTCTTGTAGAAAAACGATATTCTACACGAGAGAAGCTGCAGTACAACTTTCAGACGAAGCTCTGCGGGAAATGTCAGCAATCCAGCAGGGGGCTCTTCGTTGGCAACCAGTATGCCGGTGCGTCCTGATGTTTCGTTTCCAGCCCTGAGTCACGAAGTCTGGCTTCGTGTCCGCCCTTTGTGGAGTTTCAGAAGCAATGAAACCCTTCGCCGCGCTTCACGGGTGAAAAAGCGGGCGCGGGCTTGCAATGTATCCAAACGAACAGTGCGTCCACTATCAGGACACCGCTTCGCGATCACCAGCCCCAAAATGTGTCCCCGCGAAAGAAGTCCGTCGTCATCGAGACCGGCGTCGCCGCGAGTAACATAGAATTCGCCGCGCCTGCGAATGATCCTGTGGGCCTTGAACTCGTCTCCCCGCCGGAATAAGACGACGTGCCCGATCCGCAGCTTCCCGGTGATCACCGGTTGGATATGCAGGATCTCCCCGTCCAGGATCGTGGGCATCATGCTGCGCCCTCTTGCCTGAAATCGAAACTCAAAACCTCCTGCTATCAGATCACCGGCGACTTGTTGGAAGATCAACGACTCCGCGCGATCTTTATTCATGATTCATATCGAATCAATAGGAGCTGAGTATTGCTGCCACAGCACTCGAATCTGGGACGAACTGAAATTCGTGACAAGACACCACGTTGAGAGCGCGATTCAAAAACTCAATCGCATGGTCTATCGCCGGGGCGCTGTGAAAAGGCGGAAATGAGCGTGCGAAGACTTCGGCGACAGCTCTGCCATGTCCCAGGGCCATCAACTTATTCCTTACCCCATGCCGCAAAATATGAATTCTGCTGAGCCGTGCTTTCCCGGGCAGGGCAAAAGCAGCTTCGCCGTGCCATGGCGTGCCGTACATCCACAACTCGCCGTGCTCGAGTCGCAAAATGATCCGGTCGTCGCTCAATATTTGCGGCGCGCGCTCAGATTGCCACACCCTGGCACTGGTGCTCTTCCCTGCGCCAGAATGACCAAGGAACAAGTGGCCTCCAGTTTCGGAATCGACCAGGCCGCAAGCGTGGACTTCAATTCCCAGCCCGCGATGCGCGAGATAGTTAGTAATCAGCAGCTCGCATACCGGGTATTCGACGGGAGAAATCGTCGGAAAATGCTGCAATGCGGTTCGGCTCAAAACTACTTCTGCCCGGCTGAAGCTTCGATCCACCCGCATGATCTTAAAGGGTTGCGATCCAAATAACGGACTTGCAAACTCGAAGATCAACTCATCGCAACCAGAAAAGAGCTTCCAGGTCGCGCCTGATTCAAAAATTGGGCGCTCTGTTCGCGCATGTAACACATCCGCCCAACACAGATTTACTTCGATATCAACATCGCATTCTGGCGATCGGAATTGCCGGAGCTCATCTCCGACGTCGGTCTCATTCAATACATTGCCACTCAACCGCAGTGAGACACCGCCTATGCTGAACGTGCCTTGAACTCGGCTTTGCTGGAAATTGCGAGCGACAAAGGGCTGCAGAGAATTGAAAGTCGCGGTCGCACCTTCCTGTGTAGTTGGAATCGACATTACCTAGTGAAACGAACCACACCCGCCACAACTCGCATTGGGTGACTGGGCGTTCAAAATTGGCAAAAGGTCTCGGTGAGCAGCCCATGTGCCGGGATCAACCTCAAGCGATTGGATTCGGCGCACAGATTCGAGTAGCGCTTCATGCCGTACTCCGCCAGCACAGAATTCGCAGTCGCCATGTTCGGGGACTTCGAAGCCTAGCGCGATGGCCCGTAAATGCGCCACTTCGCAAAGAAAGGCGACGGGAGACTCTGGATCACCGTGTTCGAGTTCGCCGTTCGCAGGACACATGCTGCAGACACTGCGAATCTTGCAATTGTTGCACTTTGAAATCTGTGCGCGCTTCCTCTGCCGTACTTTCAACAGGAATTGCTCCCATCCCTCGCGGACGCCACCAGCGCGAATATCGTACGTGTCACGATGAGAAAGTACGCAGATACTCATTCGCCCATAAGGGTCGATGGCAAATGAACGAAGTCCTCCGCCACATGCGTACAACGTATCGCTTTGCGTCTGTGGACCTTCCTGTTGACGAGCCAGAGTCGTCTGGTATTCGGCAGCGAGTGCCGGCCAATGTAGCTCGAGCGCAACAGCCTCTTCCGGTGAAAGCCGTACATTGAGAGGCGCCCGAGAACAGTCGATTCTCGGGTTGATCATCGAATCAAACTTGAACTCGACTCCCAGTTCCTCCTCGGCAAACGCTTTCATCATGATTACTTCATGCCGGTTGATAGCAGTTGCCACAGTTTTCAGTTTCAGCGGCAGATTGCGATCGAGCAACAATCGGATCCCACGCATACAGCGCTCATGACTTCCCGGCAGCTGTGTCAGACTCTCGTAGGTTTCACGCGTGCGTCCGTAAAGAGTGATTTCAATCGCAAAGGGCGGAAACTGTCGCAGGAAGTCTGCCGTTTTTTCGTTGATTAAGATTCCGTTTGTGAAGAGCGTAATCAGAAAGCCCTTTTTGTTCGCGTAGGCGTAAATTTCGAGAAAATCCTTGCGCGCAAAGATTTCTCCACCTGTGAAGAGAAGCCACATCGCACCCATCTGTTGTAATTCGTCGAGGATAGCGAAATATTCTTCTTTGCTGAGTTCCCGATTCCGCGCGGAGAGATCGCCCATCGGCAGATTGTTATAGCAGTGCTGGCACTCGAGTGGACAACGGTGGCTAAGTTCGAGCGTAGCCTCTAGCGGAATGCGCCGCTTCGCAACTTGATTGTGGAGTGCAAGACTGAACTCGCCGTACGAAGCTGAGTTCATAGCGGGGAGGCAGCTCCCAGTGATCTCACCAGGCCCGCGGACTGCAATTCCATAAGAAAGGACTCGACATCACGTTCGATTTCCCACCGCTCGCCTTCGAACTCTTGTTCGATCCGCTGAACAATTCCGGACCTGCTGCAGGGAGTTGCGACTGCCTCCCAGATCGTCGTGCCAACCTGGTTCAGGCTGTAAATGGAGGCCAGGTCGCCTACGCCTTTACTGATCGGCACAATCAATGTCTCTCCTGCAACGACCCGGGAAACAACTGATTCCGAGCGTACGTACAGCTCCATATTCGTCTCCCAAACACGCGGGGGCCCCGTCTCACCCTGACTGAGACACTGCTGCGAGATTAGCAGAGCAACATTTGCGCGGGATTAGCTAGATAGATTCGGTTCAGAGCGACACCAATCCTGCGTCGCGTGTTGGGAATTAACGCTCAATATGGACTAAAAACCGGGCGCTTTCTCCTTGTTGAGATCACAAACACCGTTTGTCGGCTGCACCGGGAGCGTCGGCGGTGTCAGCAATGGCGGAGCGCCTGAGAAATCGAAGAATTCCATCATGTTGTCTGCATTTGCGTCGCGGAGGGTAAGTGGAGTCAGGTTGAACCGGTCTTCGATCAGCCGCAAGATGGACGTAAGGTCACGGGTTGTGTGAGAGACGAAGCTCGGCCTAGCCCAAGGCGAAAAAATGATGAGTGGCAAACGGGATCCCGTCTGATTGAAAGCTCCCTGTTTGTCAGTGGATTTGAGCTTAGGTGCAAGAGAATCCGGCGGGATTGCACGCGCAGGAAGTACGTGATCATACAAACCACCTCCTTCGTCGTACGTGAGGATCAGGGCTGAATTCGCCCACGAGGGGCTATTAATCAGGGCATTGATCACGCCCGAAGCAAATGATGCGCCTGTCTGGATATTTGCGTCCGGGTGTTCGTCTGTACCGGTGACTCTCTCGATGAAAATGACTGAAGGCAATGTAGCCTCATTTTGTACATCGTTGTACCAGTTTGCGATTGGCACAACGTTAGCGGCTTCGAACTTATATCCCGAGAATTGCTGGATGAACGCAGTCGAGGCGCTCTTCTGATAGTAGTAACGCCAGCTCACTCCTGCCTGCTGCAGGCGATCAAAAATTGTCGGTTGCGTGAAGCCTCCCGCTGGCGGAGTCGGCGGAAAAGCGTTGCCAAAAGAAGTTCCGGTGAACAGATATAGCCGGTTCGGAATCGTGTTGCTGAGTTCCGGAGAAAAGAACCGATCGCTGGTTGCGAATCTGGCCGCAGCTTCGTAGTAGTAAGGCAAATCGGTCTGGTCGTAATAGCCCATCGCTCTTGTTCCAGTCGGGTCGATGGTTGACGGGACCGATGTCGTCGTCTTCATGAATCCGTCCATCAAGCCGCCATCCACGTCAACGTGTGCTTCATTCCAGGCGGGACTCAGATTTTCCGTACAGACACTTCGATAATGAAACGGATGTACCGGCTGACCTTGGGTGTTGGTCAGTGTCGCATTGAGATCCAAGCCGTCCACATCATTCGGCAAGCCGAGGGAAGCCTTGTACTGTCCCAGTCGCCCAAAGTAGTTATCGAAGGACCGGTTCTCCTGAACGAAGAAAATGATGTGTTTCAGATTCGAAAGCCCCTTCGAAGCGTCGGTAACGGTGATGTTGAACCTCTGTTTGAATACGAGCCCGGTAGAGTCCTGCGCCTGAACGCCGAGGGCGTGAGTGCCTGATGTCAAGCCGCTCACATAAAAATCGAGTACCGCCGAGTTGGAAATACCGCCGTGTCCCTTGCCATCTATGAACAACGTCATTGACGTGACCGGATTTGTGTCGTTCGCTGCAGCAACTACATGAAATGGCTGGCTCACAATAGAGCCACTCACAAGTGAGCATATCGTGACCGTCTGGTTCGCCGGATTCAGCGCACATGGTGGCTGCATGGAGACGGGCACGTTGGTCTTGAAACTCGTTCCCGTGTTGTCCCATCCCTGAACAGTGAGTAGATGATTCCCAGCCGGAAGGCTCACGAACGTATTCACGCTCGACGCGCTGACGCGGTAAACCAATTTGTTGTCCACATAAACCTGCATTGCCGTGACTGTGTTCGAATCAGTAGTGGCGGCGACCACATGCACCTGGCTTTGCACCAATGCGTAGGCCGTAGGCGTGCAGACCGTCACTGACGGATTTGTTTGGTTCAGGGGACAGGGCGCGGCGTAACTGGCTGAGGCAAACGCAAGGCACAGCACACCAGCGGTAAGAAGACGGCTCCAACGGACCATTCGGCTAACCCCCGAGATGTAAAACACCTAAAGACGAGCTTTTCTGGTTGGGAGTTGCCTCTGCCACAGTCGCTTACAGCATTTTTACCACCTTATGCCGAAAGTAAGGGGTACATAGGTCAGGTTGGGTCCGTGAGTAGTAAACATTTCGTTGTACCGGGCCTCTGCAAACACCTTCACTGACGTGGAACCGAGAGGTACCTCAAAGCCACCACCACCGTTGAATCCACCTTTGTAAGTACTGAATGAAGCGACCACCTGGTCTACCGGAATCAGTGCGGGAGAGCAAAATCCAAAGAAGGGATCACAGAAGATTGTCTGCACAGTTGCTGGCTGCGTGAGAGAAACACCACGATGATACAAACCAGCGCCGACAACAATGTAGGGATCAATCTTTGAACGCGGAGCAAGATGGACCTGCGGCGCAAAGGTGAGCGACCAAACGTCGCCAAAACCGCCTGGCTGACCAAAACGCGCGAGAGCAGCATTTGTCAGGCCCCAGTGGTTGTAAGTGAAATCCAGATCAAGCGATAAGTTGCGGGTTGCGTTATATCCTCCGCGGAAATCCATGTTCCATCCAGTATTGAAGTTACCGCTGGCATCGGCTGTCGGGAACGATACGCCGCCCCCGGCGCTGAAGTTAAATCGATGGAAATCCTGAGCGAAAGCAGAAGTGACGAACAGTAAAAAACACACAATGAGTAATCGACGAAGTACAGCCACGACTTGCATAAACCCTACCCCACCCCTGAGATATTAGTCACGCTCAGAGCAAGCGCTAACGATTTCGATGCGCACTAAGCGAAGGCAAGTTCGATAGTTTCATCCGAACAGCTTTATTTGGTCCAAATTTACAAATATCGACCAGGCGAAACTTCGTAGGGGCGAAAATGTGGTTACTTTGTGCACGGCCATGAAAGCGTTACCTGAGTAACCCCGTATCCGATGGTTCGTTACTGACGCTGGTGTTAGCAAGACCTTAAGATTCAGGTACGTGTGACGACTCTCCACCAGTCGCTGGGGCGCTATTTAATTGAGGCCGAGATCGGGCGCGGCGCAATGGGCGTGGTATATCGCGCCTACGATCCGCAACTCGGAAGAACCGTAGCGATCAAAACTATTTCGCTTAGCGGCCCTGAATTTTCCAATGACCAGCAGGAATATCGTGCCCGCTTCTTTCGCGAAGCAAGGGCTGCGGGACGCCTTTCACATCCCGGCATCGTGACCATCTTTGACGTTGGAGAAGATAGCGGGAGCGGAGAACCCTACCTCGTGATGGAGCACATTTCCGGCGAACCGCTCAGCCGCGTTTTGACTCGTACTCGGAAGCTCCCATTGTCACTCGCTCTGCAATACGCACAGGAAATCGCTGAGGCGCTCGACTACGCCCACACTCAAGGTGTTGTTCATCGCGATATCAAGCCGCAGAACATTCTGATTACCGAAGACGGTCACGCCAAAATTGCAGACTTTGGTGTCGCATGGCTGAATCAGGAAATTGGACAAGCAGGAGAAGTTGTCGGCAGCCCGGCTTTCATGGCGCCGGAGCAGATGGCAGGCAAAAAGGTCGACGCACGTTCGGATCTGTTCTCGCTGGGCGTCGTCCTCTACACCATGCTCACCGGCTTCCGGCCGTTTCAAGGTAATAGCTCAAAAACCGTGGTGTTCAAAGTAATGAATATTGAGCCGGTGCCGGTCACCAGTTTCCAAAGCGATATCCCGCCAGAGCTGAACGCGATCGTAGCACGTGCCATCGCAAAGAATCCAGATGAACGTTATCCGAGCGGCGCGGCTCTGGTGCGCGACTTGAAGGCATTTCGAGAGGCGGACTTCGTCCCCGGCGAGGCAGTGGATTTTTTCTCTCGACCGGTCCAAAACGGTCCGAATGGCACAGACCCGAGATTCAAAGCGGTTGACAAGAAACGATTGCGACTAGCCCTGGTAATCGCAGTCCTGAGCATGGCTTTCGCGGGCTCGGTCTTCTCCTGGCGTATGTCGAGAATTCGTGAGGTCCCTCTTTCGGCAGATGTAGTCAACCAACTTCGATTGCCGGCCGTGCCAAAGTTGTCAAACACCACTGCAAACGTGATCGCTGGTGTCGCCAGGCCTGTCAAACACAAGCTGAAGCGGCCACGGCTTTTGCCTACCGCAGCCTCGCTTAATTCTCCTGACGTAACCGTGAATGCGGCGAAACTACAGGTAGAAATTCACCATCACTTTAGCGGGGCTAAAGCATCGATTTGGTGGGACGACAAGCTGATCTCTGAGCAGAATCTCAAAGAGCCGGGTCCGAAGCACTCTCTGCTGCGTTCGGTGGAAATCAACCAGGTGACGAATTTCAAATTGGAGCCAGGAAAACACTGGCTCCAGGTGCGCGTGGTGTCAGCGGCGAGCAAATACGATCAGGTTGACACGATTGAAGCGGAACTACTGCCTGGGTCGGAGCACGTGTTATCCGTCGATTGCGACAAACACCAGCTCACCATGACCCTTCAGGAAGAGAAGAGTGAAGAGCAAAAATAAGCAGCCCTCGCGGGCTGCTTTGCGCTTCTTAGAAGTGATGTCTGTTAGAACCTGAGCTGCGGTCCGAAAGTTACTCTCAGATTATTGAAAGTCCCGTTATTCAAGTAAATCTCATCACCTGCTTCTAATCGCAAACCGAAAGGTCCCCAGAACCCTTCAAAGCCCGCCCCTGGATACATCGCGAAATGCGTTCCAGAGCCGCCTACGCCACTGATCGTGTTCCCGATCGTACCGGGTGTGACCGCGGCAGTTGTAGTGTTGAAGTTAATAAATCCAAGTTTGCCGGTTACGAAGAACTTGAACGGCCCCGGAGTTTGGAACTTCGGGCCGAATAGAGCAGTTAGCGGACGTACTTTGGTCGTAACGAAAGAAGTCGTAGCGCCATTGCTGAAAGTACTCGTGAAGTTCCGCTCGAAGTCGTAATTCATTTCGCCTTCGAGTTGTACATGGCTGCTCACGTTAAATCCGGCGCGGGCGCCAAACCCAACAAAGTTGGTCGTTCTCGAACCGGGTGAAAAACGGAAATAATCCGCGAAGATGCCCACGGTCGCGTGGTTGTAATCCCCTCCGCCTTCCTGCGCTGCGAGCCATGAAGGAACTGCCATCAGCAGTCCGGCAAGCGATAACCAAATGATGCGTTTCATCGGAATCTATCTTCTCCTTCAGAAATTAAGTTTTAGTTCTGCTCGCTCCTCCCCAGCTACGATCGTCGGGGCAGCAGGTTGAAAATTGGATGCTGAGTGGCTTGCGACGGTTGGGTTCTCAGCTCGTCGGCAAGACCTTAGGTGATCGCGGGTATCTGCTATCTAAGAGTGCACGCGTGAGGAAGGACGCACCCTTCGTCCGCACTGCATGTGATGCTATCGGAGGAGGGTGCGTGAATTTACTTGTTGCTGGTCGACGACTCCTCTGCGGTATCGGCTATTGCTCTGGGGACAACCGCCACTACCGTGTACTCACGTTCCTTATCGTCCAAGTCTTCTACGCGGAGCAGCATCTTGTCCTTCTGCAAACGGAACTGGGCTGATTCGCCTATCGGTAGCAATGCCGGATGCTTCTCATCCTTTGGACGAATTGTGTAAACCAGGCTATCGGTCTCGATTACATACTGCTGGCAAAGCAACTCACGAGTCTTCTTATGGGAGGAGTCGGTGCCAATCATCTCCGCCGCGATACTGCTCCCATCCTTCTCATCGACTCCGCACTTCACGGATTCCATCTTCACGAGCTTACCGCTCTGGAAGTGTTTCGGTTCCTTTGCCTGAACGCTTCCCATGAGCAACAAGATTGGAAACAAGTACCTTGAGCGCATATACACTCCCCGCCGGGCATCGCCCGGTCCTTACATTTTGGGGAATTTGTGGATCCTCATGAAGATTCCGTCTGTGCGATGAACAGCGGTAATCGGGAAATCCGTGTATTGGCCTATATTTCTTGAGCTCGGATTGTCCCCTGATCCCATGAACATGCCGCCGCCAAACCATAGATTGAGTCGCGAATTTTTCCTATCTCTGCTATCTTCCACGGGGGCAGTATTCGTCCATGGCCGAAGCCGTCGTAACCACAGCACCTTCTTCAACCGATACTCGCTTCTTTGGACACC
>Ga0070741_10004521_pt1 | contig 32397 bp, 28 predicted proteins | sample Coa_R1_4_FD_66440 | JGI IMG/M metagenome (GOLD analysis project Ga0070741, IMG submission 66440) | Surface soil microbial communities from Centralia Pennsylvania, which are recovering from an underground coalmine fire - Coalmine... | ecosystem: Environmental > Terrestrial > Soil > Unclassified ... | reverse complement strand
CGGGCGGATTGCCGATGCCGGCCGGCTGCAGACGACCTGTCCCGCCTGCGGCAAGGTGCTCTATGCCCGCTATGATCTGGAGGCGGCGCGCCGGCTGCTCCCGCGCGAGGCACTCAAGGACCGCGAGCCGACGATGTGGCGCTACCGCGAGGTGCTGCCCGTGCGCGACCCGGCACACATCGTCTCGCTCGGTGAGGGCTTTACCCCCCTGCTTCCGGCAGAGCGCATAGGAAAGGCGCTTGGCTGCAGCCGGCTCTACGTGAAAGAGGAGGGGCTCAATCCCACCGGCACGTTCAAGGCGCGCGGGCAGTCGGCTGCCGTTTCGATGGCGCTCGAGCTGGGCGCCAGGGCTCTGGCCATTCCTTCGGCAGGGAATGCCGGCGGCGCCATGGCCGCCTATGCCGCCCGCGCCGGCCTGCCAGCCTACGTCTTTATGCCGGTCGACGCGCCGGAAAGCACCATGGCGGAATGCGCGCTCTACGGCGCCCGCCTCTATCTGGTGAAAGGCCTGATCAACGACGCCGGCAAGATCGTGCGCGAGGGGACCGCGCGCCACGGCTGGTTCGACGTCTCCACGCTCCGGGAGCCCTACCGCCAGGAGGGCAAGAAGACGATGGGCTATGAGCTGGCCGAGCAGCTCGGCTGGGCACTGCCCGATGCCATCATCTATCCCACCGGAGGGGGGACAGGGATCGTAGGTATGTGGAAGGCATTTGAGGAGATGGAGCAGCTCGGCTGGATCGATCGCCGGCGGCCGAAGATGATCGCAGTGCAGGCCGCCGGCTGCGCGCCGATCGTTCGCGCCTTCGAGCGCGGCGAGCGCCACGCCGCCCTGTGGCAGGATGCGCACACCGTAGCCGGCGGGATGCGCGTGCCGGTAGCCATTGGCGATTACCTCATTCTGGATGCTATCCGCCAGAGCGGCGGCACGGCGCTTACCGTCACCGATGAGGAGCTGCTCGCCGACATGCGCGAGCTGGCGCGTAGCGAGGGCATCTCGGCTGCTCCCGAAGGCGCGGCCACGCTCTCGGCCCTGCGCCACCTGCTGCGGCAGGGCTTCTTGAAGCCGGATGAGCGAATCGTGCTCTTCAATACCGGTGCGGCCTGGAAGTACCAGGAGCTCTACGCCGGGCGTAAGGACCTTCCCGTGCTCGATCCAAACGATCCCCACGTGCAGGAGCAGATCGCGGCGTGACCCGCCCGGTGTGTGGTAATGCATTGCCAGGAGATTGGGGCCCGGTTGGTACGGCTCTGTGGCCGCAGCGTGGTATGAGCCGGCCCGCCCTCCGCATCGGCCACTCGAGCACTACGCCGGCAGACTCCAACCGACAGAGAGAGCTATGACCCGGCCCGCGCTCCTCATCGGCCAATCCGGTGGGCCGACGGCGGTGCTCAATGCCAGCCTGGCCGGTGTGATCGAGGCAGCGCAGGCCAGCGGCGCCTTTGCGCGCATCCTCGGCCTGCGGCACGGCATCGAAGGCGCGCTGGCCGGGCAGGCTGGAGACCTCATCCCGCTCGATTCGCTCGGCGCCACCGAGCTCGAGGCGCTGGCGGCGACGCCCGCCGCCGCGCTGGGCAGCTGCCGCCACAAGCTGGAGCCAGACGACTACGAGCGGATCCTCGACTGCTTCCGCGCGCACGAGGTGCGCTGGTTCTGCTACATCGGCGGAAACGACTCGATGGACACCGGCCATCGGCTGGCCATGCTGGCCGAGCAGACGGGATACGATCTGGCAGTCTTCGGCGTGCCCAAGACGATCGATAACGACCTGGTAGAGACCGATCACTGCCCGGGATACGGTAGCGCTGCACGATTCTGGGCGGTGACGGCCCAGGAGGCGAGCGTTGACCTCGCCGCGATGCGCACCTACGACCGCGTGCTGATCTTAGAATGCATGGGACGCAACGCCGGCTGGCTTACTGCAGCCGCGGCCATCTACCGCCGCGACGAGCGGACCGGGCCGCATCTGCTCCTCCCACCCGAGCGACCCTTCGATGAGCAGCGCTTTCTGGCCGGCATCGATGGCATCCTGAGTCGCGTAGGCTATTGCGTGGTGGCCGCTGCCGAGACGATCCGCGATACGCACGGACAGCTCGTCGCACTGCCGCCGACTTCGCCAGAGGCGACCGATCGCTTCGGCCATCCGTTGGTCGCGGGAACCGGCGAGCTACTGGCTCAGCGAGTGACGGCCGGACTGGGGGTGAAAGCGCGGGTGAACAAGCCCGGCACGCTGCAGCGCTGTAGCACGGCGCATGTCTCGCCGGTCGATCGGGCTGAAGCGCGCCGCGCCGGGCAGGAGGCGGCGCGGCGGCTGGCGCGCGGCGAGCGCGGCGGAATGGTTACACTGCAACGAGCGCAATTGGGGGATTACCACTGTGATTTTGGGGTTGCCCCCCTTGAACAGGTGGCCAGCCGAGAGCGCAAGCTTCCAGTAGCCTATCTCGCGGAGGACGGAAGCGACGTGACGGCCGCGTTTCGGGCCTATGCGGCACCGCTGCTCGGCCCTGCGCCGCCACCGCTTTTCTGGCTAGCATAAAGCCGGGGCACGGCCGTTTGAAGCGGCCGGCCCGCGTAGCCCATAATAAGGGCGCCATTGTGAACCTTTTCACGAGAGGGATGTGAGGGAGAACCGACCGTGGCAAGTCGAAGTGGCCGAGTAAGTGCGCCGGTGGTGCGAACGCCGACCATGGCGCAGGTGTGGGAGTTCATCCGCAATAGCCGGGTCTACCGGTCGATCTTCCGCTACAGCTACCCGGCCGACCGGCGCAACCGCATCATGACGGTGGCGAAGAACGTCTTCCTCCACCTGCACCCCAATCTGGTTCCCCGGGGCGCCATTCGCGTCACCTACACCTGGTGCCTGGGCGGCCTCTCGTTCATGCTCTTCCTCATCCTTACCGTGACCGGCGTGCTGCTGATGTTCTACTACGTGCCCTCGGTGACGCGGGCCTATCAGGACATCAAGGACCTGGAGACCATCGTCACCTTCGGCATGCTGATGCGCAACATGCACCGCTGGGCAGCTCACGGCATGGTGATCACCGTCTTCCTGCACATGTGCCGTGTGTTCTACACCGGCTCCTACAAGCCACCGCGCGAGTTCAACTGGGTGGTGGGCGTGGTCCTCTTCGTACTCACGCTACTGCTCTCGTTCACCGGCTATCTGCTTCCCTGGGACCAGCTGGCCTACTGGGCGATCACCGTAGGTACCACGCTCGGCGGCGCGGCACCCATCCTGGGCAAGGAGGTGAACCTGCTCCTGCTGGGTGACTACGAGATCAGCCAGAATACGCTCATTCGCTGGTATACGCTGCACGTGATCGCGCTGCCGCTGCTGCTGGCGATCTTTCTCTCGGTGCACTTCTGGCGTGTGCGCCAGGATGGCGGCATCTCGCAGCCCCTGTGAGCCTGGTGAGCCTGGCCGGCAGGGAGGCTGCAAGCTCGCGGCGCATGCGCGCCTGATGATAGTGGTGTACGACGGTTCTAAGACGGTAAGGACGAGACGATGACGGCAACCGGTGATGCCGGCACCCCGAAGCCGGCGCTGATCACGGCACGGCAGACGACCGAAGAGTCGCGCTGGGCCGGCAAGTCCTGCCCCAAGTGCAACCAGCCGATCGAGCCCGGCCAGCAGGCGGTGCTGTGCCCCAAGTGCTACACGCCGCACCATCGCGACTGCTGGACAGAGAACGGCAATAAGTGCGCGCTGGACGGCACACCGGCCAATATCCTGGATCGCTCGCCACGGGCGGCGACACCGGCGACACCGGCGGCTCCGGTGGCCGCGGCGACCCCAGCAGCCGCGGCGCCGGCTCCAGCTGCAGTCGCCCCCGCGCCGGCGGCTCGGGCGGCAGCCACTGCGACACCAGCACCGGCCGGGGCGGCGGTGGTCGCGGCCGCTCGTGGTACGGCCGCGGCCACCTCGGCACCAGCGGCGGCGCGGCCGGCTCCCGCGCCCCGGCCAGCCCCAGCGGCCGCGGCCGGCGGCGCCGTGTCGCGCACGGCGATGCGCTCGGCGGCGCGGCGCGCGCAGGCGCAGCTCACCGTCTGGCCACACCTGCTGATCAACGAGTTCATGTCGGCGGTGCTGCTGCTTATCGGGCTCACGATTATGGCCTGGTTCGTCAATGCGCCCCTGGAGGAGCATTCCAACCCCAACCACACACCAAACCCCTCCAAGGCGCCGTGGTACTTCCTCAACCTGCAGGAGCTCCTGCTCCACATGCACCCGGCGCTGGCCGGCGTGATCGTGCCGACGATTGTGCTCCTGCTCCTGATGGCCATTCCGTACCTTGATATCAGTACCGAGGAGATCGGCATCTGGTTCAGCGGGCCTCGTGGCAAGCGCATCTTCTGGATCTCGCTGGTCTACACCACCATCGTCACCATCGGACTCATTCTGATCGATAAGTTCATCGGCATTCGCGCTTCGATCGAGGCGGCCATTCCGGTGCTGCGCATCAGCTGGGTCTCGCAGATCGTGACGCAGACGATGGTGCCCACCTTCATCATGTGGCTGGTGGCCGTGATTCTCTACGTGCTCATCGCCCACATGCGGCCCACGGTGCGCGAGGTGATGATCGCCTACTTCACCGCCTTTGTCACTGCCTGGGTGCTGATGTCGATCATCGGCAGCGCCTTCCGCGGGCAGGCGATGAACCTCTACTGGCCGTGGGATCCTGGAATGACACGCATCCCATAAATCCCATAATGAGGAGACACGACCCCAGCCCCCTGGTACGTAGCTCCACCAAGAGCGCCTGACACGGCCACCATGGTACGTAGCTCCACCAAGAGCGCCTGACACGGCTACCCCCGGGTGAAGAGTGAAAAGCGAGTAACGCGACAGAGAGAAAGCAGGTGAGCGGCATGGCAGCAGAAGCGGTAATGCGCGGTGAGGCAGCCACCACGCGCCGGGGCATTCTGGCATTTGCCGGCTGGGGGACGATGGCAATTATCGGCCTCCAGGCGCTGGTAGCCTTCATCGTCTACTTCTGGCCACGCAAGCTGGGGACCTTCGGGAGCAAGATCAGCGTGGGCACCCCCGACCAGTTCCAGCCGGGGGACGTGAAGTACTTCGTCGACGGCAAGTTCTACCTCGTGCGGCTGGCGCCGAATGACGAGCTTGCCGACGACGCGGCCGGCGGGTTCCTGGCGCTCTACCAGAAGTGCGTGCACCTGGGCTGCACCGTGCCCTGGCGGCCCGACTTCGAGTGGCCGTTCAACGGCCACACGGTCAAAGGGCTCTTCCGCTGCCCATGCCACGGGTCCACCTATCTCAAGAACGGCCAGATCATCTACGGCCCGGCGCCGCGGCCGCTGGACTACATGAAGATCACGCTCGAGAACGGCAAGCTGGTGGTGGACACCGGCACGATCAAGCAGCGCGATAAGTGGGACCCGAGCCAGGCATTCAAGGTATAAGGGCTATAGGGCAATCCCGGATCGTGAGGCGCTGGCTCTTCGTCCCTACGACCAAACTTGCTAGATTTCCAAAGATCGAGGAGCATCGTCTGTGCTGACGCTGGCAATTGTGCTGGTGGCTATCCTCCTGCCGGTCCTGGTGCTGATCGAGGTCTGGCGCACGCGGCGCGTGGCCCTGCCACCCGACGCCCCCGATAGCGTGCTCGATCCGGTGCTCAGCACCGCCGGCATGAGCCGCAAGATCCTCTTCGCCATGGTGGCCCTGGTGGAGGCCTTCCTGCTGCTGGTGGCCTATACCGCCAACGAGCCATTCCGCCAGAGCCAGGCAGCCGAGCGCCAGCTGGAGACGATGGAGGAGAACGGCGCTCACACCTACGTGACCTACTGCATTCCCTGCCATGGCCCCACCGGCCGGGGGTACCTGGAAAACGTGGGCTTGCCCGGTAAGCCACTCAACCGGCCCGATCTCCAGTCGACCGATCCCGATCAGCGCAAGGCCAACACCAAGATGATCTACCAGACGGTCGACAACGGGCGCACCGGCACCGATATGCCCGCCTGGGGGAACGAGAACGGTGGCCCGCTCAACTACGAGATGATCGACGAATTGGTCGCGCTGATCGAGAACGGGCGCTGGGATCGGGTGCAGCAGCAGATCAAGGCGCAGGGCATTGCCGTTCCCACCGAGCCACCTATCACTGATCCGGTAGCGACAGGGAAGCTCATCGTTACGCAGGGGCCGTGCGCCGCCTGCCATACAATCGCCAATACCAGCGCGCAGGGCAAGGTGGGTCCGGCGCTCGATGGCATCGCCAGCCGTAGCATTGCCGGCGTGCTCCCATTCTCGACCGAGAACGTCAAGAAGTGGGTGCCGAATCCGCCGGGGGTCAAGCCGGGCACGCAGATGCCCCCGTACCCGCTCAAGGACGAGTACCTGGACGCGATCGCGGCCTACCTCGCCACGCTCAAGTAGCAGGAGCTACGCGGTCCCAGGTTGGACTCGCCCAGGTTGGACTCGCCCAGGTTGGACTCGCCCAGGTTGGACTCGCCGGACGCGTTCAGGAGTGGCTGCGTAACTCCCGTCAGGTAGGCCCTGAGGGGGCTTCTTGGCTGCGGGTAGTGCGCCCGAAGCAGCATTAAGCTCCGGGCGCGCTGCCCGCAGCGCCGCCCGGCTTCGGCAGGGTACCGGCCGCGCCCGCAGCGCCGCCCGGGCTCGGAAGCTCGCCCCGCACCTTTGCCCGCAGATCCTCCAGCTGCCGGTCGAGCTCGCTATCCGCCTCCAGCGCCTGGAACTGGTCTTCCAGACTGGGCCGGTTGTTCACCTCGCTGATCGCGGCCGCTCTCGCCTCCTCGAGCCGGATCCGCTCCTCCATCCGCGCCAGCTCCGAGGTCGGATCGATGGCCGTCAGCTGAGCCGCCGTCTGGGCCACCTTCTGCTGCGCCACCGCGCGCCGATGGCGCGCAATGAGCGCCTCCCGATTGCGCACGGCGCTCTCATACTTGGCTTCCAGCTGCTCGAGGTCATGCTTGAGCTTCGCCACCACCTCTTGCTGCGCCTGCAGCTGGCTGGTGTAGGCCTGCGCGTTGCGCTCGTAATCGATCTTGCGCCGCAAGGCTTCCTTGGCCAGATCGTCGGCACCGCGGCTCATGGCCAGCTCGGCCTTCTGCTGCCATTCGCGCGCCAGGTTCAGGTTCCGCTCCATGTCGGCTTCCAGGAGCTTCTCCTGCGCGATCATCTCGGCAACCTGCCCGCGCGCCTGGGCAATAGCGTCGGCCATGTCGCGTAGCACCTGGTCGAGCGTCTTCTCCGGGTCTTCCGCCTGATCGAGCAAGGCATTGATATTTGCCCGCAGAATGGTCGAGATGCGATCGAGAATGCCCATCGACGTGCTTTCCTCCTAAACTGCTACTTCGTCTGAAAGACCAGCACCCAGTCCTTCGAGATACGCTCCTTGCGCGGCACCTTGATGAAGTGGCGGATGACCTCCGACGCGAAGTAGGTCTCGAGGACAAAGCCCGCCCGCTCACCAACGGCCATGAGATAGGCGTGCGTGGGTACCTCACGGCCTCGAATGAGATTATCACCCACGACCACCACATAGCGCGCCCCGGGGCGCAATGTGCGCCGCACCTCGCGAAAATTGCGCTCCATGTCGGTGAAATACCGGTAGACGATGTAGGCGCGGCGCCGGTCGATGGCAAACAGCTCCTCCAGCTGCTCATCGAGCGGCGGATGGCCGTACAGGTGGAGCGTGCGGTAGTCGGCAGCACGCACCACCTCCGTGCCGATGTGGCTGCGCTTGGCCTCCGCCAGCGGCTGGCCCGGCGGCACCATGTCCAGCAGGTACATCTCCAGCTGGTGCGTCCGTGGATAGTCCACCGCATTGATGTACGGCGGCGAGGTCACGGCCAGGTCGACGCTCGCATCGGCCAGCGGCAGGTTCCTGGCGTCGGCGTGATCGGGGATCTCCACGCGCACGTGGCGCGGGCAGCGCGCGCTGAAGTCGCGCATGCGCTCGACGTTCACCTGAGCTACCTTCTGGAAGAGCCGCAGCGCCATTCCGGGCACAATGCGCTTATTGAGCCGCTTGCGCACTACCGTGCGGGTGCAGTTGTTATCGGCGTTCGAGACCTCGCGCACGATCGCCGAGAGGCAGATGCGAAAGAAGTCGCGGTAGCGCGCCGCCTCCTCCCCACCGGCCACCGCCGATACCACCGCCGGCACTGCGTCGATCGCCGCCCGGATTGCGCCCAGCTCTTCGAGGATGAATGGCCGGAACCATGTCTCGCGGTAGGAGAACTGGGGCACGTGCGCCAAGGCCGCACGGCGCGCCGCCTCGCCACCGGCCTCGAATGCGGCCAGCGCCTCGAGTACCGCCCGGTACGCGCGCTCCAGGTATGCCGGATCGAGTGGGGTCGTCTTCACCCGCGTCAGCAGGCGCGCGAATGGATCAATGTCCACCGCCACCGAGTGGCGCCCGGCGAGCAGCGCCTCCACGTTCACCGTGCCGCTGCCAGCCATGGGATCGAGGATGATCTGCCCCGGCGACGAGTACCTGCGGATCGCCCACCGAGGCAGCTCGGGAAAGAACTTGGCTGGGTACTTGTGGAAGCCGTGCGTCAGCCAGCTCTGATCACGGCTAATGATCAGCACGTGCTGGCTGCGCGGAATCTCTTGCTCCGGATGAAGATCGCCGGTGATAATCAGCCGGCCCGATGGGGCGGCCGCCGCGGGCGGCAAGCGATACGGGCTGGTCGTCATGAGGGTAGGGCGCATCGTAAACGCCCAGGCGCCGCCGCGTCAATATCGGTACTATCGGCTGCGCGAGTGCCGCCGCGGTACTGCCCACGGTGCCGCATTGCCGCGGCAGGGTTGCCGCACCCGCCCGGCGTGACCAGATTCCCCTGAGGCTAGGTTATACTCTCGAACCGCACAGGTTAGTGGAGGTTGTCATGGCTTACGAGTACCGCAACAAGAAGGGACAGACGTACTACCTGCACGGCAAGATGGTCACCCTCCAGAACGGCCGCCAGCAGCAGATCTACTACTTCGCGCGTGAGCCGAAGCGAGGCGAGGTGCTGGACGCGATCCCGGCGGGATACCGCATCCAGGAGAACGAGCGCACGGGGCTGCCCTTCCTCAAGAAGGTGTAGCGATCGTTCGTATGTTCATCGCGTTCGTGCCGAAGCGCGAAGGCCTGGCTCATTGCTGCTTGGTGTCGGCAGCGGACGACGCCGGTATCCGGCCGGGAGCCCGCGCTCAATGCAGATCCTGGCGCGAAGAGCGGCACAATCTGCCGATCGATCCCGGCAGGGAGCCCGCGCTCAGTGCAGGCGGCGGACGACCTCAATGCCGTTAAGGTGCATGTGGTACAGAAAGATCGCATGCAGCAGGTCTCCATCGTGAGGCACAGCGCCCAGGCGCTGCGCCTCATCGATGGGTAGATCGTAGGTTTGTACGCAATCGGCTGGGACGATCACGCGCACGCGCCGGTCACGCGCATTGGCCGCAAGCTTGAGCGGCATGGCCGTCTGATAGACACACAGATCGGTGCAGTCGCCAACAACAATCACCGTGGCCACCCCGGCCCGCTCTTGCTCGGCCCACCAGTCGGCAAGCCGATGAGCGCCGGCCCAGGCGCTGGTAGCATTCTTGGGGATATCGGCGAAGGCGCGTGCGAACGGGAGCTCCGCCAGCTCGGGCACGAGCACCGACTCAGGAGTGCCGGCCAGGCAGTGCTGGCCGAACTGCTCGAACTCCGGCGCCGTCGGACTGTGGCTATCGCGCAGCACCGCAAACGCGCGCACGCCGGCAGCGTGGGCATCGAGCAGCAGCCGTTGAATGGGCTGCACGATCGCGTGGACGCGCGCGCTGGCCAGCGGCCCTTCGACGCAGAACCCGTTGATGACGTCGACGGCAATGACGGCCACGTACTCGGCGCCTCCGGCCTGGGTAATCACCTCGCGCAGCCGGCGCTCCGGCAGTGTCTCCACGAAGCGCTCAAGATAGTCCAGAAAGGGCGCACTTCTCTCCACCAGCCGCCGGGCCGTGGCTTGATCACTCACGCTCACCATTGGTCACCTCCTGGCACAGCTTCACCATCGCCGAGCCAGAGCCAGGCCGGAACCTGCATCAGGGCCAGCAGTGAGCCACGAAATCCTCCTGGGCCCCAACCCACAACCCACAAACCTGGCTCTGGCAGAGAGCTCTCAAAATCGAACCGTAATAGCATCGTAGCTCATGCCGCCGCCGGTTGTACCGCCTGGCGTGGCGCAGGTGAGGCGCTACCGCCCCGGCGAGCGCCGGGCGAAGGACAGCACAGTGATTGAGTGCGGCGGGAGGTCAGCCTGCCCATCGGGCACCTCGACGCTACCCTGATCACGTGTGGCCACCCGGTCGGGCCGGCTGAGTGTGTTATACGCCCACACGTCGTCGAGCTCTGCTCCAAGCGTGCGCCTGGTGGCAGTCGGCGGCAGCGGTGTCGCTCCGCCATCGAGCACCAGCCGCATCCGCACCGTAGCCGTGCGGTGGCGATTGATCGCCGCCACATGGAGCCGGTGCCGGTCCTCCGAGAGCGTGGCCACCACGTCCATGTAGGGCACTAGCTCCTGGCGGGCCACGAACTGCCCCTCTGCATCGAGCAAGGCCCCCCAGCGCACGCCGCGGAGCGGCGCTGGCCCCTCCACCACCACCGGCAGCACGATCGGCCCGGTGTGGTGCTGATAGAGCTCCCATACGTAGTACGTGGCCGCCTTCACCACGCCGGCCGGGCGCACCACGATCGGCGCATTCGCATTGACGAGGTTGACCGTATTGGCCATACCGACCGGAACCGGCAGTCCGCTACAGCGCTGCAGGGCGTGGAAAACGCCCGCGTAGAAGAGCGCATCGGCGAGCGTCCGCGGGCTCCAGCGATTGACCCGCAGCCGCTGCCTGCTATCCTGCCCGGCGGACGGCGTGGCGCGCGGGGCAACGTCTCCATCCGCGCCCGGCTGAGGGATCGGCCAGGAGACCGGCTCGAGATGGCGCATATTCCACTCGTCCAGAGCGAGGGCCAGCGGCCGCTCGATCCCCGCGCGCCTGGCCTCGCGCCGCACGAGCTCGGCGTAGGCGCGTAGCTCCGCCTCAAAGGCCAGCGGCTGCGCCACCACTGCTTCGTATTCCTGCTCCTGCTCCTGCGCGGCGGCAAAGAGATGGCAGCTCGCCCCATAGAGATGAATGGAGACATAATCGAGCAGGGATCCTGCCTGCTGGAGCAGCGCGCGCGTCCACGCCTCGCCGCGGCTCGCCTCTCCCCCGCCGTGCCAGCCAACACCCACCAGCCGGATCGACGGATCGACCAGGCGCATGAAGCGGGCGTGCTCGCGCGCGTCCGCAGCATACTGCTCCGCGCTCCGATGCCCCATCTGCCAGGCGCCATAGACCTCATTACCCAGGCCCCAGTAGCGCACGCCGTAGGGCTCCGGATGGCCATTGGCGGCTCGCAGGCGCGTATAGTGCGTGTCACCGGCGTAGTTGGTGTACTCCACCCAGCGCACCGCCTCCTCCACGCTGCGGGCGTTGTTGTTGAGGTAGGGCTCGGCGCCAGCCAGCGCGCACCAGGCGAGAAACTCATCGGTGCCAAAGCGATTATCCTCCTCGCGTGGCTGGCCTTCACGGCCGCCCCAGGTCAGCTCGAGGCGGCGCGGGCGTGCCTCGCGCGGGCCAATGCCGTCTTCCCAGTGGTAGGCGGAGGCATAGTTGCCGCCGGGCCAGCGCACCACCGGCACGCCCAGCGCCCGGCAGACCTCGATCACGTCGCGCCGCAGGCCGGCCGCCGGCCCGGGCTCATCGATCGCCAGCGGCGAGCCTTCGTCGAAGACGCCGCCATGGATGTTGCCAAAGAAGTGGCCTTCCAGAAAGTGGCCGTAGATCTTGCGGTCGGCGCGGCCGAGCTCGCGGCGCGTCTCGATGTGTACAGTGGCGGCAAGCTCCGGCCGGTCCGCTGGAGCCCCGGCCACGTGGTCAGACGCCATCGCCACCTCCTTTAGCTCGCCAGCCAGCGGCGCGTAAATTCGAGCTGGCGCCTGGCGCTGGCCAGCGGATCGTCGCCGGCTGGTGTCTCCAGCACGAACCAGCCATCGTAACCGATCTCGCGCAGGGCAGCGCGGCAGGCTCCCCAATCGACCGTGCCCTCGCCGAGCATCGCCTGGCCGCCGTCCTTTGTATCTTTCACGTGCACCATCACGATCGCCGGACCGAGCGCGCGGATCGTCTCCGCCGGACGCTGCCCGTAGATGATGGCGTTGGCCAGATCCTGGTAGACGCCCACCTTGGGCGAGCCGGTGGCACTCACGATGCGCTTGAGCTGCGCGGCGGAGAAGCTCGTCTCAAGCGCGATGGCCACACCGGTCTCCTCGGCCACCGGCGCACAGGCACGCAGCCCTTCGACGTAGCGCGCCTCCTCCTCCGGGCCGATATCCAGGCGCTGCCGGTCGAAGTGGGGCAGCAGCACCGCGCTGCCGCCGACGTTCCGGCAGGCGCGCAGCGCGGTGCTCACCAGGCGCACGCCCTCCCGGCGCAGGTCCGGGTCCTCCTGAGCAAAGTTCACGCGCCGGTAGATGGCCAGGCTGAACGAGCTGATCTCGCACCCCGCCCGCGCCGCCTGCTCGCGCAGCGCAGCCGCGCCGCCCGCGCCAGACTCCACCAGCCAGCCGCGCAGCTGCGCCTCATCGCGCGTGATGATCTCCAGGCCATCGAAGCCGATCTGCGCGGCCGTAGCCAGGGCATTGTCGAGGCGCTGGCCAAGCTCGCCCAGCGAGCCGGTGCGAATACCGATCTTCATCGCTTGCTCTCCATTCCTTCCCAGGATTCCCGCGGCGCACGCGTGCTGCAGTGCTCGCCCCCGGCACCGGCTATCAGCCTACCGGTCTACCGGTCTACCGGTCTACCAGCCTACCGGTCTACTGGCCTACTGGCCTATCGGCTATCAGTGTGCCTGGCTGCGCTCGGTGGATGGGGAAGCGGTTCAGGCGACACTCCTTGCCCGCGGCGCCGGCTATCAGCACCGGCTATCAGTGTGCCAGGCGCGGATCGCACGGTACCATCGCGTCCATGAGCATGAGTACGACGATGCCTGCGAGCACGAGCCCCTCTGCCCCGACGGCGCACCGGCCCAACATCCTCTTCATCATGAGCGACGACCACGCAGCGCATGCCATGAGCTGCTACGGCAGCCGCATCAACGTGACGCCGCACCTCGATCGCATTGCGGCGGATGGCATGCGCTTAGAGAACTGCTTCTGCACCAACTCGATCTGCACTCCCAGCCGCGCGAGCATTCTGACGGGGACGTACAGCCACATCAACGGCGCGCGTACCCTCAACGATCGGCTCGACAACCGCCAGGTGGCCTTCCCCAAGCTGCTGCAGGCTGCGGGCTATCAGACGGCGGTCATCGGCAAGTGGCATCTCGGCCACGGCGCCCTCTACGATCCGGCCGGCTTCGATTACTGGAATGTCCTGCCTGGGCAGGGGCTCTACCATAACCCCGAGATGATCGAGCTGGGCGAGCGGAAGGTCTTCCCTGGCTATGTGACCAGCATCATCACCGACCTGGCCCTCGACTGGCTGGAGCGGCGCGACCGCACGCGCCCCTTCTGCCTGCTCGTCCATCACAAGGCACCGCACCGCCCCTGGGAGCCGGACGAGCAGCACGCGCACCTCTTCGATGACCTGGAGATCCCAGAGCCGCCGACATTCGACGACGACTACGCCAATCGCGCACGAGCCGCCGCGGCTGCCAGAATGCGCATCCTGGAGGACCTCAACGAGCGCGACACCAAGGGCCCGCCGCCCCCGGGGCTCTCACCACGCGCGCTCAAGCACTGGAAGTACGAGCGCTACATCAAAGACTACCTGCGCTGCGTCGCATCGATCGACGACAATGTTGGGCGCCTGCTCGACTATCTGGACGAGCAGCAGCTGGCCGCAGACACAGTGGTGATCTACACCTCGGATCAAGGATTCTTCCTCGGCGATCACGGCTGGTACGACAAGCGCTTTTTCTACGAGGAGTCGCTGCGCATGCCGTTCATCGTGCGCTATCCGCGCGAGATCGCGCCCGGCACGGTCGATGATCACATCGTGCTCAATGTCGATTTCGCGCCGCTCTTCCTCGACTACGCCGGCCTGCCGGTGCCGGCGGGCATGCAAGGACGCAGCTTTCGGCCCATTCTGCAGGGCAAGGCACCCGCGGACTGGCGCACAGCGATGTACTACCGCTACTTCATGCACCTGGCGCACCACAACGTCTACGCCCACTATGGCATCCGCACCGACCGCTACAAGCTCATCTATTACTACGAGGAGCAGCCCGATCCGCCGGAGTGGGAGCTGTTCGATCTGCAGCACGATCCGCATGAGCTATACAGTGTCTATCACGCGCCGGAGTACCAGGAGGTGGTGCAGCAGCTCAAGGCACAGCTCCATGCGCTGCGCGTGGAGCTTGGCGACACAACCAATCCCTGGCCCGGCGAGGCTAGCTGACCTGCTCTCCCACAGGGGCAAGGGGCAAAGCGCTTCCGGCTGCCTGCGCGAGCGGCGATGGCAGTGAGTAGGCCGGCGGCGCGCCGGCCGGGGGCGCCGGCAGGGCGGTGGCTAGACGCAGACTCTGGGCGACGATGCCGCGCCGCAGCAGCCGGTCGCCCACCTCCAGCTTTGCGGCCAGCGTGCGGGCCTCGATGCGATTCGGCGCGCCGGTGCGAAGCGCCTCGCGCAGCTGTGTTGCCAGGTCGAGCGTCTTGTTCATCGCCATCAGCAGGTCGCCTTCGCCGATGGCAATCGTCTGAAGCAGCTCGGTGAAGGTTGCGCCGCGGCACCAGGCCAGGATGGGGCCGTAGAAGCTCGGGCTGGGGCCAGTGGTGACTGCCAGTCCCCGCTCGCGCTCCTCGCGCTGCACGAGCGCAAGCGCCCGGCCAATTCGCGGGCGTAGCTCCCAGAGGCGCGGCGTGAGGTCGTGGCGGTTCCAGCGTGGCCCTTCGCGGTCGTAGCAGAACCAAGAGAGCAGCTCCATCAGCTCCGCCGGCGCAAGATGATCGAGCTCACCACCCCAGGCCAGGTTGAGCAGCAGCAGCCCGTTCGGGTCGTAGACGCGGGCCAGCACCGCTGCCTGCTCCGCCGGGAGCGGCAGCGCCTCGTTGGGGGCCGGTGCGCCCCGCTCGCGCCGGGGCAGCCGCGGCCGGCCATTACCAGCCGGCGCCATCACCAGGTAGCCAAAGCGCAGGAGCACGCCCACCAGCGCATCGAGCGTGCGCTGCGCCTGCGACGCAGCGGCCTCTTCGAGCTCGGCCGCGTGCGCCTCGGCTGCAGAGAGCGCGCGCAGCGCCGCCAGCTCGCGCCGCAGCGCGCGCTCGTGCTCACGGCGGATCGGGCAGGCGTGGCAAGGGTGGGCAGCAAGCTCAGCCTCGAGCGGCTGCACCACCTCGGCCCCGGCAGCAGCGCGCTGCGCCCGCTTGCGCGTGTACTCGAGCTCCCGGCGCAGCCCGATGTAGTCAATCACCGCGCCGTCGGGCACGCCCTCGTAGGGGCAGGCGAAGTGCGCGGCCTCGGCCCGCGCCCGCAGCACCTCCTCCTCTGCTGCCGCCGCCTGGAGCGCGTCGTTCATCTGGAACTGGCGCAGGCTCGAGGAGAAGAGGCGCACCAGGCGCTCGCGCGCTGCGTCGCTACCGTCCCACTGCGCCGCCACCGTGTTGTAGCGCGGCGTGAACGCGCTGCGGATCGGCAGCAGCTCGCCGGTAATAATCTCGAGCACCTCGGCGCACGACATCCAGGGTGAATAGAGATTGACGGCGTAGCCTTTGGGATCCAGCCCCCGCCGCCCGGCGCGCCCTACCAGCTGCGAGTACTCGTTAGGCGTGAGCGGCCGGCGCGCCTGCCCGTCGTATTTGGCCGGCTCGGCAATGACCACGGTGCGCGCTGGCATGTTGATCCCCAGAGCCAGCGTCTCGGTGGCGAAGACGACACCGATGAGCCCCGCGGCGAAGAGCTCTTCCACCAGCACCTTGAGCAGCGGTAGCAGGCCGGCATGGTGGAAGGCGATGCCACGATCGAGCAGCGCCGCCAGCTGCTGCACCTGCTCGAGCTGCCGGTCTGCCGGATCCAGAAGATCCAGGTAGGCGCGGATGCGCTCACGCCGCGCCCGCCGCACAGCGCGGTCGCCCAGCAGATCGAGCGCGCTGCAATCCTGGGCTGCTAGCTCGCAGGCGCGCCGGCCAAACAGAAAGTAGATCGCCGGCAGCATACCGGCCTCATCGAGCGCGCGCACCACCTCGCGCGGGCGAGGCACCTCCCGCGGCCGCGCCCTGGGCGGAATGCCGGCCGGCTTCGGATAGCGTGCCTCGCCGCCGGCGCGCAGCGGTGGCAGCACCTTCCCTTCAGCATCGACGAGCAGATGGAGCTCACCCTCGAAGTAGTAGGAGTGCTCGAGCGGCACCGCCCGCTCGAAGTGCGTGACCAGCACCATCTCACGGTGCACGTGCGAGATCCAGGAGGCAACCTCGCCTGCATTGGCTACCGTGGCCGAGAGGCAGATGAGCTGCACATGCTTGGGGCAGGAGAGGATCGCCTCCTCCCAGGTGGTGCCCCGCTCCGGGTCGGCCAGAAAATGCACCTCGTCGAAGACAACGCAGGCCACATCATCGAGCGCGTGGGGCGACTGGAGCAGCATATTGCGCAGCACCTCGGTGGTCATCACCAGGATGCTGCCCTGCGGGTGCTCAGTCACATCGCCGGTGAGCAGGCCAACGTCGCCGTAGCGCGCGCGCCAGTCGCGAAACTTCTGGTTCGAGAGCGCCTTGATCGGCGAGGTATAGAGGCAGCGCAGCCCCTGCTCGCGCGCTAGCTGGATGCCAAACTCCGCGATCACCGTCTTCCCGGTGCCGGTCGGCGCCGCCGCCAGCACCGAGCGGCCGGAGTCGAGCGCACGAATGGCCTCTAGCTGAAAGGGATCGAGAGGGAAGGGATACTGCTGCGCAAAGCGACGGATGGCCTCAGATTCGGCCGGCCCAGCGGAGAGCGGGATGGGTGGGTGCCCGCGCCGGCCGCCCGTGCGCCGGCGACGCGGGGCTGCTTCCGGCTCGGGCTGCGCCCCAGTATCGGGCGCACCGGCCGGCACCGCGCCGGGTGCTTCGGGCAGACCATCCTTCATTCCATCGAGTAAAGTCTAGCAGCCATGAAGGTGAGGGCGATCACGGCCGGTGCGCCGCTGCGGCTCCCGCTGGCGCAAAGCCAGGTGGCGCAGGCCGGCACACTGATCGACGCGGCGCGTGGGGCACTGGCCGAGGCTGGTATGGAGGTCCAGACCACACGGCTGGCCACGCCTCCTTTGGAGACGATGCTCCCGCCGGAGGCAGCTGGCTCTGCGGGCCCGATCGCGGCCGCTGCGCGCGACCTCGCCGCCGCCCTGGAGACGTGCTGCCAGGCGGAGGGGATCGAATACGCTGCGCTCGGTGCCATCGATACGCTCGCTGCCGGCGAGGCCCAATGGCGCCCGCTGCTGGAGACGATTCCTGAGCTGATCGAGCGCACGGAGCGCCTCTTCTGCGCCGCGAGCGTGGCCAGCCGCGCCGGCGGCATCAGCCTGGCAGCGGCGCGCGCCTGCGGTGAGGCCGTGGTGCGGATCGCCGCACGCACCCCCAATGGGTTCGGCAACCTGCGCTTTGCCGCGCTGGCCAACTGCCCGCCGCACATTCCGTTCTTCCCGGCCGCCTATCACGATGGACAGCCACGCCTCACGCTCGGGCTGGCGCTGGAGGCCGCCGATCTGGCCGTGGCAGCGTTCGACGGCGCAGCGACCCTGGACCAGGCTGGTGGCCGACTGGTGGAGTCGCTGGCCGGCGAGGTCGCGCGCGTCTGTGCCACAGTCGAGCGCGCGCTGCAGCGGTTCGATGGCGTTGAGCTTATCGGCGCCGATCTCTCGCTGGCGCCCTTCCCGGCCGACGCGCGCAGCATCGCCGCGGCGTGCGAGCGCCTGGGCCTGCCGGCGTTTGGCACGCCCGGCACACTCTTCATTGCCTCGTTCTTGACCGGCTGCCTGCGGCGCGCCGCCGCGGAGATCCGGCGTCGCGGCGGCCGGGCACCGGCCGGCTTCTCCGGGCTGATGCTGCCGGTGCTCGAGGACGCGGTGCTGGCCCGGCGCGCTGCCGAAGGATCATTGGGGGTCGAGAGCCTGCTGCTCTACTCGGCAGTGTGCGGGCTGGGGCTCGATACCGTGCCCCTTCCGGGCGAGACACCGCCGGAGGTACTGGCAGCGCTGGTGCTCGACGTGGCGGCGCTGGCGGTGCGTCTCGATAAGCCGCTGACGGCCCGGCTCTTCCCGGTGCCGGGCAAGCGTGCCGGCGATCCGGTGGCATGGGACTTCGCCTACTTCGCCCCCTCGCGCATACTGGCGCTTCCGGCGCGCGTGCCGGGCGGCGCGCTGGCCGCGACGGCGCGCTACAATCCGGCTCAGTATGATGGCAACGGCGGCAGCTGAAACGGCGCAGTTCCACGGCATTATCCCGCCCATCCTCACGCCCCTCGGCGACGATGGGCTCGTCGACCTCCACTCGCTGGCGCGATTGACGCGCTGGCTGCTCCACGAAGGTGTGCACGGCATCTGGGCCTGTGGGACCACCGGCGAGTTTCCCTGCTTCGACGCCGACGAGCGCGAGAACGTGATTGGCACCTGCGCCGAGACGGTCGATGGGCGCGTGCCGGTTGTCGCCAACATCTCCGACTGCAGCACCAAGCTGGTGATCGAGCACGGCCGGCGAGCGCTACGGGCCGGGGCCGATGCGGTGGCCGTCACGCCGCCGTACTACTACTCGAACAGCCAGCAGGAGCTGATCGACCTCTACCGCGCGGTGCGCGAGGCGATCGACGCGCCGCTCTTCGTCTACAACATCCCATCGACGGTGAAGGTCAAGGTGGAGGTGGAGACCATCGCCACGCTCGCCGCCGAGGGCACGATTGCCGGGATCAAGGACAGCCAGAACGACCTCGACTTCGCCCGCAGCCTGCTGCAGGCACTCTCGCAGCGGGGAGCAGCGCTGCGCGTCTTTCTCGGAACGCGCTCGCTCATCGATGCCGCGCTCCTGATCGGGGTCGACGGCGCCATCCCGGGGATTGCCAATGTCGTGCCGCGGGCGTGCGTCGATATCTACGAGGCGGCACGCGCCGGCGACTGGGCCAAGGCAGCGGCGGCCCAGGTGAAGGTGAACGAGGCGTTTCGGCTGGCGCGAGTAGCCAAGGGCTCAGCGCAGGCCGCGAACATGGGCGGCATGAAAGCCGCGCTCAAGGCGATGGGGATCATCGCCAGCGCGCGGCTGGCGGCGCCGCTCCGGACGCCCGACGCCAGCGAGCAGGCACGCATCGCCGACCTGGTACGCGAGCTTGGCCTGCCTTCATTCGTGGCGGCGTAGCCGAACGCCCAGCTCAGCGACTGGGATACGCGGCGGCCGGCGATGCGCGCCGCCTCATTCGTGGCGACGTCGCCGAACGCCCAGCTCAGCCGCCTCTGGTGGCCTGAATCAGCGCCTCCATATCGGCCAGGTAGCGCTCGAGCGCCTCACGGCCGCGAGGCGTGAGGCGATACTCCGTTTTAGGCAGCCGGCCCTCGAAGAACTTGGTGCAGCTGATGTAGCCGGCCTCCTCGAGCTTGCGGGTGTGGACGCTGAGATTGCCGTCGGTCGTCTTGAGCAGCTGCTTGAGATCGTTGAAGCTCAGCGAATCGTTCACCGCCAGCGCGCTAACGATGCCCAGTCGCAGGCGCTCGTGAATCAGCCGGTCGAGGTCGGAGGCGGCGGCCACCGCGTGGAGCGCAGCCTCGGCATCCCCGCGCTCCAGGTACGGAGCCGGAGCCTCATGCGCCTCGTGGTCTCCACGCGTGGTGGGCGCCTGCGCGAGGCGCGATCTTGCTCGCGAAGCCTGCGACGACGGTGCCGACGGTCGGGTGCTAGCCACCATACCTCCAAGCGATGATCAGCCCGTAGCCGATGAGCAGCCCGCCAAAGCCCAGCGCCATGAAGAGATCGCCGAGCACGGCCGGCGCAAAGAGGGCCAGCGCTCCCAGCAGCAGAAAGGAGAGGCCCATGATGCGCACGATACCGATCGACGAGACGCCGCCGGAGCTTACGCCGGCGCCGAACATCAGCAGCCACATGCCCGGCAGCAGGCTCGTCGCGCCGGCACGATAGATGGCAAAGGTGAGCACCACCGCCGCCGCCATCGGCGGCAGAAAGCAGAAGGCGAAACGCCGGCTCGGGCCCGCAAGCAGCGGTATGCCGGTGGCCTGCGCCTTGCGTCCCACTGCCCACGCGCCGACGAGCAGCGAGAGCACGGCCTCGCCGAGCCACGTGGCGAGCCACCATTCGACGCGCGTCTGGTGCCAGGCTAGCGCGGCGGCGATGAGCGCCGTCGTCCCCATCACCACCTGGCCCCAGCCGGGGATGGCCGTAAACGATCCGGCGCTCTCCATCGTGCGCCGGATGTAGCGCAGGTTATCGATCGCTCGCTCGTGCACAGCGGAGACCCGATGCTCGTCGTGCCTGTCCAGCGCCTCTGGGCGATCTCCCGCCGCCACCGGCAAAACCCCTGCGCGCAGCCGGGGCGAGCCATAGTGATGGCGAGAGGAAGGATGAGAGCGCCGGTACGGTTGTGGTGGCATACGCTCAGGATACTCCCCTCGCATGCCCTCTGTCCCCCATCACACGGGTGAACCTGCCCCGCCTGCCCCCGGCCCGGCCGGGGCGCGCCTGGCCTCGATTGTGCTCCCTGCCTCCGGCCACGCGGGCGCATTGCCGCCGGCGCATTCCGGCGCGGCAGGTCTCCTACTGCACCGGAGCCACTCCGCCGGCGCGCTTAGCTGGCCCCCACCAGCACCGGTGCCGGGCGGCGGGATGTGGCTGGCGCCTCCTGGCTGCCGACCGCCGGCAACGACGGCGCCGGGGCCGGAATGGCACCAAAGCGCCGCTCACGCGCCGCATACGCATCCAGCGCCCGCTCTAGTTCGTGTTCGTCGAAGTCCGGCCAGTACACCGGCGTGCTGTAATACTCGGCGTAGGCGGCCTGCCAGAGCAGGAAGTTCGAAAGGCGCATCTCACCGGCCGTGCGCACGATCAGATCCGGATCGGGCAGCCCCGCGGTAGAGAGATGCTGGGCAATGACCTGCTCGTCGATCGCCTCCGGCGGGATCCCTTCGCGCACGATGGCCCGCACTGCCTCGACCAGCTCCGCACGGCCGCCGTAGTTAAAGGCCACGTTGAGGATCAGGCGCTGGTTGTGGCGCGTGAGCTCAAGCGCCTCACGAATGCGTTGCGCCAGACCGGCCGGAACCCCCTCCAGGCTGCCGAGATGCCGGATCTGGACGCCATTCTCGTGCAGCTTGGGGGCCTCGCGCGCGATGGCCTCTCCCAGGATATTGAACAGCCCGGAGACCTCTTCCGGCGAGCGATTCCAGTTCTCCGTCGAGAAGGCATAGATGGTGACCACTGCGACACCGGCGCGAGCGCACGCCTCCAGCACGCGGCGCAGGTTCATCGTGCCGGCGCGGTGCCCGAAGAGGCGCGGCCGCCCACGGCTCTGCGCCCACCGCCCGTTCCCATCCATGATGAAGGCAATATGGCGCGGGACGCGCCGGGGCGCGGCCGGCACACCGCCGGTGGCCTCACCTACCCCAGGGCCAGCACGCGCCGCCGGTGCCGGGGATCGTCTACGTAGTCGCATGCCGGAACAATACCATCACCGCACGATTTCAACAAGTACTTTTCGCCACAAAGTACCAGCCGCCCATAGCACAGAGGGAAGAGATAGCAGGATCGCCCGATCCGGGTACGCCCGCTCAGGGGGCGAGCAGCAGGCGACTAGCGTATCTTGCCCCTGGCCAGCACCGGCCACTCCACTTCAACGATCTCCTCGCCGTGGTGGCGCCGGTAGCCGTAGACGACGTCGTGCAGATTGGTCGTGCCACAGGCGTGGTTGGGGATAACGTGCAGCTTCTCGCCCACCTTGGGCCGCGGCGCGCTCTCCGGCAGCCGGTCGAGGCTTAGCACCCCATGCTCCTCGTTCATGCGCTGGAGGTAGATGTCCGGGTACTCGCGGACGTAGCCGTTCGAGTCGTTCTGGCGCAGCGCGTCGTTGGTAAAGGTCTTCGACCCACCATCGATCGTGGCATAGCCGGGGCAGCTGGTCGAGACGACCGTGGCGAGAATGCTCATCGCGCACTGGTCGATGGTGCAGTTGCCGGCGCGCCAGACGCTCAGATCGTTGTAGACATAGGTGCCAGAGCGATGCTCGGTGCAGCCGATCTGCTTGGAGACCTTCTGTGCGCCGGTGCCACCGCCGCTGATCGTCTCGACAGGAATGCCATCGCGCGCAAGCAGGTCGCGTGCCTCCGCAAAGAGCTCGGCCATCTGCGGGCGGCTGGGATAGCACATGAAGCCGCCAAAGGTAACACCGGGGAAGTCGGCAATTGCTCGGGCCAGCGCCTGCGCCTCGCGTGCCGTCTGCACGCCAGCGCGATGCCCACCGCTATCGACCTCCACCAGCAGCGTCACATTCGTCTCCGCCTCCTGGCACGCCTCGGCAATGCCGCGCGCGGTGTACTCGCTATCGACGGCCACCGAGAGCTTCACCCGGCGCGCCAGACGCGTCAGGCGCTCCAGCTTCGGCGCGCCGACGATGTTGTAGGGGATAAGAATGTCGCCAAAGCCGGCATCGGCAAAGACCTCTGCCTCCCCGAGCTTCTGGCAGGTAATCCCAATCGCGCCGGCCTGAAGCTGCCAGTGTCCGATTGAAGGGATCTTATGCGTCTTGATGTGCGGGCGCGACTTGAGCCCGAGCGCGTCGAGCTCCTGCTGCAGCCGCCGGATATTGTCGCGCACCTGGTCGAGGTCGACCACCATCACCGGAGTATCGAGATCGGCAACGCGTTGCATCCTGCTTCCTCCTCGTGCACTCCTGCACCTGTCTCCCGTGCGGCCGCTCGTGCTCCCTCCTCGGCACTCGGTGCCTCGCAAGGCATAATCGCCGCCGTGGCTTGTGCGGGCCCGGCGCGTATAGTACCGCGCGCCGGCCATGCACGACCGCTGCCGGCGCGGTACCCTCTGGATTGCCACTTCGGCTCAGGAGGTCCACTCTTGAAGATCGCTCGTGTAGAGGTCCAGGTACTACGCGACGTGCCGACGCCGCGTCCGCTGCAGTTCGCCTGGAGCCCAGGCTCCGTCACTCGCACCTCCACCATCACACTGATCCGCCTCCGCTCCGACGATGGCCTCGAAGGCATCGGCACCGGCGGCGCCCCGGAGGCCGTGCGCGCAGCTGGCGAGCGGCTGGTCGGCGAGGACCCCTTTGCCACCGAGCGCCACATCCGCCTGCTGCGACGGGCCGGCAATGCGTGGGGGATCGAGATTGCCCTCTGGGACCTGATCGGCAAGGCGTGCGGCCAGCCACTCTACAAGCTCTGGGGCGGCTACACCGACCGGATCAAAGGCTACGCCTCCACCGTCGAGGTCGGCACGCCCGCGCAGCGGGCCGAGGATGCGCTCGGCTTCTACGAGGAAGGCTTTCGCGCGCTCAAGCTGCGCCTGCACAACGAGACGCTGGAGCAAGACCTGGCGCTGGCCAAGGCGGTGCGCGACGCCGTGGGCGACAGGATGGAGCTGATGGCCGACGCGAACCAGGCGCAGACCCCGGTCACGCCCTCAGTGCAGAACGGTGTCATCTGGGATGAGCGCCGCGCCACGTATACGGCGCGGGCGCTGGAAGAGCTGGGCTTCGTCTGGCTCGAGGAGCCGCTCTCGCGCTACGACTTCGACGGGCTGGCGCGCCTCAATGCAAGCGTCAAGCTGGCTATTGCCGGCGGTGAGAACAATCGCTACCTGCACGAGTTCCACTGGCTGCTCGAGCGCGGCTGCTACGACATCCTGCAGCCCGATGCACTCGTCTCGGAAGGGCTCAGCCAGCTACGCAAGATCGCCGCGCTGGCCGAGGTGCGCGCCAGGCTCTGCGTGCCGCACCACGGCGGCGGCGGCATCGGCACCTACGCGCACCTGCACTTCTCAGCCTCGGTGCCCAACTCGCCCTGGATCGAGCTGATGCGCGATCGGCCGGGCGAGTTCCCCTGGCCGGCCCAGCTCGTGCCAGCCACGCCGATCATGGTGGGCCCCGATGGCTACGTATCGCTGCCTCAGGGCCCGGGGCTGGGCATCGAGCTGGATGAGGAGTTCGTCCGGAAGTATGCCGTGACCTAATACCGACCGAATACACCCCTTTGCCGCACGGATCGTAGGCTGCCGACGCAGGCCGGCCAAGAGGCAGCGGTCTCAGCCACCGAAGCTCCCCTAGCCGGTCGAGGCACGTGGGTGTATTGGTGTAGCATGGCTATGAGGTAGCATGGCTATGAGCAGGATAATCATGCCGTGTCGAGGAACAAGGAAAGTGGAGGAGCAGCGATGGCAGAGATGCGCGTGAACATCGGGCAGGTCAGGCGCGACATCTCGGAGCTCGTCAATCGCGTTGCCTATGGCGGCGAGCGCGTCATCCTCACCTCGCGCGGCAAGCCGAAGGCGGCTCTGGTCAGCATCGAGGACTACCAGCGGCTTCAGCAGGGAGATGAGGCGCAAGCGCGAGAGGCGCGCCTCAAGGCGTGGCAGGATTGGGCCGCCAAGAGCGACAGGCTAAACCAGCAGATCGTTGAACGGCGGGGAGGCCGTCCCATCGATGTAGACGCTCTCTGGCGGGCGACGCGGGAGGAGATTGAGGCACGTGATGATTGGGTCATCGACTACCTCCACCGTGGTAGTGGATGCGAATCTGGCAGTTAAGGCGGCAGTACCCGGTCCACTCCAACCTCTCTGCCGCGCCCTGCTGAGGCAATGGCACAGTACCTCGTGCCGGCTGTGTGCCCCCACGTTGTGGCTCTATGAGGTGACGTCTACGGTGACGAAGAGCGTGCGCTTTGGGGAGCTTACGCGCGAAGAAGGCCGTCAGACGCTAGATCTGCTTCTTCTCCTGGGAATCGAGCTTATCTCCCCCGATGAAGAGCTCGTTGCCGCTGCGTTCGACTGGACACTCCGCCTCGGCCGTGCAGCTGCTTATGACAGCTTCTATCTTGCGCTCGCTGAACGGTTGAGCGGAGCCTTGTGGACCGCCGACGAACGCCTGCGCAATGCGGCCAGCGTCCCCTGGGTTCACTGGCTGGGCGAGAACGGCTTCGCCCCGATGACAACCTGATCTGCCAACGGCTGCTGACCGATATAAGCTCACCGGCACTCAGGTAGGCCCGGCCGTCCAGGAATTTCTCCTAAGCTGCCAGCAGCCACTGACCCATAAGCTCACCGGCACGCTACCTACGCCATAAGCTCCTCACACCGGCTCAAGACCATCCCTCACCGCGCCAGGTCGCGCACCGTCCCGACTACGATATCGCTCAGCTCTTCGAGCTCCTCTTCCTTGATCACCAGCGGCGGCGCAAACATCACGATGTCGTTGCGATAGCGCGTGAAGACGCCCCGCCGCTTCAGCTCGGCCAAAACGGCGGCCCCACCACCGGGCACCGCTCCCTCGGCAAGCTCCACCGCCGCCATCATGCCCAGGCCGCGCACCTCCCGCACCACCGGATGGCCGCGTAGCTCGCCCAGCCGCGCTTGCAGCCGCGCCCCAAGCCGCGCGGCTCGCTCCACCAGCTGCTCGCGCTCGATGATGTCCAGGTTGGCATGTGCCACGGCGCAGCAGGTCGGATGCGCCGAGTAGGTGTAGGCGTGCATCCACTTCACCTCCGGCGGCTGGCGGTAGAGCACGTCGCGAATGGCGTCGGAGAGGATCACGCCGCCGAGCGGCTGGTAGCCCGAGGTGATGCCCTTGGCAAAGCAGAGCATATCGGGCACCACGTTCCAGTGCTCCAGCCCCCAGAAGCGGCCGGTGCGCCCGAAGCCGGTGATCACCTCGTCGGCGATGAAGAGGACCTCGTAGCGATCGCACAGCTCGCGCACGCGCGGGAAGTACTCGTCGGGCGGGGGAAAGACGCCGCCCGCGCCCTGGACCGGCTCGGCAATAAAGGCGGCGATTGTCTCTGGCCCCTCGCGGCGGATCGTCTCCTCCAGCGCGCCGGCATCCATGGCCGGCACGTGGACGAACCCGGGCGCGGTAGGGCCAAAGCGAGCATGGAAGGCCGGTAGCCCGGTAGCGCCCAGCGCACCGACGGTGACGCCGTGATAGCCGTTCGTACGCGAGATGATCTTGACCTTCTCCGGCCGGCCGCGCAGGTGCCAGTAGTAGCGCGCCGTCTTGATCGCGGTATCGTTCGATTCGGCGCCGCCGGTGGTGAAGAAGGTCGTGCGCAGGCGTGGTCGGCCCGGCTGCGACGGCGTGAGCGCGGCCAGTCGCGCCGCCAGTGTGATCGCCGGCACGTTGGACGAGCCGGCATAGCTATTGGCAAAGGCCAGCTGCTCCATCTGGCGGGCGGCGGCGCGAGCCAGCTCGACACGCCCGTGGCCAACATTGACATTCCACAGGCAGGAGAGACCATCCAGATAGCGCCGGCCGCGCACGTCCCACAGTATGGCGCCTTCGCCGCGGGCGAAGATCACCGGCTCGGTATGGTCCAATGGATGGTGCTGTGGGTGCAGCAGGTGCTGCTGGTCGAGCGCCACGAGCTGCTCGTACGGCAGCGGCGTCGCTCCGGCGAATGGTCCTGTGGGCTCCATGGTGGTGGTCACAAGCACATCTCCCGGTCAGTGTCTCCGCCAGTGTACCCCTCCAGTACCCGCCGGCACCCGCCAGCGCGTTCTATCGCCAGCGCCGGCGCAGGCGCGTCCCGCCGTATGGCACTATACGCGCGCAGGAGGGGCAACGCGCGGCTTCGGTTAAGAGACAGGACTTACGCCGTCACTCCTAAAAGCGTCCGACGGGCCCAATCTGGGACGGCGTAGCTCCTATAAGCATCCGGCGGGCCCAATCTGGGACGGCGTAGCTCCTGTAAGAGAGCCGCGGTCGTCGCGGCGAGCACGCCAGGGCGGTCACAATCGGCAGGATGAAGAGCCTTGTAGGGCTTCGTAAGGAAGGAACGCACACGTATGGGAGAGAGTGGATCGCTGTCTACCGGCGCCTCCCCCGGCTTACCGCCGCGCTGGAGGCGGGATGAGTGGAAGATTCCCGGAATCGTCTGCTTCGCCGGCCGCGGTGGGCATCCCAGCACCGATGATCCCACACACGCCGCGCTCCTGGCACAGGGGATTCACCTGACGCTGGCGCCGCTGTACGATGCCGAAGGCCGCCTCTCCGCCGAGCTGATCGAAGCGGACGTCGTCATCTCTGGTGGCCGGCCGCTCGGCGCCGCCGAGTTCAAGCAGCTCCCCAAGACCCGCCTGCTGCTCCGGCCGTACGTCGGCTACGACGATATCGACGTCGACGCAGCGACGGCCGAGGGTATTCTGGTAGCGAATGTGCCGGATGCCTTCAGCGAGGAGGTGGCAAACCACGCCATGTGCCTCATTCTCGCCGCCAACCAGCAGCTCCTGGTGAGCGACCGCTACGTGCGCAGCGGCGAGTGGGAGCGGCGGCGTGGCCGCCCCCAGTGGAACCCGCCCATTCACCGCCTCTCCGTCCAGACGCTGGGGCTGATCGGCTTTGGCAACATCGCACGTCTGGTGGCGCAGCGCGCCAGGGCCTTTGGCTATCGCCTCCTGGCCTGTGATCCGTACGTCTCGCCGGAGGTGGCGGACCAGTTCGGCGTCACGCTCGTGCCGCTCGAGCAGCTGCTGGCCGAGGCCGACGTGGTCAGTATCCACACCTTTCTGGCCCCTGGCACGCGCCACCTGCTCAACGCCGAGCGCCTCGCCCAGATGAAGCGCGGCGCCTACCTCGTCAATACGGCCCGGGGACCAATCGTCGACGAGGAGGCGCTGATCGAGGCGCTGCGGTCGGGCCACCTGGCGGGCGCCGCGCTCGATGTGATGGAGACGGAGCCGCTGCCAGCCACCAGCCCTTTGATCCAGATGGAGAACGTCATCCTCACACCGCACATGGCCAGCGCGTCGGTTGAAGGCGCCCAGGCGCTGCGCCGGCGCGTGGCCGAGATCGCTGCCTCGGTGGCGCTGGGCCGGCTGCCCGAACGCCATGTAGTAGTCAATAAGACGCTCTACGATCTCCTGGCGAGCGCACTGGGCAGCTAGGCTTTGGCCATACACTTGGCCAGACACTCGCCACCGGCAATGCCGCACTCGCCGACCACGTTGGGGAGGATGGCTCAATGGAACGCACACTGCTGCTGGAGTTTGTGCGGGTGACGGAGGCGGGCGCGCTCGCCTCGGCGCGCCTGATGGGGCGCGGCGATGGCGAGGCGGCCGACCGCGCTGCCGTCGAGGCAATGCGTCGGGCGATGGACGAGGTGCACATCGACGGCACGATCGTGATCGGCGAGGGCGAGCGCGATGAGGCACCGATGCTGTACATCGGGGAGAAGGTAGGCGGCGCGGCGCGCGAGGCGGCACCGGATGGGCTGCTCTCTCCATCAGTCGGGCCGGCCGAGGCCGGCGCGACCACCACCGGGCCGGCCGAGGTCGACATCGCCGTCGACCCGCTGGAGGGGACGAACCTGGTCGCCCGCGGCCAGGAAGGAGCGATCTCCGTGCTCGCCGTCGCCGAGCCCGGTGGCCTGCTGCACGCGCCCGACATCTACATGGAAAAGCTGTGCGTCGGCCCGGCCGCGGCCGGCAAGGTGCGCATGGACTTCCCCGTGGCCGCCAATCTGCGCATCATTGCCGATAGCCTGGGGCGGCACATCGAGGACCTGACCGTGGTCATTCTCGACCGCGAGCGCCACCGCAGCCTGATCGAAGAGGTGCGCGCGGCCGGCGCGCGCATCCGCCTCATCGGTGATGGCGACCTTTCAGCCGCCATCTCGGTAGCCATCTCCGGTACCGGCGAGCATTGCGTGCTCGGCTCGGGCGGCGCACCGGAAGGGGTACTCACCGCCGCTGCCCTGCGCTGCCTGGGCGGGCAGATCCTCGGCCGGTTCCTGCCGCGCAACGAGGCGGAGCGCGAGCGCTGCCTGCAGATGGGCGTCGATCCGGATCACATCTATACCACCGAGGAGCTTGCCTCCGGTAGCCTGATCATGTTCAGCGCCACCGGAGTGACCGATGGCTCGCTGCTCAAAGGGGTGCGGTTCTTTGGCGGCGGTGCCCGCACGCATTCGCTGGTGATGGGGCTGCAGTCACACACCATCCGATTCGTCGATACGGTCCACGTCTTCGATCCGCAGGTGCTGGGGCAGATCCGGCTGTAGCCGGCCGGCAAGGTGCGGCGGCCGGGCGGGCCCTCAGGCGTGCGCGGGAAGATCGAGATTCGGGGCAGCCGCCGGTGCTGCGCACTTCGTATCCTTAGAGGCTGGGAGGGAGAGGGCCAGGCAATGACATCTTCTGCTCCGCCGCCTGGACGAGGGCGCGTCACGGCCGTCGCGCTCCGCCGCATGAAGGCGCGCGGCGAGCGCATTGTCATGCTCACCGCCTATGACTACCCCAGCGCACGTCTCTTCGACGCCGCCGGCGTCGACGTGCTGCTGGTGGGCGATAGCCTCGGCATGGTGGTGCTGGGGCACGAGTCGACGATCCCGGTGACGATGGACGATATGGTCCACCACACCAAGGCGGTGGCGCGTGGCACGCGGCGAGCGCTGGTGGTGGCCGATCTGCCGTTCATGAGCTACAGCCTTGGCCGCGAGCAGGCGCTGGCCAATGCCGCGCGGCTGATCCAGGAAGGCGGCGCGCAGGCAGTCAAGCTCGAAGGGGGCGAGCCGGTGGCACGCACCGTGGAGGCGATCGTCGAAAGCGGGATCCCGGTGATGGGCCATCTGGGCCTGACGCCGCAGTCGATCCATCGCTTCGGCGGCTATCCGGTGCAGGGACGCGACCGCACCACGGCCCAGCGCCTGCTGGAGGACGCGCGCGCGCTCGAGGCTGCCGGCGCCTTCGCCCTCGTGCTCGAGCTCGTGCCAGCGGCGCTGGCCCAGCGCATCACGGCGGCGCTCCAGATTCCCACCATCGGTATCGGCGCCGGCCCGCACTGCGATGGCCAGGTGCAGGTCATGCACGACCTGCTCGGCTACGGGCCGGTCGATGCCTTCGTGCCCAAGCACGCCAAGCGCTTCGCCAACCTGGGCCCGATCATTGCCGAGGCCGTTGGCCGCTATGCGGCCGAGGTGCGGGCCGGCACCTTCCCTGGAGAGGACCAGAGCTTCACCATGGACGAGCGCGTGCTGGAATCGTTAGAAGAAGTGTGAAGGTCGTCCACTCGATCGAAGCGTGCCGCGCAGAGCGCGCGCAGCTGGCCGAGCCGCTGGGGCTCGTGCCGACAATGGGAGCCCTGCACGAAGGGCACCTCTCGCTGGCACGACGCGCGCGCGAGGAATGCGCCGCCGTGGCGATGAGTATCTTTGTCAACCCCACCCAGTTCGGGCCGCAGGAGGACTTCGCTCGGTACCCGCGGCCGATCGAGCGCGACCTCGAGCTGGCGCGTGATGCCGGTGTCGATCTCGTCTTCCACCCGGCGCCAGAGACGATGTACCCACCCGGCTTCGCCACGTGGGTCGAGGTGGGTGGGCCGGCCCGGCGCTGGGAGGGCGAGCACCGGCCGGGGCACTTTCGCGGCGTGGCGACGGTCGTGGCCAAGCTCCTGACGATCATCGGTCCGCAGCGAGCCTACTTCGGCGAGAAGGATTATCAGCAGCTCCAGGTGGTGCGGCGCCTGGTTGCCGATCTCAATCTCCCGGTGGAGATCGTCGGCTGCCCGATCGTGCGCGAGCCCGATGGCCTAGCTCTCTCCTCGCGCAACGTCTACCTCACGCCCGAAGCACGGCCGCGCGCCGCTGCCCTTTACCGCGCCCTCGAGGCCGGGCGGCAGGCTGCCGCCGATGGTGAGCGCGACGCGGCTGCCGTGCGCGAGACGATCGAAGCGGTTCTGCGCGCCACGCCCGGTCTCGAGATCGACTACGTGGCGCTCGTCGATCCGCTGACGCTTGAGCCGGTGGAGCGGCTCGATGCGCCGGCGCGCGCGCTCATCGCGGCGCGGCTGGGCAGTGTTCGCCTCATCGACAATATCGCCATCCCCTAAAGAGCGCATCCGGCATGCCGCGGCCCCGGTCGCCGGAGCCGGAGGCAACGGCTGCGCCAGCCTGCCAGCACCACCATGGCTCTACTCATGCAGCTTCCTGCCAGAATTGTTCGTAGGAATAGCCAATCATGGAACAGATCACCATCGCTCGGCCCGCGCCACCACTCCCAGCACGACCGGCGGCGCGAGCACTGCACGAAGCCGGCCCGCGGCGCACGGGCGCGCCCTATGAGGCAGAGATCCCGCGCCCTGAGCATCCACGCCCCGACTTCCAGCGCGATACGTGGATCAACCTCAATGGCCGCTGGCGCTTTACCTTCGACCCCCGTAACCTGGGGGAGCAGCAGCGCTGGTACCGCGTGCCCCACCCCTTGGTGGCCACCTACACCGGAGAGGTAACCAGTCCGATCGAGGATCCGTTCGGCGGTGAGATCATCGTGCCATTCCCCTGGGAGAGCCGGCTCTCAGGCGTCTGCGACCCGAGCTACAAGGGCGCGGCCTGGTACCAGCGATCGATCGTCGTGCCGGCGGAATGGGCCAGTCTCGAGCCCCCACCTCCCTCTCCCGCGGCCGCCGGTGGGGACACGGCGCGGGCCAGCAGCGACGGCACCGGCGCAGTGCGCCTCACCGGCCGTCGCGAGGTGCGCTGGCGCCTGCGCCCCTACCTCTGCTTCGGCGCCGTGGATTGGAATGCCAAGGTCTGGATCAACGGGCGGTTTGTTATGGAGCACGACGGCGGCTATACGCCCTTCTGCGCCGACATCTCGCGCTTCGTGCGCCCCGGCGTGCCCGCCACCCTCACCGTCCGCGCCTACGACGCCTGCGATGCCGATACCCCTCTCGGCAAGCAGGTCGAGGAATGGTACACGCACTCGGGGGGCATCTGGCAGACGGTCTGGCTCGAAGGACGGCCAGCCGCCTACCTGGCCCGCCTCCAGAGCACTCCCCACCTTGAGCCTGACCACTCCAGCGCCCGCGCCTGCTTCGCCCTGACTATCGATGGCACGGCGCTCACCACGCCCGGGGCCTACCAGCTGACGCTCCAGGCCGATGACGGCAGCTTCCCCGCGGTCAGCCAGTCGGTCACCGTGCCGGCCGGCGGCCAGGCTAGCCTCACCCTCGAGGTGCCGGTGCCCCAGCCCCACCTCTGGTCCCCAGAGGATCCCCACCTCTATCCCTGCACCCTCCGCCTGGCGCCGATCGCTGGGACGGGAGCAACACCGGGCACCGGCGCTGGACACGAGGGGCCAGAGGAGGCAGCCGCGGAGGCGGACGCCGGGCCGGATGAGACGCTCGGGGTGGCGGACGAGGTGCACACCTACTTTGGGCTGCGGCGGATCAGCAC
>Ga0070741_10004520_pt1 | contig 32401 bp, 28 predicted proteins | sample Coa_R1_4_FD_66440 | JGI IMG/M metagenome (GOLD analysis project Ga0070741, IMG submission 66440) | Surface soil microbial communities from Centralia Pennsylvania, which are recovering from an underground coalmine fire - Coalmine... | ecosystem: Environmental > Terrestrial > Soil > Unclassified ... | reverse complement strand
GTTTCCTGGACCAACTTCCTGATCTCGGCGGCCGTGTAGCGGCTGCGATTATCTCCACCATCGGAAATAATCACCAAGGCGCGGCGCTGGTAGCGCGCCTGGCGAGTTTTCGCCAATCCCATGTAGATCGCGTCCAGCAGCGCGGTGTGGCCGGTCGGTACGGCAGAAGCCAGCGTTGCCCGTATGTGGCCAATTGACTGGGTGGCGTCAGCCAGAAGCTTGGGACGGTCGGAGAATGCAACCACAAAGTAATCGTCCTGGGGGTTGGCAACGTTGAAAAAGTCTCCCAAAGCCTCGCGCGCCAGAGCGATTTTGTCCGTCATGCTCTTGCTGAGATCGAGAATGACGCCAACTGAAATGGGGGAGTCCTCGCTGGAAAAGTACTGGATCTGCTGTTGCTCGCCCGCTTCGTATAACGCAAAGTCGTGTTTTCCCAGCCCGACGATAGTGCGATTCGCACCATCCGTGACCGTTACTGGTACCAGCACTAGATCCACGTCCACTCGAAAGGGATTCGACACCCGGCGGGGTTCGACATCGGCAGAGATCAGAGGTTTATGGGGAGGCGGCTTGAGGGGAACCAGATGAACGTCATCGCCAGTCTGCGCGGGGAGTGATGAGGTCAAGCACATACAGATCAAGCACACCCAGGTGATGCGGTGAGCAGTCGTGACACGCAGAGCGCCAAAGCGGGGGTAAGTCGCCATAAGAGAAAGGTGGAATTTCCGCGCATCGTAGCACAATCAATCGCCGGCTTCGTCTGAAAAATTTTGCAGTGTAGGCAGGGCGCCAGTCGAATACCTTAGAAAAGAAAGGGCACCCGCCCGGGCGCCCTTTGTACGTGTTGAGTGGTAAGCCTACGACGTGGCTAGAAGCGGAACTGTGGACCGAACGTAATCTTCAAGTTGTGGTTGGCGCCATTGTCAAAGTAAATTTGGTCGCCGACCTCGGCCCGGACTCCGAACCAATGAGCGAAGAACTCAACTCCCGCTCCCGGATAAAACACGCCATTCGTGTCTCCACTGGGAACCGAACTTAGGGCACCGGTGAATCCACTGAACGGGCCCTTGCGAGACACGTTGAAGTTCAGAAACCCGCCTTTGACGGTTACGAAGGCTTTTACCGGCCCTATACCGGTCTGAATCTTCGGCCCAAATAATCCATTCAATAAGCGAAGCCCGGAACGGCTGAAGCTCGCACTGCCGCTGCCGTTGTTCGTATTGATGGTTGTGAAGTTGCGCTCGAAATCATAGGCCATGCTGCCTTCGAGCTGCACAAACCTGTTCAGATTGAATGCTAGTTGTCCACCCACGCCCCAGAGATTTCCGTTCCTGAGGTTATGCAGGCGAGTGTAATCAGCAAAGACCCCAAATTCGCCGTGCTCTTCTTGCGCCCAGACTGCCGGCGCAAACAGTGCCAACGCCAGAATGATTCCTGCGATCCGTTTCATGCGTATCTCTCTCCTCTTACCTTTATCCGCATCGCCCTTCCCGCCTCTACTGACCGGTCTTTACCGGGGAGTAGCAGGTCAGTTAAGGGGGACGATACATACGATGTAGAGGAACTTCCTCGGGTGGGCCGCCTCTGCTGATCAAGAAGCGCTCTGAAGCAGCGTACCTGCAGGGAGGGAGAGTAGTTCCATAAACACCAAGAACTTGCGGCAGGTGAATTGAAATAGTGAGCTGGCAGAGATGCTGGATGATGCGAGTCTGAATTCAAATAGTGAGCTGGCAGAGATGCTGAATGCGAAAACGAGAGTTAGTTCCGGGCAGAGGAGTCTATGCGGGCAAACTTGAAATTGACGGTGATCTGCACGTTGGAGGCTTGGTCAGCCCTCCGGTGTGGCTGGTAGCGCCACTTCTTGATTGCTTCCATCGCTGCTTGGGCCAGCAGCGGATTGCCGTTGAGGGCGCGGATGTGCCGCAGGGACCCGTCTTCCCCAATTACCGCACTCAGTTCCACCGACCCTTCCAACTGCTGCAGTCTGGCTGCCCCCGGGTACACTGGTTCTACGGTGCGCACCGGCCGTTCTGCACCGCTGGATCTTACGCCGCCCGCCAAATTTCTGGGAAAACGAAAGTCGGGTGGCCCGTTCTCGGCCCCGCCGATCTCCTCGATGACGTCCACCACCGACTGGGAAATTGCGGTGACGTTCGCCTGATCTGAAAGCGCGTGGTTGGGCGGCGCTGCCTCTGCCTCTCCGCTCACAATCTGGGGCGTACCTACACTAATCGCGGGGCCCGGTTCAGGGGTTGTGGTTTTTATCGGCTCCTGAGAATCCGGCACCGACCCGGCGATTCTCGGGGCAGCTTCAAGGGCCGGTCCTTCAGGGCTGGCGAGGACAGTATTGTGTCCGGCCTCAGGGCGCGCCTCTGCCCATCGCGAGATTTGCCATACCATGAGCAACACAAAAGCGAAAGCCGCTGTGAGCACATACTTACGATTTACCGGGTCAGTGGCCCAGGCCAGAAACACAGGAACCAGAGCAGGCCGCTGCGCCGCTGCTGGAGCGGGAGCGATCGGAATCTGCGGGCCTAACACTGGCGCATTTTCAACTGTTGGAGGCTTGATCACCGGCTCCGGAGTTGGTTCACGTACGACGGACGACTCAGCAGCTGGTGGTTTCCGCTTACGCACTATTCGCCGGTCCTCCGCGTGCATTCCCAGAAGGGCAAATTCATTGACCAGGGCATTGACGTCCACGGTCGTCGGGCGTTGCTGAATGTCGTCTTCATTGGAATCGTAATGGCCCGAATCAGCTACCCGCGGCACAGTCGCCTGCACTTCGTCTGGAAGGTTGCGCGTCATGACAGGAGGCACCACCTGAAGTGGCGGCGAAATTGAGGGTGGGAAAAAGTCTCCAGGTATTCCCGCCGCCTTCGCGTAGGGCACGGACTCTTCATCCTCCTGCTTGTTTTCTACGGAAACCAGTGGTGGACGGATTTCACTGACCACATCGAACTTCGGTAAAAAAGCCGGCGCTCTCTCTTCAACTGTTTCGGGCACGAGGCGTGGATCTTTATCGGTTAATCCTCGGCTCGCGACCACGAAATCCATTTCACTGCACACTTGCGCAAGGATGGCCGCATCGATAAGCCGGTTCCCCAGAGCATGGCCCAAGGACAAGGCGTTGAAACAAAGATTGTTGATGATGCGGGGTATCCCTTGACTGCGCTGAAAGATGGTTCGGCAAGCTCTGGCTGAAAAGATTGGGTCCCCGAAATAGCCGGCCACTTCCAAACGGTGCCGGATATAGTCCTGCACCTCTTCCTCCGACAACGGCTCCAGCCGGATCAGGTGCGCGATCCTCTGGCGTAATTGTGTTAAGTCCGGGTCGGCCAGTTTCTCCGCCAGTTCGGGTTGTCCGGAAAGGACGATGTGCAGCAGCTTGGAGTCTGGAGTTTCGAAATCCGAAAGAAGACGTATCGCTTCGAGCACGTCCGGCCGCAAATTCTGCGCCTCGTCAACTACCAGGATGACATGCTTGCCGTGCTGTGCCTCCTCCAGGACCATGCGTTGGAACAAACCGTTTAGTTCCACGAAATCGTCTTTTTGAATGCCGAATCCAAATTCGGCGATCAGATAACGCATGAATTCGCGGGGATTGCATTGCGTTTGAAATAAAAACGCGGAGCGCGTGGTGCGAGCGTGCCGCCGCAACATGTCAAACAAGAGGCTGGTCTTGCCCATGCCGGGCGGGGCGACCACCGCCGTGAACCCACGTCCGGCGCGAATGTCTGAATCCAGGATGGCTTGCGCTTCGCGGTGACCCGGGCTGAGATAAAGAAATTGCGGGTCGGGAGTCACCCCAAAGGGTTCCTCACGCAAGCCATAGAACTGAAGGTACATAGCCATTTATCTGCAAGTTTTGGGCCATGCTATAGCCCTAAAACCCATATAAGGGTACAACAATTACCCCGCAAAAGGTGCAAAACCCTGCAGCTATGGACCCGAATCACGCCAGTTATTGGGGGAATTTCTGAAGGGTGTATCAGCGACGGCCAACGGCCTGCGCTCGTACGCGTGGCGAGGCGCTGGCCTCGGGGTTCACCGCTGCTGCCCAGGATGGCGGAACCGGCAGTGACGATACCAAGGCGCGGGTGTAAGCGTGCTGGGGAGAGGAAAAGATTTCTCGCGGCGTGCTGCACTCTACGATGCTTCCCTGATGCATCACCGCAATGCGGTTGGCGATGGTAGCCACTGACAAAAGATCGTGGCTGATATAGAGAATGGCCATGCCGAGGTCGCTGCTGAGCCGCTGGAAGAGTGCCAGGATTTCCGATTGCGTAATGATGTCCAGCGCGCTGGTGGGTTCATCAGCGATGAGCAGCAATGGGTGATGCATTACGGCCATGGCAATGAGTACCCTCTGTGCCTGGCCCACACTAAGCTCGGATGGACGACGACTCAAGAAGTCATCGTCTGCCGGCAGCATTACGCTAGCCAGCGCCTTTAGCACCTCACGCCGGCATTCGTCCGCCGAACCGCTGCGATGCGCCTTCCAGGTTTCGGCCAACTGTGTGCCGATGCGAAGGGCAGGGTTGAGCGAGGCGATGGGGCTCTGCAACACCAGGGCGATTTCTTTGCCGCGCAGCTCCCGCATTTCCCGCTCATCCAAGTCCATCAGCTCACGACCGCTGAATTGAACCTTGCCTGTCGCCCTGCCGGCCTTCAGATGAAGCAGCCGAAGAAGCGCCAACGCAAGGGTGCTCTTCCCACAGCCGCTCTGCCCCACCAGTCCTAGAATTTCTCCGGAATTGAGCTCTAGCGACAATCCGTTTAGCACGCTACTGCCTTCGCGATAACGAGCAGCCAACGAAACTGAAAGAAGAGGCTCGGTCACTATCGGCTCCTCGCCACGTCAGCGTGAGATTGCAGGTAGAGCTCATCAATGTTCCAGTAAGTCTGCGGGCGAAGCACGCTGGGCTGTGCGTTCCGAACCGTACTGGCGATGCCAGAGAGTGCGTCTTTATTCAACAAATAGATAAACGGGTTTTGTTCGCGAACAATCTCCTGTACGCGGTCAAAATATTGCTTGCGCTTTCTGACGTCAGAAGTAGAAGCCTGGGCGCGTATAAGCCGGTCAATTTCAGACTCCCATGCCGTCGCCGGGTTCTTCTGCTGGGGGTTCCATTGATGGTCAGCGGCGGAGCTCAGCCATACGTTCATCTGGACGTTGGGATCGAGTTCGGTGTTGACCAGTCCCAGCAAACAGGCCTCGTAGTCGAAGGTCCGCGAGATGCGCTCCATAAGCGACGGGAAATCCAAAGTGACGATGTTCAGCCGAATGCCGATCTTGGCGAGGTCTTGCTGCATCATGGCTGCCATTGCCGCACGATATTTGTTCCCGGCATTGGTGATCACAGAAAATTCCACCGCGTTGCCGCCGCGATCTTTTAATGTGCCGTCCTGCAATTTGAAGCCGTCTTGTGCAAGCTCCCGAATCGCGCTCTGGGGATCGTAAGCCTGGGCTTTCAGCTTGGAATTGAACCAGAACGTATTTGCGGGCGAGATCGGGCCAAAAGCCGGGTGAGCATGGCCACGAAAGACGATGCGCGCCATATCTTCGCGATTGATTGCCTTAGAAAGGGCCTGCCGAAACATGGTGGATGCGAACCAGGCCTTCTTGTAAGCAGGAATCGGAGCCGTAGGAACCTGGTTGAGCCACATCATTTCGGGATCCAGCGAGACTCCTGCATCATGCGCGGTGGACTCGGCTTGAGAGGAAAGCCTGGAGAAATATTCGGGATCGAGCGAGTTGATCAAGTCAACTTCGCCGCGCACAAAGTGGAGCATCTCCAGGTCGCGGTTTTGTTCAACCTCAATTCGGACAGAATCCAGGTACGGCAAGCGTCGTCCGGCAGCGTCATGCTTCCAATAATTTGGATTGCGCTTGAGAAGGACGTACTCGCCCGGTTTGTAATCGGCGATGTTGAAAGGCCCCAGTACTGCCATCTCCTTCTTCGGCGAGGTGGAAGACATAATGGGCACTTGATCGAACAAGCGATCCAATCCCGCCACCGGTGCAGGGAATCTGATGGCGACACGATCCGACGCCAAGATGCGGACATCAACATCCCCAGGTCCTGAGCGGAACGGATCGGCGGTAGAAGAGTGCAGGTTGGGATCCATGAGCCGGCGCACGGTGTAGGCCACATCGGTCGCGGAAAAAGGAGAACCGTCCGAGAAGTACAAATCTCTGCGTAACTTGAAGGTGATGCGCTGTCCGTTCTCGGAGACCTTCCAGGAGAGCGCCAGCTGCGGTTCAAGTTGTTGGGTCACCCGGTTGGTGCGGACCAGCACACCGGCGGTGAGATAGCGCACGGTGTCTGATGGGTCGTCATCCACCAGGAGCGGATCAAAAGTTTTGGGTTCGGCGCGCACGCAGAATCTGAGCTCGCCTCCGTATTGTGACCACGCGGTGCAGCTTGCAAACAGCAAACCGCAGAGCACTAGAGCGTGCAGAATACTTTTCTTCATGAGGGCAGTTCCTTACTCGAAAGTGCGACCTGAAAACAGGTGACTACCGCGACCAGAAGAAGCAGCGGTACAAACAACCAAGGCTGGGAAGCGGCGGAGTAACCTTCAATCTCCCGCAGCAGACTTCCCCAGGAGGGCAGGGGCTCGGCAACACCCAGTCCCAGGACTCCGAGGTTGGCTTCGGTGAGAATGAATACGGGAATCGAAATCCAGAATTGCGCCAACAGCACGGGCGCGAGGTTGGGGAAAATGTGGACTGCAAATACCCGTGGACCGCTGACACCCGAGGCGCGGGCCTGAAGGACAAAATCCGAGTTGCGCAAGGTACGGCTGCCCGCGCAAACGACGCGCGCCGCGGCGGCCCATCCGAGAATGCCCAGCAGTGCGAAGGTAATTATTACTGACGCAAGGGGCGACACATTCAGCGGTAACATCGCCCGCACCGCGACCAACAGGAACAACCAGGGCAGCGATAGGAACAAATCCGTCACCCACATCGCCGTACCCTCAAAACCTCCGCCCAGATAGCCGGCCAGGCCGCCAATCACGCCGGCAAGCAGCGTCGAAACCAGCGCCGCCGCGGGCGCCAACAGAAGAGAAATCCTGGTTCCATACAGAAGGCGCGAGAACCGGTCACGGCCGAGGTCATCAGTTCCGAGCCAATGCCTTGCCGAAGGTGACGCTCCAGGCAGATCGCGAAATTGCTCGGCGTAGGAGGCAGGAGCAATGAAGTTTGCCAAAAGGGAAGCAGTCAGTACCAGGCCCAGCAGGCAAATTGCAATCCAGCGCCCGGTGTTCACGCTGCGCCTCGCCACATTGAGCGGCCGAGCAGGTCAGAAGCCGAATTTATGGTGACCGTAATCAAAGTGACCAGCGTCGTGAGATTGACCAGCAGCACCAGGTCACGGCCCAAGGCGGCTTGCCAGGCAAGCTGGCCGATGCCCGGCAGATCGCACAGGGCTTCTACCGGAATCGCTGCGCCGATAGCCAGAGTCACAGATATCGCCACCAGAGCCAGCATCTGCGGAGCACTAACCGGCAGCACATGCCACAGAAACACGCGCACTTCGCCCAGTCCTTTGCAGCGGGCCGCCAGTACGTGAGGAAGCTCATAACTGCGCAACATCACATTGCGCGAATAGCCGAAAATCTTGGGAACAACCACCAGCGCAAGCGCCAGACTGGGAGGCGCCCGAAGAAAGACGAACATGAGCGCCAGCACCGCTGCGGGGACCGCAAGCAATGTGGAGGTGAGGCCACCGGCAAGCAGATTAAATTGCCACGAGTGCAGCATGACCGCTGGGACCACGAGCAGCATCGCAATCGTCCATCCCACCAGCAACCCGATTGAGACTTGGCGCAGCGTGACCGGGAAGCGGGTTGCGATCAACTGGGCGGCCGGACGGTTGAGAGTTCGTGAAAAGCCCAAGTCGCCGTGCAGGAGACCTGCGAAGTAATGGCGATAGAAATTCGGCAAATTATTTTCGGTCCGAAGCTGCTGGCGCAGGGCGGCAACGCTCTCCGCACTTAGACGAGGGTCGAACTCACGCTCATCAACGCCTGCCCCAGGGGAAAAGCGCACTAAGGTGGCTCCCAGCATGCCGCCTAGAACGGCGGTCAGCAGGATGGTTGCGATATGTTTGATAAGCCGCTGCACCATGTTTTTTTTTGGCCTTCAATTCACAGGACGTGAAGTGTTGCTTGCACCCGCAGCGGCGGCAGCGCTTCTCTGCTGATGATGCTGCTGCTTCATGATGTACATGCGGCGGTCGGCTTCGGCCAACAACTCCTCAGCGTCTTCGCCGTCGTCCGGATACACAGCCATGCCGGCGCTCAGCGAGATCAACTGTTCGCCGCAAACTTCGCGTCCGGCGAGAGTTGCAATTTCAATTGCCTGGTCCACTTTCTGCTGTGCCGCGTCCGGTTTCAGGCCAGGAGCCACAATCACGAACTCGTCTCCGCCCATGCGCGCCACGTAGTCATATTCGCGACAGGCGTCTTTTAGCCTCTGGGAAAAAACCCGCAGCACGCGGTTTCCTTCCAGGTGGCCAAAGCGGTCATTGATCTGCTTGAACCCATCCAGGTCGCAGACGATCACGCTGACCGCTGAATTGGTCCGCTTGCAGCGCGCCAGTTCGCGATCCAGATGCAGAAAGAGTGAGCGGGCGTTGGGCAGTTCAGTCAGGTAGTCAATGGTGGCTGAACTTTCTGCCTGCTGGTACTTCATCGCGTTCTCAATGGAAAGCGCGACTTTGGAACTTATGGCCAGGAGGATGCGCAAGTGATCGGAAGTAAAAGCATCCTTCTCGGCGTTGTAAAGCGTGAGCACTCCGATGACGCCGCTCAGCCCTTCAAGCGGTACAGCGAGAGCAGAGCGCAAGGTGCTGAACTTTGAGGGATCGTTCAAATAACCCGGCTCGACTGAGGGATTCCCGTTGATGATGGCCTTCTTGTTCTCTGCCACCCATCCCGATAGACCTTCACCGAGTGGAATCTTTAAGGACGCAAAGAGTCGGAAGTTATCGCCGCTAACATGCTCAGGGACCAGCTTGTCCTCCCGCCGAACATAAATTGCGATGGAATCGTAAGGGACAAGTCGCTTCAGTCGGGCCGCCAACACCGACAGGGTGTCATCGAGACTCAGTGAATTGCCCAAGTCCTGGCTGAGTTCGAACAAGGTTTGCGCTTCCTGCCGGGCGGCGGCGATAGAGGAGAGAAAACTGCTCTCCCGCCTCTGCATGGGTCCGGACTTTGTGGGATTGGTTTCTTCAAACCCGGTGGCTGGAGCCTTGCCGCGTTCCACACGAACTCTGGTGGAGAGTTTCGTACGCTCGTACGGTTTGGAGCGCGCCTGGGCCAGCTTCTCCCATTCGACGTAGTGCTTCTTTAAGACATCCACCACCTGGGGATCGAAGGCGGTGCCGGAGTCTGCGACCACCCGCGCCAGCGCGTCCTCGAGCGGGAGTGCCCTGCGATATTGGCGGTCGGAGGCCAGCGCGTCCAGGCAATCCACGGCGGCAAGGATGCGTGCTCCGATTGGGATTTCCTCGCCCTTAAGTCCATTAGGATATCCGCTGCCGTCCCATTTCTCGTGATGTGCAACCACAATCGGCCCGACCGGGTAGGGGAACTGCACGCGCTCCAGTATCTCGGCGCCTACCAGGGGATGGATCTTCATCTTCTCGAATTCTTCGGGTGTCAGCTTTCCCGGCTTAGAGATGATGTGCTCAGGCACAGCGAGCTTGCCAATATCGTGCAGTAATGCCGCCGCATGCACTGCTTGATTTTCGTCTTCCGTAAGATCTAGTTTTTTCGCCAACTCAGTGGCGTAAATTCGCACCCGCTGCAAGTGATCGTGGGTGGTGTGGTCCTTGGCTTCGATGGCGAGCGCAAGCGCCTCAATGGTGCGCAGGTGTAATGAAGCGATCTGCTCCACGTGCTGCTTTTCGTTCTCTAATTTTCCCAGATAGAGATGGTATGAACGGTAAATGAGATAGACCGGCGGCAAGACCAGCAAAGAAGTTTGCCAGCCAATCGCGCTATTAACCCAGCTGACCATGGCGGCGATGGTGGCGCCCACCAGGTAATACGGAAAAGACCAGAAGTAGCACTCCGACCAAATCTTGCGCAGCGATTTCTCTTCGGTGAGCGCAATGACGGCGGCGACGGGAACTGTATTGGCGACGAAGTACACAGCAGCCGACAACATCAGCACCATTAACAGGTAGTGGCTGAACCAGTGCCGGACGATGGTGTGGTAAACCCAGTAGGAAACGGCGATGGCCACTGCCATGTTGCACAGGTTGAACGTGACCTGCACCCACTTGGTTTGACCTTTCGCATTCCAAAAATACTGAACAACGGTGGCGAGACATCCCAGGAGCAAAGTTTCCGGCAGCGTTAGTTCAACAATTCCAATAAGGATAAAAAGAAAGTTCACTGACATGGTGCCGGTGATTCCAGGCAGCGAGACTTTCAGGATGGAAGCGAAAAGGGCGACTGCCAGATAGCCGAGGAATCGGGCGGGGTCAGCGGAATGAAAGCCAAGCGATCCAACGGCCAGTATCGCGGTCCCGGCGAGGACCACCATGCCGATAAACACTTTGGCCCTATTGGACATTCTGGCTCCACTCTGCGTGAAAGTGCGCGGCAAACGTTCTCACGCAGCAAACGAGCTACGCCCGCGTCAAAGTGGGGGGAAAGCCGGCGCGCACGAGGGGGTTCGGCTCATCTTTTAGTGGGCGCGTAACTCAGTTTTACAGCATTTCTAAAACCATCCGAAGTTACTGAAGTCATCCCTTAAGGCCCAATTGGCCCGCTCTCAAACTCCCTGTTTAGGAACTTGAGAATTACTGCGGTAATGTCGAATTTCAGGGCTGCTCATGCGACAAATGATCAGTCCCGTATGACGACACCCAATCAGCCCGACAGACCTTTGGCAGAGAACCCTTCAACCAACCTGAAGATCGAAGGAGTTCAGTTCCCGGATGGCAGCACGGCAATAGTGCGCAGCCAGGCGCTCCGCAATGTGATGTTGCTCATCCAGAGGGTGGCCCAGCACAACGCAAGCGTGTTGATCGTGGGAGAAACCGGGAGCGGTAAAGAGCTGATTGCGCGGGCAATTCATCACTATTCACGACGCAGCTTGCGCACTTTTGTAGACGTGAACTGCGCGGCATTGCCAGAACACCTGGTGGAAAGTGAACTGTTTGGTTATGAGAAGGGCGCTTTCAGCGGCGCTGAGGGCGCCAAGCCGGGCCTATTTGAGCTAGCCGATCAGGGCACATTATTTCTAGACGAAATCGGTGAACTTGATCCCAAGGTCCAAGTGAAACTCCTGAGAGTGCTGGATGGCATTCCCTATTACCGCCTGGGTGGCCAAAAGAAAATTGACATCGACGTTCGCGTTGTCGCGGCGACGAACCAGGACATGGAGATGGCCGTCAAAGCAGGAAGGTTCCGCCGCGATCTTTATTACCGTCTCAGCCAATTTCAATTGCGTGTACCGCCGCTGCGAGAACGTCCGGATGATGTGGCCGCAATCGCGGAATATGCGTTACGGCAGCATTCGCCGGAAGCGCGCTTTACGGCCGACGCCCTCGATGCCTTGCAAAGCTATTCCTGGCCCGGAAACGTGCGCGAATTGAAAAATGTGATTTTCAAGGCGGTGATGAATGCAAAGCATGGCGCGCCTGAAATCTCTGCTGCCGATCTCGCGCTTGAGAACCCAAATTCGAGTTCCCGGCGCGGAGTGGGCGCGGGTTCTCGGGCCAGCGACTTGGACGACGTGGAAAAGCGGGTCATCCTGGAAACTCTGACCCGCACTGGAGGACACCGCGGCAAGGCAGCAGAGCGTCTCGGCATTTCCCGCCGGACATTGAGTCGCAAGCTGAAGCAGTATAAGGAGCAGGCAGAATCCGATCCGCAGAATTCGCTCGGTCAACTGAGTTATGAACAGCAACGCTATTTCCGGGTGGTCTCGGAATTCCCGGTGGCGATTCGTTCTGCCGGCAAGGAGGTACATGCCATGAGCGTGAACCTCAGCAGCAGCGGCATCGCGGTCCGGTCGTCCGATCTGGCGCAGTTTCGGTCAAACGTAATCGTCACCTTCACTCTTCCTGGGATGTCGCGTCCCATCGAGAGCAAGGGTGAAATGGCATGGATTGACAGTGACGGCAAAGCCGGATTCCGCTTCCAGGACATGCCAGAGGAGAGCCAGCGCGAACTAGAAAGCTGGTTGCAACAGCAGATCTCAAGCGAAGGCTGGACAGGAGAGCCGGCACTCGCACAGCACCTCTAATCAACGCTCCGCCTGGTAGAGATACCTTCCTTTTTTGGCCGAGCTCAAAGATTCCACTACCTGTAAGAAGGCGCGTGCGGCGTGTGACAACACCGCCTGCTTTCGATATACAAGGCGCAACCTGCGCTCAAGCACCAGGTCCCGAACGCTGACGCGCTTCAACTCCCCGCGCGCCAGCTCGTCTTCAACGCAAAGCCCCGGAACCAAAGCAACACCATTGCCCATGGCGACGAATTTCTTAATGCTCTCAATGGTGGGCAGCTCCACGTCCATGTGCAGGGGAGTCTTGTGCCGGGCAAAAGCCTGCAGCACCTTGGCACGATAGGGTGAGGGCACATTGTGGGCGATGAAGACTTCCGCCCCCAGCTCGCGAATGCTGATTTCACCCGCCGAAGCCAGAGGATGCGAAGGAGGAACCACAAACGTCAGTTCATCGCGATACACGACCGTTGAGCGCAGCTCCGGATCTTCTGGGCGGAACGACAACACCCCCATTTCAGCGGCGTGCTCACTAACTTGTTGCGGAACACGGCTGGCGAGCGACCGCTGAACCGCCACCCGGATCATGGGGTGCACGCGACGAAACTCATGCAACATGCCCAACAGGTACAGAGAAGTGTATTCATTGGCCGAAATGGTCAGCTTGCCTTTCTGTAACTGGCGCAACTCCACCAACGAAAGCCGGGCCTCATTGCGCAGGTTCAATAGCTCCTGCGCGTACTCATGGAGTACCCGCCCGGCATCCGTCAGGGTGCCGTCGCGCGATGAGCGATCGAGCAGCAGTTCACCCAATTCCTGCTCCAGATTGCGTATCACCTGGCTCACAGCGGGCTGGGTACGGTGTAGCCTTTTGGCAGCGCGGGAGAAGCTCTTCTCCTCCGCAACCGCCAAAAAGGTTTCCAGCTGAAAAAGTTCCATTTACCCCTCATTACTACAACTTAGCGCAACCTGCGCCTGCCGCAATATAATAACTTGCGCTTATGATATGTCAAATAATTATAAGCTTGTGTTATCGTACCGCATACGTTGAAATAGTAGTTTCGGAGGGGAGGAGACCGCATGACCAGTTCCCGCGTGACCGTGTTCGACACCACTCTACGCGACGGCGAGCAAGCTCCTGGCTGCAGCATGAATGTGGATGAAAAGCTCAGCCTGGCCCGCCAACTGGACAAACTGGGTGTGGACGTCATTGAGGCGGGGTTCCCCATCGCCTCCGAGGGCGATTTCCAGGCGGTACGGACCATCGCTCATGAGGTTCGGCGTCCCAAGATCGCGGCACTGGCACGGGTGTCACACGGTGACATTAATCGTGCCTGGGATGCATTGCGGGAGGCGGAACATCCGCGCATCCACATATTCCTTGCCACTTCCGATATCCATCTGCAGTGCAAGCTGAAGATCACGCGTGACGACGCCCTGCGGCAAATCGGCAGCTCCATCGCCTTTGCGCGCACGCTGTGTGACGACGTCGAGTTCTCACCCGAGGATGCGACCCGCTCCGAGCTGGAGTATCTCTGCCGCGCGGTCCAGGCCGCGATTGATGCTGGCGCTACGACCATCAATATCCCGGACACGGTCGGCTACACTGTTCCCGAAGAATTCCGAAACATTATCGAGACCATTCGCGCGAAGGTACGAGGCATTGAGAATGCGACGATTTCCGTCCACTGCCACAACGACTTGGGCCTCGCTGTCGCCAATACACTGACGGCATTGGAAGCGGGCGCCCGCCAGGTAGAGTGCACCATCAATGGAATCGGCGAGCGGGCTGGAAATGCTGCATTAGAAGAGATTGTGATGGCAATGCGTGTACGCTCCGATCGCATGCCATACCAGACTGGCGTGCGCAGCGAGGAGATCCATTTCACCAGCCAGTTGCTCTCAACCATCATCTCGTTTCAGCCGCAGCCCAACAAAGCTGTGGTGGGGGCCAATGCTTTCGCTCACGAGGCTGGCATTCATCAGCACGGTGTGCTGAGCAACCCGTTGTGCTATGAGATCATGACACCGGAATCGGTGGGAGCCCCGGGCAATCGCATCGTTCTGGGCAAGCATTCAGGCCGTCATGCCCTGGCCCGGCGATATTCGGAACTGGGATATCCGCTGACCGGTCCTGAACTGGATACGCTATACGAGGCATTTACCGGCGTGGCCGATCGGAAAAAGCATATTTACGACCAGGATTTGATTGCCTTGCTACCGCGCGCCGGAAGAGCTCCTAAAGCCGCAGCCGCCACGACTGCAGCCGCGGCCTTTGCCGATTAAATCTGGCCGATTAAATCTGAAGGTTCGATCAACAACAGGTCCATGAAACTTAGAATTACAGTTCTCCCCGGCGATGGGATCGGTCCTGAAGTGACTTCCGAAGCGGTCCGCGTGCTTCGGCTGGTAGGCGACTTTTCCGGATACGATTTCGAATTCAACGAGAAACCGTTTGGGGGCGCAGCTTGCCGTCTCTCCGGAAAACCTCTACCCCCTGCGACCTTGGATAGCTGCCTGGAGAGCGACGCGGTGCTATTGGGCGCGGTGGGCGCACCTGAATTCGATACTTTCCCCCGCCACGAGCGCCCGGAAAGTGGGCTGCTCCAATTGCGCATGGCGCTCGGGGGATACGCCAATCTGCGTCCGGCAGTCGCTTACAAGGCAATTGCCGACTGTTCTCCGCTGCAAGCCTCGGTCGTGGAGGGTGCAAACCTTTTGGTGGTTCGCGAATTGTTGGGGGGGCTCTATTTCGGAGAGCCGCGTGCCTTCGATCAGGACCGGCAGACGGCTTTCAATACCATGCGCTATTCGAAAGAAGAAATTGAGCGCATTGCCCACATTGCCTTCCAGGAAGCCCGCCGTCGACGTCGCAAGCTCACGTCCGTAGACAAGGCCAATGTACTGGAAACTTCGCAACTCTGGCGTGAAGTCGTAAGCCGGGTGGCCCGGGAATATACCGACGTTAAGCTCGAACACATGTACGTGGACTCCTGCGCCATGCACTTGGTAACCGATCCCCGCCGCTTCGATGTAATCCTTACGGAAAACCTGTTTGGCGATATCTTGTCGGATGAGTCGGCAGTGATTACGGGATCGCTGGGCATGTTGGCTTCCGCCACCATCGGCGGGTCGGTGAATCTTTATGAGCCGGTACACGGTTCCGCGCCGGACATTGCCGGCCGGGGTGTTGCCAATCCCTTAGGGGCTATTCTTTCCGCAGCGATGCTCCTGCGCTACTCCGCGCATCTGCCGCAAGAGGCCTCTGACATCGAATCCGCGGTCCGTTCCGTCCTCGAGGCCGGTTATCGCACCGCCGATCTCACCCGCGGGCGTCCGCGGCTTGCAGTCACCACCGCAGAGATGGGGCAGCAAGTGGAGAAGGTCGTCGCCGACAGGCTTGACAATCGACACGCGTACCACGCAGTCTGAGCTGCAATCCAATGAGCAGTCCTCAAACTCTTTTTGAAAAAATCTGGGACCGCCATGTGGTGCGCGCTGCCGCTGGCGAGCCGGCGCTGCTCTACATAGACCTTCATCTGGTGCACGAAGTCACGTCGCCCCAGGCATTCGAAGGGCTGCGCCTTGCGGGTCGTCGCGTGCGGCGGCCTGAGCTTACCTTCGCGACGGTAGATCACAACCTTCCCACCATCGCCGCCGATCGGCAGGTGATCCGCGACCCGATCTCCGCACAACAGGTTTCAACCCTTCGGCAGAATTGCCAGGAGTTTGGAATCAGCTTGTTCGATGTTGATTCCCCCGACCAAGGCATTGTGCATGTGATCGGCCCCGAACTGGGCCTGACGCAACCCGGCCGTACCATAGTCTGCGGTGACAGCCATACCAGCACCCACGGAGCGTTCGGAGCCTTGGCTTTTGGCATTGGCACATCGGAAGTCGAGCACGTGCTGGCCACGCAGTGTTTGTGGCAGCAGAAGCCGCGGACCATGCAGGTGAAAGTTAATGGCACCCTGCCGTCGGGCGTCACGGCGAAGGACGTGGCTCTCGGCATCATCGGAACGATCGGTACGGATGGCGCAACCGGATACGTGGTCGAATACGCCGGCGACGCTGTCCGCAGTCTTTCGATGGAGGGTCGCATGACGCTCTGCAATATGAGCATCGAGGCGGGGGCGCGCGCCGGCATGATCGCCGCCGATGAAACCACGGTTCAGTACTTACGCGACCGCCGATTTGCCCCCAAAGGCAGTGACTGGGACCAGGCGGTTGCGGGGTGGAAGAATCTGCACAGCGATCCGGGCGCCAAGTTCGACCGTGTGGTCGAGCTCGATGCTGCGCAGCTCGCGCCCGCGGTGACGTGGGGTACAAACCCAGGAATGGTAGTGCCAGTTACCGAGCGCGTACCGGATCCGGCGCGGCTGAGTTCCGAGAGCGATCGGCGTTCTGCCCAGCGGGCGCTCGAATACATGGGATTGCAGGCGGGCACTGCAATGCAGGAGATCAATGTTGACCGTGTTTTCATCGGATCGTGTACTAACGCGAGATTAGAGGACCTCAGAGCTGCCGCGAAAGTGGTGAAAGGCTACAAAGTAAGTCCAAAAGTGCAGGCGCTGGTGGTGCCGGGTTCGCAGGCGGTGAAGCGTGCAGCGGAGAGCGAAAACCTGGATCAATTGTTCCGTTCGGCCGGTTTTGAGTGGCGCGAGTCTGGCTGCTCTATGTGTTTGGGCATGAATCCGGACATTCTGCAGCCCCTCCAACGGTGTGCCTCCACCAGCAATCGCAACTTTGAAGGGCGACAGGGGGCGCGTGGTCGTACCCACCTGGTCAGCCCGGAGATGGCTGCTGCTGCGGCCATCGCAGGGCACTTCGTCGATGTCCGGAAATGGGAGTATCGCGACTGATGCAGCCATTTCGCACGCACGCCGGCAAAGTGGCCCCCGTCGATCGGCCGAACGTAGATACCGACCAGATCATTCCCAAGCAGTTCCTGAAGCGCATTGAGCGTACCGGATATGGGCAGTTCCTGTTTTATGACTGGCGCTTTACAGCCGATGGGAAGCCGAATCCGGCCTTCGTCCTCAATGAACCGAAGTATGCAGGGGCCAGTATTCTAGTAGCCGGGAAGAATTTTGGTTGCGGCTCGTCGCGCGAGCATGCTCCCTGGGCGCTGCTGGACTATGGCTTCCGAAGCATCATCGCGCCATCATTCGCCGATATCTTTTTCAACAACTGCACTAAGAATGGAATTCTGCCCGTGGTGTTGCGCGAGCAGGAGGTAATAGAACTGATCGAACGCGCTCAACATCCGGGCTACCAGCTGACTGTGGATCTGGAGAAAAAGCGGGTCTGGGACAAAGCTGGTTTCGCGGCAAGCTTTTCCATAGACGATTTCAAGCGTAAATGCCTGTTGGAAGGGTTGGACGACATCGCGCTGACCCTGCAGCATGAAAGCCTGATTACTGCGCACGAAGATCGCTCTCGCGTTTAACGGCCATCCTGCCGAGGGACAACTCCATCTGTTCTAGTAAATGCTGACCTTACGCGCTCCTGACCCAATACCTGGAATTCCAGGGCTGCCTCCAGACCCGGATCCGAAGCCATTCCCCAGGCCGAGGCCCGATCCTGCTCCCTCGCCCTCCCCCCAGCCGGATGTCGTACCAGTACCTGACCCGGCTACTCCGGGAATGTAATCGGCTTTAGAAGAGATTCGCTTGCGGTTGAAAGGTACAGGTACTTAGGCCAGCTTAGCGCGTTGCTCGAGTGCAGCCGGTAATGCCGCGCGATCAACCAGCCACTGCACTTTTCCACTGCGAGGTCGTATCAGTTTTGCAGGAAATTGTTCGGGAGGAGAATCAGAAGCTAGGACTGATCCCAGCGCATTTGTCTTTTCTTTCCCACTGACGAGAAACATCACTTGCTTCGTTCGATTCAGTACCGGAACCGTCAGGCTTAGGCGGTAAGCATTGAATTTCGGCACCCAGTTTGCGACCACCAGCCGTGAATTCTCGTGCAGTGCGGCAGTGCCGGGAAAAAGTGAAGCAGTGTGACCATCGGGCCCCAAGCCCAGAAGAACGAGATCAAATATTGGAAAGTTCCCAGGCTTGAGTTGGAAGAACTGTTGCAACGCTCTTTCATATTGTTCGGCTACTGCTTTGGCGTCAGAATCCTCCGTCGGCATGCGAAAAATATGGTCGGGCGGGACCGGAGCGCGCGAAAACAGCGCCTCATTGACCATACGATAGTTACTTTCCGGGTGTTCAGGCGGGACGTGACGTTCGTCGCCAAAAAAGAAGTATATTTTGTCCCAGGGCAGATCTTTGGACTTGGCGAGCTGTGAGTAAAGTCCTTTCGGGGTGGATCCTCCAGCCAGGGCAACGGTGAATCTTCCTTTGGCTTCGATCGCGGCCTGAGCCGCACGCTTGAATTCTTCAGCCGCCACTCGGCTCAACGCTTCGGCATCATTCACAACTCTGATTTCGGGACTCGACATGGCCAGTTAAAGAAGATGTCAGCAGAAATAGATGCTAACCGCTCGTTAGTGTCGCAAAACATTCGGCTCATGAACAAGACGGATCGGAAAAATCTAATTTAAAAAAAGGTATCATCGAGAGCTGAAGTTCTCATATTTTCCACCGCGGGTGAAGAACTTTTGAACAAGGACTTCGAACAATTCCGGCGTGACGGCAGCCGTGCGGTTGATTGGATTGCCGAATATCTGGAGCACGCGGCAGAGCTTCCCGTCCTGTCGCAAGTGAAGCCGGGTGAAATCCTGGCATCTTTGCCACAGCATCCGCCGGCCACGGGTGAGCCGTTCGAGAGTGTTCTAGAGGATCTGGGAAATAAGATTCTGCCGGGAGTTACAAATTGGCAATCGCCGAATTTCTTTGCTTACTTTCCCGCCAACAGCTCGCCGGCCTCCGTGGTTGGAGAGCTCCTTTGCGCGGGACTGGGAGTGCAAGGAATGTTATGGGCTACCAGCCCGGCATGCACCGAACTTGAAATCCGCGTGCTCGATTGGTTGGTAGAAATGCTGGGATTGCCGGAACAGTTTGCTTCCACGCACAACGGAGGCGGCGTAATCCAAGACTCCGCCTCAAGCGCAAACCTGTGCGCGATGCTCGCTGGCAGGGAACGCGCCACTCAGTTTTCCTCGAATGAAGCCGGGTGCAACCAGCGGCTCACCGCCTACACATCCTCGCAGGCACATTCTTCTATGGAAAAAGCGGTAAAGATCGCCGGCATCGGGCGCAAGAACTTGCGGACCATCGAAGTGGACGAGAAGTTTGCCATGCGTCCGGCGGCTTTGGCACAGGCCATAGAAGAGGACAAGCGCGATGGCAAGGTGCCGTGTTTCGTGGGTGCGACCGTGGGAACAACTTCCACCCTGGCCTTCGACCCCTTGCCCGAGATCGCTGCCATTTGTCGCGAGCACAATATCTGGCTCCATGTGGACGCGGCAATGGCAGGAACGGCCGCGCTCTGCCCGGAATTTCGCTGGATTCACCGGGGCCTCGAACTGGTGGACAGCTACTGCTTCGACGCCCATAAATGGATGGTGACGAATTTCGATTGCACCTGCTTCTACGTTGCCGATCGCAAGGCCCTCACTGAGACACTCTCCATTACACCGGAGTACCTGCGCAATCCAGCCTCCGCCAGCGGCGCAGTCGTGGATTTTCGTGACTGGCATATTCCTCTGGGACGCCGCTTTCGCGCGCTGAAGCTCTGGTGCGTGATTCGCCATTATGGCGTGGAAGGCTTGCAGCAGATGATTCGTAAGCATGTTGACCTAACCCGCATTTTTGCCGATTGGTTGAAGGCAGACAGCCGTTTTGAACTGATGGCGCCGGTGGCGCTGAATCTCATCTGCTTTCGATTAAAGGGCGAGGACGAGGTGAACGAGCGATTGCTGAAGAACCTGAATACCAGCGGAAAGGTTTACCTTTCACACACTAAGCTCAATCAAAAATACACGTTACGCTTTTGTATTGGCCAGACCTATACGGAAAAAGAGCACGTTGAGAGCGCGTGGAGAGCCATCCAGTCCCACGCCGGTGCACTGAGTTCCTCAGCGGCGGTGGCAGAGCAGGCTTGACCGTGAGCTAGTTCGTGTTCGAAAGCCTGAGCACTGAAGAAAGCTCGAGGTTCAGGACTTTGCTTCCGGGGGACGCGTGAATTCCACCGGATTGGGTGTGCCGCCAAAGCGAGTATGTTGCGTACCGCCAGCGACGTCGGCATCTCGACCAAACGTCCCTGTTGCCTGGTCTGACTCCGGCATGCGTACCACAGGCGGCCGGCTATCCGCCTGATGCTCAAGCGAGGATTTGAAATCGCGCAGCACCTTTTCGATGCAGTCTTCCAGTCGTTGAGAAATCGAGGCCACGAAAGGGGTCAGAAGGCTGACTTTCGGAGCATAGTTCATGGTGATGTGCACCATCGTGTTGGTGCCAATGGGAGAAAAAGTTATCCGGCCGCTGTGTTTGGGTCCGCTGATAGACTTCCAGCCGATTGCCTGGTTGATGATGAACTGCTCGATCTTGGCGTCCCATTCGTAGGTACGGCCCTCCAGATTCACCCGCCACCGTGAGTGATCACCGTCGCGCCGCACTTGCTCGATCACGTCCGAAAGCTGGGGGAGCCTTTCCAGGTCGTGCCAGGCCCGGAACACGTCCTCTAGCGGGCTCGCGATCTCAATACTCTTCTCCAGATGGACCACCCTGCGGTGTCCCGCCCGCCCGACAAAGTTAAGCGCCAGGAGGATGCCCAGCGTTCCACCCGCGCCCGCCGCCGCTCCTGTAGCAAAGCCAGCCCAGAACCTTCTTCTCCTCGACATAATGCTTTCCTCCTGTCAGCCGGCGCGACAAATTTGCTCGGAAACACGCCGTCGCGATTAAAAGGCGTTGTGAAGAGTTGGAGCGCGAACCTGAGAGGATGGTTGCCATCAGGACGTGTGCCCTACTGTGACAGAACATGCAACAGTCTCGCCTGTGAGTGCCATCCTGTTAATCAGGCTTCGACGCAGGACGAGAATATGGCCAACGTCCACATCGGCACCTCTGGATGGCATTACAAACACTGGCGCGGGCCTTTCTATCCCGAGAAGCTGCCGCCATCAGAGATGCTCTCCTGGTATGTTCGCTATTTTGACACCGTGGAGATCAACAATAGTTTTTACAAGCTACCCAACCAGAGTACGTTCGCAAACTGGCGCGACTCTACCCCAAAACATTTTCTGTTCGCGGTGAAAGCCAGCCGATTTCTAACCCACAACAAAAAACTCAAAGACCCGGAAAATGCCCTGCACAATTTCTTGCCGCGCGCCCAGGTCTTAGGCAGGAAGCTTGGGCCCATCCTTTTCCAACTACCGCCGAGCTGGCGCCTGAACCTAGAACGGCTAAGAGAATTTCTCGACGTGCTGCCTGGGCAGCACCGATACGCATTCGAGTTCCGCGAGCCCAGCTGGAACGATCCTCAGGTGTACGACACACTGCGGCGCCATAATGCCGCGCTGTGCATTTTTGAGCTGGGTGGATACCACTCCCCAATCGAGGTGACCGCCGACTTTACTTACGTGCGGCTTCACGGGCCGGGGAACAAATACCAGGGCAGCTACCCACATCAGATCTTACGAAATTGGGCCGACCGCATTGCTGGATGGCAATCTCTTCGGGACGTGTATGTCTATTTCGACAATGATCAGGCTGGCTACGCCGTCCAGAACGCGCTGGAACTGAAGCGGATGGTCACAGGATCCAGACTGGACACCGGGAAAGTCATTTCCGGCGCAGCGTCGGTGGAGAAGAACAAAGTTGCGTAACCAGCCACACTGTTCCCTCAAGCTTCCCCTGAGTCTTTATCGGGCATGGGCACCTTTGGCCAGGCTGGAAATGGCAATCGCCTCCAGATGTTTTTGAGGGCACAAACGGCGGGTGACAACCGTCCGCCCTTGCAATACCAGAGTAAACGCGGAAGCGCAGTCGCTGCACAGCCAAAAGTATTCAATTCCGCGACCCAGACGATGTACTTCGGTCGGAGTGTGTCCCACGGTTTTCAAATCGAGTTTGAACACCGTTCCTTCATGTAGATACCGGAATATTCTGGTGCAACTGGGATTCGAACATTTACTTAGCATTCGACCTCCCTGATAAGAGGTGGCTCGATCGCCTTGGCGTAATCACAGCAGGCTAAACGCCTACTATTTATTGTGCGGGAGATGCCATCTTAACTTTGGCCGCCCTGTGGACGGCAATCGAGTGAGTGGAACGAAGTTGTTTTCCTTTGCGAATTCTTCTTTCGGGAAATTGCACAGAATGGGAATCTGAATGGGCCCGCTAGGGCTGGCACTCACTTCCCCTCCCGCTCCGTTTCGCTCTCAGCGGCTGGAAGTTTCAGGTAAGCTGAAGTAAGGTTGTAGCCGTTGGATCCCAGTCGTCCGCGATGAACTCGAGCACCACACTCAAAGAGAGAGTTGACACAGCGATTGCGCCGGCAGAGGCCGTAAGGTCGAGGCGGGCATTGCTGTTGCCGATGTGTCTGCTTTTTATCTACATGGCGCAGTGCACCGTGTTCATCTACACCCAATCTCTTACTTTTGACGAGCCCATCCACATCTTTACCGGCTGGGAAATGTGGCGGAATGGGCGCTTCCAGTACTGGAATGATCACCCTCCCTTGAGCCGCCTGCTCTGTACATTGCCGATCTTGAGCCAGAAGTGGCAAATGGATGTTGCCGGCCGTTTTCCTTTTTTCGAGGCCAAGCGCTTTTACCCCGATCCGGAGACGATGGCGCATCGGGGAAGAGCTGTGAACGTTGTGCTCGGGCTGATTCTGGCACTTCTGCTATGGACCACCGCCCGGCGATTGTTCTCCGAGCCTGCGGCCAATCTCGCATTAGCGCTATTGGCCTTTTCCCCAGCCCTGATTACCCACTTCTCGTTAATAACAACCGATGGTGCCGGTGTTCTCTTCATCTTTGCCACTGCCATTCAGTTAGTACGCTGGGCACAAAATCCGACCCGAGGGCAGACCGCGTTACTCGGCCTGGTAATGGGCTTTCTGCTGCTGGCAAAGTTTTATACGCCACCCATGTTCCTGCTTGCGTTGGCCTGGATCTTGATTTTGCAGCCCACGGGAGCTGTAGCTGATCCCCGGGAATGGAATTGGCGATCGGCTGTTGCAGTGTGCGGCATCGCTTTCCTGTTGCTTTGGGCCGGGTACTTCTTCCACGTCTCACATTTGACCATGCGGCAAGGCCAAATGATTGCGACCTTCCCTAATCGGGAGCCGATCATCAAGAAAATGCGCACTCCTGTGAGTTTCAGCATTCCGGTGCCGGCCGGAGAATACTTCGAAGGACTGCGCTCAGTAGCTTTTCACAACCATCGTGGGCACCAGTCCTTCTTTCTTGGGACTGCCTCCAAGGTGGGTGGTTGGAAGTCTTATTATCCCGCGGTCATTGTTCTTAAATGGCCCACAATGGTGTTGGTCTTATTTGCCACGTTGCTGCTGCTGACATTGCGAGGCCGCGTCAACCTCCCGCGGGAACAGTTAATAATGGCCAGTTTCCCGGCTGTGTTTCTGGTCTTCGCAGTCTTTTCCAAAATTGATATTGGCGATCGCCACGTGCTGCCGCTGTATCCGTTTGTTTTGCTGTTTTTGGCCGGCTGGTGGCAACTGATGCGCCGGTCCCGTGTGGTGATGGTCGTACTTCTCGCCGCCATAACGCTGAATGCCGTAGATGCCCTGCGATATGCTCCCGACTATCTCGCCTACTTCACGCCTTTGGTTTCAGCAAAGGAAAGCTATAAATTTCTCAGCGACAGCAATTTAGACTGGGGCCAGGGCTTGCTCGCATTGCGAAAATACGAAAACCAGCATCCCCACGAGCAGATCTACCTGGCTTACTTTGGCAGCGTAGATCCTGCCGCTTATGGACTACGCTCCCGTCCGCTGCTGGAAAATCAACGGGTTGCCGGCGCGACGGTCATTGTGAGCGCTACCAGTTTGACGGGGCAAATGCTGGAGAACTTCAGCAGCTATCGTTGGGTGCTGCAATATCGGCAGAAGGCGCTTCTAGATAATAGTTTGCATGTTTTTGAAATTCCACCCGCGCCAATCCCACCCAAAACCGCGAACTTCGCCGCAGGCACCGGCCACTGTTGTGTCACTTCTGCTTCTGTGGGATCTCGAACGGCGAAGGCTCGGCTTCGCTAGGAGAAGCGTCGCGCTCTGAGGCGATGTCCAGACGTTGCAATAGTCCTTTTTTCGCGGAAGGAACTGGTTCTTGACTGCGACTGAGCTCGTCTTCGAGTTCAGTAGTGCGCACGAGGGCAGCGGCAAAATCTTCGAAGCACTGGGAAATTTCGGTGTTGCCATGCTGGGTGGCTGGAATTCCGCGGTCAACTGCGGAGCCAATCACGCGAAACTGGTTCGGAATTTTCCAGAACACCTCACACTTCGTGGTTGCCCTGAGGTCTTCGTCGTTCCAGCCGGAACCCTTGCGATATCGATTGATCAGCAGGCGAAAGGAGGAATTCGAAACATGTTTGCTCAGAAATTCCTGAATCCTGCTGGCACTCCATAGGGAGACAACATCCATTTGGGCTATTAACAAGACGAGCTTGGAAGTGTCGCAGATTACGGGAGAAGTCTGGTCCACACGGCTCGAACAATCCACGACCACGTATCGGTAACGCGGGATTAGCAACTCAAAAATTCTTTCCAGGTGGGCAGCGCTATACTCCGCAGGGCCATTGCCTGCCGCCAGCACCCGCAGTCCTGTGGCAGAGTCCGTCATGCAGCCCTCGAGCAGAGTGGCGTCGAGCCTTCGAAGGTTACGGGTCGCATCAGGAAGGGCAAATCGCGGCTTCAGATTCATATGAAGAGCGCAGTGCCCCATTCCTGCAAGGTCAACCAAGGCAACGCTGCCGAAACGCTTTTGTAACGTGATGGCGGTGTTAACCGCGAGGGTAGTGGTTCCGACTCCCCCTTTGGCCCCCAAAAAAGTGTAGACCCGGCCGCCTCCCATGGCCTGCGCCATTGCGCGAGTCGAAGAACTTAGCCTGGTTAGCGCTTCCACTAGGTCTGCTGGGCTGAGGTCTCGATCCAGGAACTCACATGCGCCAGCTCGCATGACGCTAATGATTGTTCGCGGCTGAGTCAGCACTCCGCAAGCAATGATGGCCAGCGTCGGCTCGGCTCCATGCAATACCTCGACCGCGCGGATACCGGCCTGGGGCGCCTCTGGCGGGATTTCCACGATGGCAATTTGCGCGCTAACTTCCCTAAGTTGCAGCAGGATAGGGTCTCCAGAGCTAGCCGGAAGCGATGAGTGCAGAAGCACCAATTGGGCGGAGACGGAGCTTTCGACGCGCCTCTGCAAGGCCGCGAGACGCTCCCGTCCCTGGGAAAATATGGTGACTTTCCACGCCGTCATGGGCCTTCCTAGAGTTGTAAGTCATGCTACGGGCCGCTCTAACCACCTACCAAATCACCAAAGTAACTTCGGGCGCGGGAGCAGACCAAGCGATTCGGCCCCTGACTGGCGTCGCCGCCAATCTCAAAAATGGCGCTCCCTAACACGCCAGCTTCCGAAAAATCGTATACTCGCGGTTAATCGGTTGTGATAGCTTGCCCAGCTTGGGGCAGGGAGTTCAAAAGGAGGGTGGCGTGCTCACACCTGGACAACAACTGCGGACCATACGGGAGCAGCTCGGTTTGACCATGCGAGAGGTGGAGATTGCCAGCGCACGCATTGCTGCCAACCATGGGAACGATGATTTTTCTATCCCTTTGAGTCGGCTGTCCGATATCGAAACCAAAGGAATTGTTCCAAGTATCTACAGGCTTTATTCGCTAGCAGTCACTTACCGGTGCGATCTTAGGGATATTCTGTCTTGGTACGGCATTGACGTGAACGATGCCGCCTCTGACCTGAACGTAATCGAGCCCCGCAAGTCACATCGGGCTGATGTTCTTCAAGGCGCCACCGCAGTGCGAGTGCCTCTGCGCATGGACCCTTCTTTCGACGCCAGGCGGACAGCCAACCTGGGCCGGATGGTCGAACAATGGGGAGTGGTGCCCATGGTCTATCTGGCGCAATTTGCCAACCGCCACTACACATACGGATACATTGGCACTGACGACTTCACTATGTATCCCCTGTTATTGCCCGGATCGTTTGTGCAGGTAGACGAATCCCGCAACAAGGTGGCCAGCGGAATGTGGCGCTCGGAATACGAACGCCCGATTTATTTTGTTGAAACCCGAACCGGACACGTCTGCTGCTGGTGCACCCTCAAGGGCGATCAGTTGGTGTTGCAGCCGCATCCTCTCTCACCCCAGGCGGTGCGGATGCTACGCCACCCCCAAGATGCCGAAGTGATTGGGCAAGTTGTGGGGGTTGCCATGCGTTTGGTTGACTGGCAAGTTTCCGAGTCTGTGCCAGAGCCGAAAGTGCGTGCAGCACTGAACTGAAGTGTAGCGCTGGAGCTGGGGGCACACCTGGAGGCACAAGCGCGGGGCCCCTCCGAAACAGCATCTCCAAGGAAGTTGCCGCTTCTGACTCTCGTCCGGATGCGCACTTAAAAGCGTCTTCCAGAAGAGCGTTGATTGGCGTCCGCAGTATTTCCGAAAACACCTGGCGATGGGCTTCGACTGCAGCCTGTTGTGCTGGCTCTTCACCATACACGCGTGCCAATCCCCAGTGCAGGTAACCCCCGCAGCCCTCCCGCAGCCCCGCCACGTAATCCAGCTTACCTAAGGCCCCTGGAATAGCCGCCAGGGTGTTTTGCACAAAATCGTCCAAAGGTGACGTCAAAGTCATTTTTGTTCCAAGTTCCGAAACTCGAACGTTTACCCGAAGGTACTGTCAGCAGACCCTAATACGTAGCACATTATCACGGTGCGACCGCACAGAAAAGGAGCTGCACCGTGAAAAAAGCTATTCATCTGTTATTCGCCGTATTGTTGCTTGGTTCCTGCCTTTCTACCGCTTCACTGGCGGACACAGCACCCACACCAACGTGTGATCCGCATACTCGCCTTTGCCACTGATTCGGTCTGTGCTATGTCAAGGTTCAATATGGGAAATCGGTTGTGGGCCACTTCGCGAAGGCGTATTCTTTCCCGACAGTGGCCCATGGCTCTCTCTGATTTCATTTCGAAGGTCATCTGGATTACGGGTGACCTCGGCGTGCTGGCCGCCCTTTTGATCGTGATTTGGCGCCGAATATACCGGGAATTTCCATTGTTTTCTTCCTACTTGGTTTGTGAACTCCTTCAGAGTGTTCTTGCCTTGCTGTTGTATGCAACGGTAAAGGATGCGCATTACGCGCGTTATTTCTGGACTTATTGGGCGGGGCAAGGTGTTCAGGCAATACTTTCTTTCGCGGTGATTTATGAAATTTTTTCTTCCGTCTTCCGTTCGTATGAAGGACTTCGCGAGCTTGGAGCCATACTTTTTCGCTGGGTCGCAGTGACCCTGTTGTTGATCTCGGTGGTGGTTGCGGCCTCTTCCACCGGCCCAAGCTATAGCCGCATTGTTTCGGCTATGTTGCTTCTGGACCGCAGCGTAAGCGTGGTCCAGTGTGGGTTGCTGTTTTTTCTCTTCCTGTTTTCTTCCTACCTGGGGTTGACTTGGCGCCATCAGGCCTTCGGAATCTTATTAGGTTTCGGGATGATTGCCAGCGCAGAGTTGGCAGCGGTGGCCATACGGTTGCAAATAGGTTCGGAAGCTACCCTGATTTTGGACTTTGCCCGACGCGGTACTTATATCATCGCTCTCGCAACGTGGATCGGTTACTTAATACGCACCGAGCGTAACTATGCGGTGGTCCCGAGATTGCCCCAAAATGATCTTGCGAAGTGGAACAGCGCTTTACTGCACTTACTCCAGCGATGATTCTCACACTAATTCTCGTCTTTGCGGCTCTCGCGACCATTCTCGTGTTGGTGCGGGCGGCGCGTGGACAATCGGTTGCCATTACCCGGTTAGAGGACTTGCAGGGCCGAACTACAGCCATTGATATGGCTGCCTTTCGCAACCTGGTTGATCCACACGAGGAGAAGTTTTTGCGAGACAATTTACCGCCCCAGGAATTCTCTTCCATTCAGCGCCAACGGACGAGGGCGGCCATCGGCTACGTTCGTTGTGCCGCCCAGAATGCGGCCATCTTGCTGCGCCTGGGAGAGGCGGCGCGGCATCATCCCGATCCGCAATTAGTAGAAACAGCGCAGCAAATGGCGGAGGACGCTATCCGCCTGCGCCTGTATGCATTCATGGTGCTCCTGCAACTTTACTTCGGCCTGCTCCTGCCCGGATTGCACGTTTCGCCCTCGGTCGTCCTCGACCGCTACCAACGTTTGACCGAGGCCCTGGCCTACTTTACTCGGTTGCAGCATCCGGGATTGGCCACGCGTATCTCCTCTACCCTCTAATTCCTTGGGATTGCCGTGCGCAGCGCGGACACGTCCGCCCACCTCTGAATGGGTAGTCGACGGCGCGAGAAGAAGAGTGAGACTCGTGAGTTGCTCTGCCTGGTTCCTGACGCTCGCTCGCCTCAGGTACATATTCATATCTCTGAATAAGCGCCGCCACTTCGCGAACTTTCCGCCGATGGCGGGCGGGAAACACGCGCTGCTTTGCGTTGACCCCCTTCATGCAAGTCCCTTCGGAGGCCAAAACCATCTTGACCTCTATCGCAGAGCCTTCTGCCAGCCTAACCCTCTTCGCGCCGAAGCCAGGAGAATTAGACACAGTTTGAGATAATCAACGCAGACACGGCCGCATCAAAAAGCAATCATGTCAAAGTCCACACTCCGGTCCGGCACCTCTGGTTCCCGAGATTCCGCTCCGCCTGCAGGGAGCCGATCCGTGTCCCGCATCGCGGTAACACTGCGCGCCCTTCGCTATCGCAATTTTCAGCTTTTTGTTGCCGGCCAACTGATCTCGTTGACCGGAACCTGGATGCAGAATGTGGCCCAGTCTTGGCTGGTGTATCGCCTGACCGGTTCTTCGCTACTCCTAGGATCCGTGGGATTTGCCTCCCAAATCCCCGTATTTTTGCTGGCGCCTATTGGCGGAGCCGTGGCGGACCGCTACAACCGCAAACGCGTCGTGATTGCGACCCAAGCCGCCTCCATGGCGCTGGCGTTGATTCTTGCCGGCCTGACCCTCACCGGCAGAGTGCAAGTTTGGCACATCTTTGTGTTGGCCGCCTTTTTGGGTGTCGTGAATGCCTTCGACATTCCTGCCCGCCAGGCGTTCTTAGTTGAAATGGTCGGCAGGGAAGACCTCATCAATGCTATTGCTCTGAACTCGTCCATGTTCAACGGCGCTCGCATCGTAGGCCCGGCGATTGCCGGAGTGCTGGTGGCGAGCGTGGGCGAGGGATGGTGTTTTTTCATCAACGGCGTCAGCTACATAGCGGTGATCACTGGATTGCTGATGATGAACGTGAAATTCAGCCGTCCAGTCCATATCGCTTCGCCGCTGGAACAGATAAAAGAGGGTTTCCGGTATGTGCGCAACACTGCGCCCATTCGCGATCTGCTCCTGCTCCTGGGGCTGGTGAGCCTGGTGGGTATGCCTTATGCCGTGCTCATGCCCATATTTGCCGACCGAATTCTCCATGGCGGTGCTCGCGGATTGGGCATTCTGATGGGCGCGAGCGGCATAGGCGCGCTCACCGGGGCTTTGGCCTTGGCGTCCCGCACGGGGGTTTCCGGGCTGGGCCGCTGGATAGTGGTCTCAACTGCCGGGTTCGGAATCAGTCTCATCTTGTTTGCATGGTCGCGTGTGTTTTGGCTTTCCGTCGTCCTGTTGGTTCCGGTCGGGATGTGCATGATGGTTGAAATGGCTTCTTCGAACACGCTCATTCAAAGCATGGTGCCCGACCGACTTCGCGGCCGCGTGATGGCCGTTTATTCCATGATGTTTATGGGCATGGCGCCGTTTGGTGCACTCTTCGCCGGAGCCCTTGCAGATCGCGTAGGCGCCCCCGTGACCCTGACCATCGGGGCGGTAGCTTGCCTCGTGGGTGCAACCATCTTCGCTGTAAGGCTGCCGTCCCTGCGGGTGCAGGCACGAGAGCTGATAGTCGCCCAGACCGTTGCTGGAGGCGATCCGCCGCAGGAGATGACCGCCAGCGGGGTCTCGTAGCGCTTTTGTTTCGAATTTGGCCGTATAATATTGGCCATGAAACGCTGCATGTTGTTTGGTATTTCAACCTTGCTTGCTGTTACAAGCTTCTCGCTCTCCAGCTCAGCAAAAACCATGGTCCATTTAAAGGACGCCAAGGGAAAGAGTGTGGGGACAGCTCTTATTTGGGAGAGCAAACCGGGCGTGGGCATGCAGCTCGATTTGGCGAACCTGCCTCCCGGCGAGCACGCGCTGCACTTTCATCAAAATGCCAAATGCGATGGGCCGGACTTTAAATCCGCCGGGCCGCACTTTAATCCCGACGGCAAAAAGCACGGATTGGAGAACCCTGAAGGCCATCATGCCGGGGACATGCAGAATTTCACGGTGGGAGCAGATGGCAAGGCGAAATTCAAGACTGAGAACAAAGATGCGAACCTGGGCAGTGACAGTCACTCACTGTTCAGCAATGGCGGAACCGCGCTGGTCATCCATGCGAAAGCCGACGACATGAAAACTGATCCTGCGGGCAATGCCGGGGACCGCATCGCTTGTGGCGTCATTAAGAACAAGAAGTAATTGCCACTCCTACAGACCCTTATTTCGACGAAACTCGCGCACGACTTCTTTTACATCGCGGTGCTTGCCATCAACTGAGTAGTTGAGCTGCTGCATCTCCGCTTCGGAGATTCTTCCGGCTAGTCCTTCCAAGGCTCCGCGAAGTTCAGGGTGCCGTTGCAACACTTCCCCTCGAACCACAGGCACAGCTTCATATGGCGGAAAGTAGTGTTTGTCATCGTCAAGAACAAACAAATCTAGAGTGGGAATGAGGCCATCGGTTGTGTTACCGGCGGCCAGGTCAATTTGTTTCTCTTTCACCGCGCGTGCGAGCAGGCCGAGGTCCATGATGCGCGGCGAGTCTGCAAACCGTAATCCATAGGTGGCCACTAACCCGCGGTAGCCGTCCGGACGTTCCATAAACTCATAACCGAAGCCAGCGCGCCAGCCCGGCGTATATTGGGCCGCCTCAGAAATATTTTTTAAATGCAAACGGCGCGCATCCTCACCGCGAATCTCAATCGCGAAAGTATCGTTGAAACCTAATGATGGCAAAAGCACGAGCCCGAAGCGGCGCTGGTATTCCCGTTTCACCTGATCGAACACTGCGCGGGGTTCTTTCAATGGTTGCTGCTTCAGAATGGCGGTGAGCGCGGTGCCGGTGTATTCCGGATAAAGGTCAATGCGGCCGCTGAGAATTGCTTGCTGGCAAATATATGTGCCGGCCAAATAGAAACGGCGTTCCACCGGAAGCTGAGTCTTGGCTTCGATCTGCTGCGCCATCAATTCGCCCAGAACGAGCTGCTCGGTAAAATTTTTCGAGCCTACCACCACCCGGTTTGCGCGCGAAGGTCCGCAGCCCGGCAAGAACACGCCTAATGATGCGACCAACAGGACGGCAATGATCTTTGGTCGCGGATTTGAAGCAAAGATCATGCGTAGCGCTGCAGCCGTTTTTCAAGCAAGCCCAGGCCAAAATCGGCCAGCAGCGCCAGCATTGCCGCGGGAATCGCGCCAGCCAGGATCACCGTGTTGTTTACCATCGCCAAGCCTCGGAAAATGTATTCTCCTAGTCCTCCCGCGCCGATTGCAGCCGCGATCGTAGCGAGTCCAACCGACATCACGGTCGCGACCCGAATGCCAGCGATGATTACCCCTAGGGCGAGCGGCAACTCCACCTGAAATAGTAATTGGCGGTCGGTCATCCCCATGCCACGCCCGGCCTCCACCACGGCACGGTCCACGCCCGTGATGCCGACATAAGTATTGCGAATGAGCGGCAGCAGCGCATAGAGCGTGAGAGCCAGAATTACGAGGCGATCAGCGCGCTCGCCAATCCATGGCGCCGGCAGCAAGAACCCGAACAGCGCCAGGCTGGGAACAGTCTGTATCACGTTGGCGAAGCCTAACACCGGCTTATTGAATACGGGGCGTCGCGTGAGCAGGATTCCAAGCGGCACGCCCACCGCCACCGCGATCAATGT
>Ga0070741_10004519_pt1 | contig 32403 bp, 20 predicted proteins | sample Coa_R1_4_FD_66440 | JGI IMG/M metagenome (GOLD analysis project Ga0070741, IMG submission 66440) | Surface soil microbial communities from Centralia Pennsylvania, which are recovering from an underground coalmine fire - Coalmine... | ecosystem: Environmental > Terrestrial > Soil > Unclassified ... | reverse complement strand
AAATTCCCATTCCTCGTCAGTTACATCACTCGGATACCGTTTCTCTTTATCTCTCATTCGGCCACGGTACCATGCTAAACTATTGCGGGTCCAGCACTAAAGTTAATAACAGGCTCTAAGCTTTATGGCTATCTGTTTACGTCATTCTCCAAGGCTCTAAATTGACAGGTGCAATGTCAATGCCATCATAAAAACATATGGTGTCGCAAGTAATCACCTTCGGTTTCAGTAACTTGTCATCGCACTCGATGATTTCTATTGCTTCGACCGATGTGGCGAAATTGAATTGTGTAGCAGAAATGTAGACGCTAAATCCGGCCTAAAATTCCTTTAGTCTATATCGGGTGAGGTTACACGAAACGGTATGTCCGGGAGGCCAAATCGAGCACCGAATATGTTAGCCTTCAATTTTGTCGTAGCTTCGTAAAGTACTAATTAATAAACTACTTAGCTATCGCCCTTTTAAATATGCAACATCATCTATCTGGTACGGCCCCCGTCTTGCAAAACGCTCACCGAACGAGGAATCTTCCATCATCTAAAAGGTGTTGACGATGGACCTGGTTATCTGTTTACGTCTTTACTGGCGACTGTGGGCACTTTGGCTCTTGACGATAATTTTATTAATAGGGACACAGCCGCGTAAATCAGCAGTTTTTGCCCCTGTGGCTAATCGAATCTTATGTGCGGTCGAACGGATTTACGGCCTCGTGACGCTCTGATCTGAAACTCAAAAAAAAGCGCCATAGCCTAAAATCTGAAGCGATCAAGTCGATATTAAGTCAAATGTACGAGAGGTAACGACATGATGATTAAAACACCAGCATTCCGCAAGTATCTCCTCTTGACCTCTTTGATGCTGTTTGGATTGGCAACGGTAGCGCTCGCGGATCCGCCGGCGCGAGTTGGCCGACTGAATTACATCAGCGGTGAAGTTTCATTCCGGCCGGCCGATCTGGACGACTGGGCGGCAGCCTCGATTAATTATCCGCTGACCACGGGCGATCATATTTGGACAGACGATCAATCACGTGCTGAGCTTCACATCGGGTCAACAGTAGTAAGGCTGGGCGATCATACTGCACTTAATTTTCTGAATGTCGACGATAATATTGTTCAGCTAAGACTTTCCGAAGGCGAATTGAGCGTTCATTTGATTCGACTAGCTCCTGACGATGCGTTTGAAATCGATACTCCCAATGGGGCCATCTCGCTGCTCAGGCCGGGCATTTACCGAATCGACGTAAATAATGGCGGAGACAAAACCATCGTTACCGTGCGCGAGGGCGAAGCTGAGGCCACAGGCGGAGGCTACGCTTTCTCCGTTAAATATAACGAGACCGGCGTAGTCCGAGGAACCGAATATCCGGAGTACAACATTGATACTGCATACGGACGCGACGATTTGGACAACTGGTGTCTGGCTCGGGATCGACGCGAAGAGCAAGTGGCATCGACTCGTTATATCAATCGTGAATGGATTGGTTATGAGGATCTGGACGATTATGGCCATTGGCGAAATACTCCAGATTATGGCTGGGTGTGGGTTCCTTCGAGAGTTCAGGCAGATTGGGCACCGTACAGATATGGTCATTGGGCCTGGATAGAGCCGTGGGGATGGACCTGGATTGACGATGCTCCGTGGGGATTCGCTCCGTTCCATTATGGACGATGGACTTATGTCGGCGGCGGCTGGGCATGGATACCGGGACCAGTAATAGCTCGACCGGTTTATGCTCCTGCATTAGTGGCATTCGTCGGAGGCAATGGCTGGCATGTTGGCGTGGGCGTTGGAGTTGGCTGGTTCCCGCTTGGACCGCGCGAGGTTTATGTTCCACCATATCGCGCAAGCACGGTTTATCTGCGCAACGTCAACATAACCAACGTTCGCGTCACCAATATTAATGTGACGAATGTAACCTACGTCAATCGAACGGTCCCCGGCGCAGTCACTGTTGTTCGTCAAAGCGACTTTGTTGGATCGCGTTCCGTGGGTCGAGTTGTGGTTAACGTGTCGAACCGCGAGATCGTTGAGGCGCCTGTAGTCGGACACACGGCCTTTGTTGCGCCGCAGCGTGAGAGCGTTCTGGCCACCGGCAGCGTCTCGCGAGTTGCAGTCCATCCTCCGACGGAAGTCATCAACCGACACGTAGTGGCGAAGACAACTCCCCCGGCGCCGATCGTTCCTTTCTCGCAGAAACAGCAGGTGCTGAATGCGAATCCCGGTCGACCGATTGACCCGTCGACGCTGTCGACTATGCGTCGAGATTCGATAACGACCAGCAATCAGGTTCGAGTTGTTTCAGGTGGCAACCGACATGATGCCCACAACGGAACTCAGAATAGTGGATCGACGACCAATAACGGTTCGTCGACAGCCAATCCGGCTGCGAACAGAGGAGATCAAAAGCCGATGAACGATATGCGTAACAGCAATCGCCCGTCCCCTGCTGCGCAGCCGAAAGTTTCTACGCAAACAAACACCACGAATTCCAATAAGACAAATTCGAGCACGACTAACTCGAATACGAAAACCGACAATAACGATCGTCCTCATCCGCGAACCGATACAAAGACGAATGAGAACGATGACCATAGGACTCCTCGAACCGATGACGGAACCAAGTCAGCCACTGGAACCGGCCGAGCTTCGACCGATAAGTCGACAGTGAATAAAGACGTGAATACACCAAAGAACGAACGTAAGACCGACGAGAAGGATAAATCGAAAGAGTCTTCAAAGGGATCCGACAAGGATAAAGGCAAATCGAATTCTAAAGACAGTGATAAGCCAAAGTCCAAGGACGGTAATCTGCATTTCGGTTAAGCTCAGGCAACAGCGGCGCGAGAGAAATCTGGCGCCGCTTCCGCACTACTGGTGAATTGTCTTCCAGCCCGAAGAGATGTAAACGTCGATCAGATGATTGCGTGGAGAAAGGAATAGGGAGAGAGGTAACGCTTTCGTTGTTATTTCTGCTCCTGCGAGTGCACTGCAATTGCCCCGTTTATCTGCTGCTTTGCCGCAACCTTTTCGTAATAATACGACAATGACAGGATCATCATCAGGAAGATGATCAGTCCAAACGGAAGCTGGGCCAACCTGTCGCGAACACTCATCGTGTCGCCGTACATTTTTTCTCTGTAGTCCACTGTCTTTCCCCTACCCCCAAGTCCTCTTTGTAATCCGGCGCAAACAGCGCCGGCGTAGACGAACTGCATACAGGAGGTTAAGGCAAAGGAAAGCCCATTACGAATGTTCACAAACAGCGCGGGAATTCGTAGGCAAAAATGTGAAAAACTATCACTTATAAACTCTCAATGCGGCTCAATGACTGTCACCAACAGTTACGGCGAAAGCAACATATTACATGGCACTTCGATGTCGAGTTAGGCCTCTTCTTCAGAGTCAACTATCATCCACCCTGACCAGGAATACTCCATTTGTCGCTTTGTCCAGAAAAAACGACTCCCATATCGCGTGGGCAGTCGTTCCTCTGTGACTCCAGGATCTATTGCTTCTGTCCCCTGCAAGTGAACTGCTGGACCGCCGTTCGTGAAGTCCTTTCGGGACAAAAGCACGTCACGAGCTCCGCCGTTGCCTGGTCTCATTTAGGATTCGGCCTCTAGCCGAATACGTTTTGCTCTACAGAAATTTGGAGATTGTCACAACAAACTGAAGAGAAACCTTCAATATTACTAATAAATGAAGAAGCCTATAAAGTACCGGTGTGACGATCTGATACGAATTCCTGAACTATTTACATTTCCTCGGAAAAAATGGAACCATTTTGCCAACCTGTTACTCATAAGACTATTGTTATTAGCGTCAATGTTACTACGGCTATGGCGGCATCTTTCTTGCATCTTCAAATCGCAGCCCAACAGGCCGATCAGAGCACTGGGCCGGAAGTTCAATAAAGTCATAGAAGTATAGCTTCCAGCTACATTTTTTTGAAGCAGCTGTAATGGCGGTTCAGGGTGAAGTGTGTCGCTATGGTTTACTTTTAAATTGCGGCGGCGAGTATGATCGCACTACTAGTTATTTCAAAAGGGTTGCTCTGTCGTGTCTATAGGCCATCGTGACTCTGTTATGCCTGCTATCGGAGTCACTACAAACACAAATCAAGAGGAAAGAAACCACATGAGAAAACTAATCCCTGCCCTGCTTGTAGCTCTGGTTCTAACTATGAGCGTGGCAGCTTTAGGACAGGCCACCCAGGGAAGTCTGGCTGGAACTGTCAGTGACGCGAACGGCGCGATTGTTCCTGGCGCTGCCGTGACGATCAAGAATATCGCTACATCTCAAGAGATGCAGACGATCTCAAATGACAAAGGCGAGTTCAGTTTCCCTGCAGTTGCTCCGGGCCATTATAAGGTCAGTGTAACGGCCAAAGGGTTCAAGAAGTTTGAAGTCTCTGATGTCATCGTCGATGTTTCGACCCCCGCGAAAGTCGTGGCGTCGCTTCCCGTGGGCGACATCAACGAAACGGTAACCGTTACCGCCAGCGAAGCACAGGAAATTATTAATACGACCAATCCGACGCTGACTAACGTAATCACGCAACGTCAGGTAAATGACCTGCCATTGCCGACGCGAAACCCATTGGATCTTGCGGGACTACAGGCGGGCGTGGCCACTTTCGGAACGGGTACTCGCAACGCGACCGTCTCGGGTCTGCGCGGCAGTTCAACGAACGTTACTCAGGACGGTATCAACGTAGAGGACAACTTTGTCAAAACCAGCTCGTTCTTTGCGCTGAATGCGCCGACCGTTGAAGGAACGAGTGAGTTCAGCATTTCGACTGGCACGATTGGAGCGGACTCCGGCCGCGGCGTTGGTCAGGTGCGTATTGTAACTCCGTCAGGCACTAATAGGTTACACGGCAACGCTTCTTATTTTGGTGAGAACGATGCTTTCAATGCCAATAGTTTCTTTAACAACGCAACAGGTACACCCAGAAATAAGGTGAGACAACACCGTTTTGGCTTCTCGGTCGGCGGCCCTGTCGATATTCCTCATGTCTATGATGGTCGCGACAAGACGTTCTTCTTCTTCTCCTACACTGGTTTCCGCGAGCCGCTCTCGAGCACATTCAACCGCACTGTACTCACCCAGGATGCTCGCAATGGTATTTTCAAATACGTCGACACAAACGGTGTCACCCAGACGGTAAATTTGCTTAGCAGTCCGGGCGCAAAATTCACAACGCTTAACGCGGTAACACAGGCTCTGATCAACGAGACACCTTTACCGAACAACATTCTCAGAGGGGATCACCTGAATACTGCAGGATTCAGCTTTAATCAGGCCGGCAGCGATCCATCCGACGAGTGGACGGTAAGAATCGATCATCAATTACTACAGAGTTCTGAGTTGGGAACACACAAACTGGAATTCGTCACCTCTCGCGGAGTCTTCAATTCAAGCCCTGACGTTCTGAATGGCAATGTACCTCCGTTTCCGGGTTTGATCGGTGGATCGCAAACATCGACTCGAATACTGGTTACGACGGCGATCCATTCCTCCTTCGGCAGCAACAAGGCGAATGAAATACGTTTCGGACACCAGCGCGCGCCGGTCGATTTCCCGGTTGATGCTCCGATCAAAGAGCCTTTCTTTTTAACTTTTGCCAGCGGCATTACAGATCCTCAAAATCGAAACGTTGACCAGAATCGAGATACGACGGTGTACCAGTTGCTGGACAACTTCTCCTGGAACAGAGGAGTTCATACGATAAGATTGGGAACGGACTTGCAGGCGATCACGGTCTATTCCAATAACGCCGCAGGGATTACCCCTACAGTCGTACTCGGCACCAACCCGGCGAATTCGAATGGTTTGTCTAAGGCAAATTTCCCGGGAATTTCAAACACAGATTTCACTACCGCACAGAACATATATGCCGATCTGGTTGGATTGCTCGCCAGCGGATCGCAGCTTTTCAATGTCAATTCTCCGACCTCCGGATTTGTTCCAGGGGCAATCAGCAGGCAGACTTTTGAACAAAAAGAGGCGAACTTCTACGGTCAGGATGACTGGCGTGTTCGTCGCAACCTGACACTTAATCTTGGACTGCGCTACGAATTCCTTGGCGTTCCGACCATTCCGAATGGTCTGGCCTTGCAGCCTCAGGGCGGTATCCAGGGTCTATTCGGTCCCACGCCCGTGGGTGACTTGTTCCATCCTGACCTGCCAGTCGGCCCCCCAAGCACTACTACGCCGATCAATCTGGTCAGCGGAACCACAGGTCGTGCGCTATACAACAATGATTGGAATAACTTTGCCCCATCGTTTGGTTTAGCCTATTCACCAAGCTTTAAGTCTGGTCCGTTGCACTTCATTTTTGGTGATGAAGGCAAGAGCTCGATCCGCGGAGGTTATTCAATCAGTTACCTTCGTGATGGTCTCACTGTTGTTTCCAATGTGATTGGTGGCGGTACAACAAATCCGGGGTTGCAACAAACGGCGACGAACTCGTTGCCAACCGGCGTATTGACCAATGCTGGCATTCCTCTTGCAACACCGGCGTTCAATATCCCGACAACAGACGCGGCAAATTTTGCCATCAATTCCGGCAACCTGATCTTTGCCTACGATCCAAATCTGCGCACACCGTACGTCCAGCAATGGTCGTTTGGTATTGAACGCGAAATAGCGCGAGATACGGCGCTGGAGATCCGTTATGTCGGCAACCACGCCGTCAAGATGTACCATGCGTTTGATCTCGACGAAGTCAATATTTTTGAAAATGGATTCCTGAATGATTTCTTGGCTGCCCAGAATAACCTGAACGTTTGCCTGGCAAACGCGACGGCTTGCAAGGCCGCACAGGCAACGCAGGGAATTACCGCAGGAAACCAGACGGCTTCCAGTTTTGCGAATTGGGGATTGGCCGGACAGGCAAACACACCGATCCTCAGCAAACTGTTCGGACCGGCCGCTGCGGGTACGCAGGGATTCTTCAACAACTCGACCTTTGTCAGCAATCTTTCTTTGAACAACGTCGGCACGATGGCTAACACTTTGGCCACGAATCCGGCGTTCATTAACACGCGATTGCTGTTCCCGGCAAACTTCTTCCGAGTAAATCCAAATACCGCCAGAGCTCTTCTGATGACGAACTCGTCGTTTTCGCACTACAATGCGCTGCAGATCGAGGTTCGTCGCCGATTGTCGAAGGGTCTCCTCCTTCAGGCCGACTACACTTTCAGCAAGGCGATCACCGATACCGAGGGAAGCCAATCTGACTTCGAATCGGGACGCACATTGCGAAACCCGCTGTTCAATGAACACCGCGCAGATTTTGATCAGACCCACAAGTTCATCATGAACTACATCTATGAGTTGCCGATTGGTCATGGGCGTCACTATTTCAGTGGAGCGAACGGCGTAGTCGGCAGAGCGATCGAAGGCTGGCAACTGCAGGGTATTACAACCTGGCAATCAGGCGTGCCGCTCGGTATCGTTTCCAATCGCGCAACGTTCAATCAGCTCAACGCCGTGTTGAATCCGGCCGAAATCCTGGGAGGGCTATCGCTGGATCAACTTAAGGCGGATACGGGAATATTCAGGACGCCGAATGGCGTGTTCTTCTTTGATCCGTCAATCCTTGTTCAAAGCGGTGGCCAATCCAAGCTGGAGCCTGGTGTTGTTGGTTCACCGGCGCCTGGACAGATCGGCAATTTCCCGCGCAATTTCTTCAATGGTCCAAGGTTCTTCCAGTCCGACTTCAGCGTCCTGAAACGGACACGGATAACGGAGAGTGTGAACGTCGAATTCAGAGCTGAGATGTTCAATGTGTTCAATAACACGAACTTTAATTTCAGCGCCGATCAGATTTTCGACTCGACGACATTTGGGCAAATCACAGGTACTGTGGGCAATCCTCGCTTTATGCAGTTCGGATTGCGCATAAATTTCTAACAAACTGGAAATGGCTATCACCAAAAGGAGTGACTCTGTCGGGTCACTCCTTTTTTGTTGCAAATGTTAACCGGTTTGTTGTACTAGATGAAGCCGTACATCCAGCTTCGGAGACAATCATAAATGCTGATTATCGGAACGCGCTTCTTCACCTGGGGTAACGGGTCAACTGCACGTCAATGGCACTGCTCTGCCTGTGGAATCACGATGCCTTTTACCGAAAAGAAAGGCATGCGGTTTATCACCTTGTTCTTCATAATTCCGGTGCTTCCGATCAGCGGAGTCTCCAATCTGGTTGAGTGCCCGAATTGCAAAACCAGATTTGTCGCTAAATCTTGATTCGTAGGCTCCTCTTCGCTATATAATTATTTTGTTATCCCTGCGTTTCCGGAGGGAATCTCAGGCTCACAACGTCATTCAAACACCAGAGTGACATATCGCCACATTGGAGTTGTCCGTCCATGAAGAAATATCCGGTCGTTGCCGCTGCATTTTTTTGTTTGTTTCTCCTTCAGACCATGGCTACAGCGCAGTCCACATCGCCTGCCCAGCAAAGCGATACCGAAAAAAAACAGGCGCTCTACGGTAAATTCGAGACAACCTACAAAACTGACACGAAAGCGGCCTACGACGCGGCCAGAGAGTATTTAGATAAATACTCTGCCGACAAAGACGACATCGTCGATTTTCTTAACAAGTGGGTTAACTCGCACCAAAAGGAATATTGGGAAATCACTGTTTGGAATTTGATCTACAACGACGCAAATTATCCGAAAGCATTTGAGGTCGGTAGACAAGTCCTTAAAGGCGAGCCAGAATGCCTGCGGACCCTGGTCGATTTGGGATATGCTGGTTTTCCGGCAACAAGAGGAGGGTTGGAAAATGTTCAGGCAGAGGCAATCGGTTATGCGGAGCACGCGATTAAGTTGATCGAGCAGGGCCAAACCTTGCCTGACTGGGCGCCGTTCCAAGATAAATCGGACACATTAGGTTGGCTGAACTTTAGTCTTGGCGTAATGAACCTGAAAACCGGTGTCGACAAAGCTTCCCCGTATTTTTTCAAGGCGCTCGGCTACCCGAGTAAGGTAAAAGAATACGCTCCGGTCTATTACTATATTGCTGCATCTTATGAAGATGGCCCATACAAGAAAGCATCAGAGGAACGAAAAAAGTTCGCCGGAAAAGAAGAAACTCCCGAAGGCAAACAAGCTCTTGAGTCCGCCAACCGAACACTTGACCATATTATCGATGCCTATGCCCGCGCGATCGCCTTGACAACAAGGACAGATGCCGATAGTCAAAATGCAAAGAATCAATGGATGGCCAGGGCAATCGAGCTTTACAAATTCCGTCACGACGGATCTGATGCGGGGCTTAAGGATTTTATCGCCGGAGTTCTTTCGAAGCCGTTTGAGCCGCTTCAGGACAAGCCATAGTGAACAGAGGTGCTCTGTGGAAATGCCCGATTTGCAAAAGGCCATTTGCGAATCAGAATCAATCGCATTCCTGCGGGCGCTACTCGGTTGCAGAATTTCTTAATGGCAAAAGCGATCGTGCGATTGCCATCTTCAACCGTTTTGCAGAAATGATTGAAGCGTGCGGTCCGATCATTACTGCGCCCGCGAAAACTCGAGTTGGTTTCCAGGTCAGAATGATTTTTGCGGCGGTTAATCGGCTCGATGATAGCGGAATGAACGCGCATGTAATCCTTGCGCGTAGAGTAGAGCACATTCGGTTCACGAAGATTGAATCTATCTCGCCTAAAAATCACGTTCATCATTTCAGAATCACGAGCATCGAAGAACTGAATCAAGAGGTGGAAGGATGGCTAAACGAAGCTTATAAAGTAGGCTGTCAGGAACATTTGAAGAAGTAGCAGGTCGATTAATCCGAAACTAGCTTGTCGAAAAAGGACTCCCAGTAATATTTCACAAGTTGCTCGATCTTTGGCTCACTGGCCAGGGATTCCACCCACTCAAGGTAAGCTTCAGCGGTTAATATTTTCTTCAACTCTGTCAGAAAGGTGCTTCGGTTTTCGAGCGGCAACAGGTTCTCTTCCGAATAGTAACCGAGTTTCCTTAATTGTTTCTCTTTGGCCGCAGTCCATCGCGATTTAATCAAGTAAGAATTCGACCAAACAATTTTGGGCGATGACTCTTCGATCATTTTCCATGTGACTTCTTCCGATTTCAACAAGTCAAAAACACCGGACAGCCAGACAATGATTGCCGCGCGCCAGTAGGGGTCGCGAATCGTCAGCAGAGAAGTCACCCAGGTTTTTATTTCATCAGGAAACAGATATTTCAGACAGAAGAACATCGCGGCCGAAAGATCCTCGTGAGCGTTACCAGGGCTCCAATGCACACCGAGGGAAGTCTCAAGAAAACTCGGCCTTTTGTCGGACTTACCGCTTGACCGATCAACCCAGTCGGACCACCGGTCATTCGCCATCAGGCAGTGAGGTAGGGTGGCTATGACGTCATCTCTGAATGATTCGTATTGCGCCTCAATTTCATCTGGGTTCAGACAAACGAAGGTCGTGACAAGATTCTGGAAGACTTCTGCATTCTTGATAGAGTTCATGCATCGCCTGATCAACCGGGGCAATAGATACAAAAACCAGTGAGTCCACTCATTCGAGTGACCAAAACTGCTTGTTCCCGATGCAATCTCAAACAGGTAGTGATTGATATCGGACGCGGAAATATCATCGAGCTCTTTCTCGATCAGTTCGTCGAAATACTTTCGAGAATCACTGTTGAACCACGCTTCACCCATCGGGTGAAGTGGCCTCGGAAAATTTATTTGCAGTCTGACTAAGGCCTCTTCAGACGGTCCTTTGCCGATAATCCATTCGAAGCTCATCATCTATGTTGCGGTCATCGATAATTTGAACCACTCACTGCTGAGAATTGTATAGCAGGTTTCCGGCATCTAGTTTATCATTCATTTGCCTGCACGATGAGGTGCCGCAACCTCCTCTGCATAAGCGTTGCACTCCGAGGTCTAGTATTAATAATGGAAACCTATGACTATCAAACGCCCCAGCATAGCCATATTCGCATCGACGCTAGCACTAAGTTTATCCTTATTAACTGTTTTCGTTTCGCAATCATTCGGACAGTCAGTTAACGGAACGTTTCCGCTTTCAGGCACAGTTCAGAGTCCCGACGGAAGGCCAATTGCGAAAGCGGTCGTTGATCTTTACCAGTCCAATATAAAAATTCGATCTTCTTTTTCCAAAGGCGACGGTACCTTCGTCTTTAACGATCTGTTGCCCGGCCAATATCAGCTAAAAATAGAAGCTTACGGTTTCGACTTAACGGCGGCGAGCGTAACTGTCGGTCCAGAAAATCCTGCGCGCATCAATATAAAGCTCTCCTCGATTTCGGGCAGAAATGCCAATACAGGTTCACACCAGATTTCTGCTGATACTGTGGCAAATCAGAACAGCATTTCTCTTTCACAACAAAGTCTAGATAAATTGCCTGTATTCGATCAGGACTACATTGGATTTATGTCGCGATTTCTCGACCCGGGCAGCGTTGGCACAACTGGAACCACGACCGTTGTCGACGGAGTCGAATCAACTGACGTTGGTTTATCAACATCCGGGATTCGAGAGTTGCACGTCAATCGTGATCCATATTCCGTTATTCAGTCGCGCCCAGGTTTTGGGCGTATTGAAATCGAAACTAAATCAGGTACGCAAGAGTTTCACGGAAATTTTAACTTTACATTCCGCAATTCTTCTTTGAATGGCAGGGACGCTCTTTCGTTTCAGCGTCAACCAGACCAGAGACGAATCTATGAAGGCATATTTACCGGGCCAATGGGAAAGGGCGGTAAAACATCGTTTCTTTTCTCACTTGATCGAGATGAAGATGATCCGGCAATTTTTGTGAACCCGCAGCAGATAGATGCGTTTGTGACCCAGCCGCGACGTAATTTATTAGTTGCAGGGGAGATTGATCATTTGATCACTGATCGGAATAGCTTTTCCGTGAGATATTCCTTTAACAACACAACAATTGACAATCAGGGTATCGGAGGCGAGGTTCTCCCGGAAGCGGGCGTAAACAACCGGGTCCGCGAAAACAGGGTCCAATACAACCAGCACACATCCGTCTCGCCAAAACTGACCAATGAAATTGATGTAGTGATTTCTGAAACCCATGTTTCTGATAAGGCGGTGAATCCCGGTCCGACGATTGAGCAATTTGGAAGCTTTGTCGGCGGCGGGGCGGAAATAGATCAGATTCAATCGCGATCTAGAATGGGACTCAACGACGTTGTTTCTTACGTTACCGGTCGCCATTCCTTATTCGCGGGAATCAGCATCCCGGAACTGAGCCGGAACGCCTCGACAGATCATATTGATACCAGGGTTACAGAGGTTTTACTGGGAGGACCTGGCTTGCCCCCTGGAGCGGGTCTTCAGGTAATTAGAGCTGATGGCAACGGCCGTCTGGTTTTTTCACGCCAGGAATTTTCAGGATTTATTCAGGACGAGTTTAGATTTCATCCAAATTTCACGATTTCTGCCGGTTTACGATACGACTGGCAGAATTTCTTTAAAGAACATCGTGGTTTCGGCCCAAGGTTTTCGCTTGCTTATGGCTTTGGCAAAGATCCTAAGACGGTCGTGAGAGCTGGATTTGGGATCTTCTATGATCGGATTGACAATCAAACGTTGCAAACGGCTCTCGTACATAATGGCGCAGGGATTACAGAGACGGTTGAAACATTTAGCGAACTTCTTCCTCCATCATTCAGTCCTCCTTTTACTTCGGTGCTGAAAGTCGACCCATCGCTGAAGACTCCTTACACAATCCAATACAATGTCGGTATTGAGAGACAGCTTGGTAAAAAGAATTCGGTGAGCATCAATTACCTTGGTTCACGCGGTGTTCACCTTTTCTCGATGGAGAGCGAAGAGATATTTTCTCCACCGCCGCAGGGGATCCTCAATTTAACTAACATAGTGTCGGCCGCCAAGGCTAACAGCGATTACCTTGAAGCATCATTCCGCGGCCATATAACTCGGCTTTTTACTGGCCTTGTTGAATACCGATATGGAGTGGCTCATGACAACACTGAAGGAATAAATTCAGCCACAGTTCTCAGGCCGTTTTTTGGGCTCAATCAATTGGTCGATTATGCCAGATCGGATTTTGATCGCCGCCATCGTTTTGAGACTGCTGGTCAGTTTGATCTTTTGGACCAGCTCAATCTGGGATTCTCGGTTTCCTTTAATTCTGGCACCCCATTTAATGTTCCGAACATAAACCCGACACCGCTTCCAACAGAACCTTTCTTTTTCAGGAACGCGGCTGTAGGCCCTGCCAATGCCAACCTGGATTTAAGACTTTCCAAAGACTTCAAACTGCGTAACTCGAAGAAAGAGAGCAGTCCGATACTTACATTTGATATAGATGCATTTAACGCCTTGAATAGGACCAACATTACAAAGACATTAACGGTATTTGGGCCATTGTTTGCAAACGGGGACAGTACCGCCGGGCCGCCTCGTCGGCTGCAGTTGACGGCTAGGTTCAGATTCTAAACGTTGTCTGTTGATGTTTGAGAAATTGTGATTGCTGACTTATCTTTGCGAAACGGATACAGCATCTGTTTGATGTAACTCGAAGGTAGGGGTTCCAATGTGCCGTACGTTTCTGGCATTTTGTCTTTTGGCATATACAGAGTCCCGAAGATCAAATCGAGCCACGGCAGTTGACCTGCAAAGTTCTTATCGATCGCTTCTGAATCCGAGCTGTGATGCCAGTGATGAAATTCCGGTGTGGAAATAAACCATCGCAGCCAGCCAAACTTGAAACGCACATTTGCGTGAATCAAGATCGCCTGGAAGGTCGCGATTCCAAGGTAAGCCCCAAACGTCGCTTTGCTGAATCCCATCAAATATAGCGGCGTGATCGCCATTGCACGGGTGAATGCCTGATCCAGCGGATGAGTTCTCGCCGCAGCCAGCCAATCCATTTCCTCGATGCTGTGATGGACGGCATGGAACTTCCAAAGCCAGGGAATCCGATGCGTCATCCGATGCCCGATATACTCACCGAGATCAGCGAGAAAGACTGCCTCCAGAAATTGCAGAAGGTGGGGTTGACCTGCAACTGCCGTCTGAAATTTTGTATTGACCAGGAAGTGCAGAAATATCAACAGGGATCCAAAAACAATGACCAGTCCTATGTCGGTCAGGAATCTGTTGATCAGGAAATGGATGATGTCAGTGCGCCAGCCTTTGCGAAAGACTTTTTGTTCCTTACGGAGCGCGAATATCCTCTCTAACGGAACAAAGATAACAACGGCTACAATGAATCCGAAGAAGAAGTTTCCCTTCATACACGGCTCAACTCACAAAGAGATCGGGGCTCTGTGTAACATTACGATTTGATAATTGTCAGAGTTCCTGCGAATAATTCGAACTACTATTCCGGGTTTTGCTCGAGCAGTTTCGTGGTGTTTTCAGTCACGCTGGAAGGTTGGACAATCTCTGACGTCTCTACCTTGCGCGCAGAAATGTCAATGAAAGCACCGGGCTGACCCGCTTGTAGCAGCGGTGCTCGTCCAACAGTTGCCTGATCCGGCACCATTGGTGGCGTGTATGCGTTTGCGGGCATAGCTTTGTCTGTTTTCTTCGGTTTCCCTTCCTGGAACATTCGGGCGTACAGCATTCGCATCAGACCAGCCATCATGAAGACCAAGGGTATTTCTTCGTATTTGTGCCCTAATACGTCCACAAACGGCAGTAGGATGAAACATATAAAAATGAGGATCATCCCTTGACGAAAACCTTCCATGCGCGGCGAGCGTTTTGGCTTTTCATTGTTGGGTACTGGAACTGGCATCTCACCGCCATTTTCAAGCAGCCTGGTGACGCCACCCAGCGGAAATCCACAACGCGAACAAAACCTGGCCTGATTCGATGCTTGCTGCTGACTGCAGTTTGGACAAAACATAACCCTTGTACCTTTAGAACCCATCTTACAGCGATTATTTGATTTGATTAACGATTATTATTCCGATTCGGTTCGACTGTGGCTGTTTTTCACGAGGCTTGGTTGATCGGAATAAATAGTTCTTCAGAGGAAAAACTGGCAAAACTCTGATAGCCACACAGCGATTCCGTCCCGCTATGAGCTTTCCCATATTGTTACCCCTGGTTACGCCCGCGAGTGGTTTTCTTCAATATTACTTCCGGCCGCTGATGCGATTGTTCTCATAAGCCATTCAATAGAGTATTAATACTGGATTTAGAGGGTGCCGGACGCTGATTTGCCATAACTCAGAGTGAGAGTAGGAATTCATAGCCGATTCTTTCAGATCGGCGAAGTTTCCGTTTAAATCCTTTAGCATCACTTCAGGAGCATGCTTTTATCGTGTGCTCCTGCTTTTATCGGCTTGCCAGTTCTGTCCGCTGATCGGATACTTATCGGCGCCTAAAAACTTAACCACAGGTTGTTTCGTTTAAATCAGAGGAGAGGACGACACTATGCATCGTTGCCATTGGGCTAAGACAGATTTATCGATTGCTTATCACGACAAAGAGTGGGGCGTTCCGCTTCACGATGACAGAGCTCTCTTCGAATTCCTGATTCTTGAGGGTGCACAAGCTGGTTTAAGCTGGGAAACGATCCTGAAGAAACGCGACAATTATCGTGCGGCATTCGATAATTTCAACGTAAAGAAAGTCTCAAAATACGATGCCGGAAAACTAGAGTCGCTGCTCTCTGACGCGGGCATTATTCGCAATCGCTTAAAAATTACGGCGGCGATCCAGAATGCACAATCGTTTCTGGCTATTCAGAAGGAATTTGGCACTTTCGATGCGTATATTTGGAGCTTTGTCGACGGCAAAACGATAAAAAACAAAGTCGCGGATGGACATCCACCGGCTACCTCACCTGAGTCAGATGCGATGAGCAAGGATCTGTTGAGACGAGGTTTTAAGTTTGTCGGGTCAACTATATGTTACGCATTCATGCAGGCGGTCGGGATGGTAAACGACCACGAGAAGAAGTGCTTTCGGTATAACCAGGTCTAACTTCTGAAATATTCGCAACCGGTACGTCGCTGTTCCGCGACGTACCGGTTAGGTCGGGAAATTAGAATGTAAATCGCAACTGCAATTGGAACATTCTGGGCGGATCGATATTCGCAAACGCCGGAATTGCCGTCGTTGTCGTAGCTCCTACACCGCTGGCAAATTCGCCGAACGTTGATAACGGCGATGTGCCGTCTCCGTAGACGGTAACCCCGCGACCCAGCATATTTGCGTGATTAAACAGATTGAATCCTTCCAATCGAAGCAGGATGGATTTGCTTTCCGTTACCTTGATCCGATTCTCAACGAATATGCCTACATCGGATGTTGCGGTTCCGCGGAATGTAGATTTGCCAATTACCGATCCGTTGATGACGGGACGGTCGTTGTTCGCACCGTCACCATTATTATCAACGCCGGTAGTTGCGCTGAACGGTCGCGCCGACGCAAGCTGTGTCAGCGTACCGGCCGTGAAATTGTACGGCAGTCGATAACTGAGAATGAAGACCGCGCGGTGACGTTGATCTAAAACGCTTGGCCCGTTTTCAGTATCACCCAAGGTGGCAATGTTGCTTTCATTCGGATTGATGCCGTTGCCGTCAGGCTCTGTCGTGTTGGTGGCCTTTGACAAGGTATAGCTGACTGAAGCGAAAAGCCGCGAGTTGCCGCGATAGCTGAACTGAGTCGTCCATCCATCGTAAGTCGCGTGTCCCAAGTTCATCAGGACGTTGACCTGACGGATTCCGCCGTTTACCGGAAGGATTGGACGTGTTGCGTTGGCGGCAGCCACGCTTCTAGTCTGGCCGGGCGCCGTACGAACGAAAGGCGTCGGGGCGTTCAGATCGACGTTGCGGTCAAGGTCTGTCCAATGCTGGTGCACATAATCGCTCTCCAGAAACCAGCCTTTTGCCACCTCGCGCTCGACGCCGATAGTTCCAATCTGGCTGTGCGGATTCACCAATTTGTCAGGATAGAACGGCAACAAGTCGAAGTTCAGCCCGAATTGTGCGAATTGCTGTTCGTAGAAAGCTCGCCGACCAGCCTGAATCACAATGTCGCGCGCAGGTAATTGCGACGATGGAATCGTTTTTGGATCGACATTCACCGGCAAGCATGACCCTGTCAAACAAGTCGGAAAACCGGTCTGTCCTGGAGCAGCCGTATATGTTGCAAGTCCATCCAGTCCATTTACCAGATAGCCCGCAACCAGGTTTGATTGAATCTGGGTGTAATACACACCGAAACCACCGCGAATTGATGTGCGAGAATCGCCCCGGGGGCTCCAAGCAAATCCGATGCGTGGGGCAAAATTCTTCGTTCCATCAGTCAGCGTTTGTCGATCATATCGAAGACCCAGATCAACAGTCAGGTTAGGGCGCAAATGAATGTTGTCTTCGACGAATAATGCGTAAAGCCACTGTCTCAAGACATAACTGCTGATTCCGAAATTGATCGGCTGTGTATAGCTCTGCACATCGGCGAGCGACAGCGAACCTAGCGGGGCAGACGTAGTGTTCTTAAACGTGAATGTACCTAAAACAGCAGTGCCTGGCTCACTGCCGAAACCGCCTGACGTGTGATGGGTAACATTTCCGCCAAAACGGAAATAGTTCTTGCCGCGTAACCACGACAATGTATCCGAGAATTCTACCTGTGTTCCCCAAAGATTAGAGAGTCGCGACTGTCCAGACGTAAACGCATTTGCTCCGCCGCGAGTATACGTGGTCGAAAGCACGGGAGTGCTCCACGCCGTAACCGGATCGCCGTTCAGGTAAGCAAATCGCGCTTCGTTGATCAGACTCGAGTTGAGAACCATCGTGTGATTAATCTGTGAAGTCCACGACCGACGAGCATAGCGGCGAGCTACGCTAGGTGCACTGGTACCGCTGACAGCATCCTGCGGGTTATCGTCATGGAAACGATCAACGTTGAAACGAAACATCAGGTTTTGATTCGACGTCAGCTTGTGATCCAAACGTCCGTCAAACAGGAACTGACGATAATGACCGACGTACGCAAGATCGCCGTTTGCCGGCAACAGGAACGTCGGCAGCGAGCTGGAAAGAAACGTCGTTCGATTCTCTCGCGTGTAATCAAGGGCTCCGAAGAAGAATGTCTTGTCCTTGAGGATCGGTCCGCCGATTGTCCCCGACCACTGGTTCAACTCGTCAGGAACATCAACCGGGCTGATCGATGTCAGCGACGCGGGCGTCACACAACTGGGCACAGAAGGTGGACAGAAGTTCTTAGTCGAAAACGACTTTGCCTGCATATCTCCTGGTCGAAACATGCCCAGCGCCTCTCCATGTATGACGTTCGTGCCTGATTTGGTGACGATGTTTATTGCCGGTCCTGCGGTCCATCCGTACTCAGGAGAGAAAGCATTTGTTAGCACAACCTCTTCCTGTATGGCAGCAATCGGAAGATTGGCGATCATCACCTGTCGCCCCCAGGCTTCGTCATTGTTTGCGCCGTCCAGTGTCGTCGTTGTCGTTCGTCGCGATCCTGCACCGGTAGCATAATAGATCTGGTTAACAAATAGATCGCCGGTGCCCTTAGCCTGACGGAATGCCGAATTCAGCAGCGGCAATGCTGACGCCTTGCGCCCAAGTATCGGCGTTTCGTCGATTTGCGGGGCGTTCAACACCGTTCCGATTTGCGGATTGGTTCGCACACCTTCGTCTGTACCGTAGACGGTGACATCCGCTTTCTCAGAACCGACGCGAAGCTGCACTTTAAATGTCGAGGTCTCAGCAGCGCGCAAGGTGATATCTTTCAGCTCTTCGTTACCAAAACCCTGGCCGGACACAACAACTGTGTAGGTTCCGGTTAGCGATAGTCCCGCGAAGGTGGCACGACCATCGCTGTCCGTTACTCCATCGCGCACGGCGCCAGTCGCGTTGTTCGTTATAGTGACTTTTGCGTTGGGTACAACAGCGTTGTTTTGATCGACTACATCAATGATGATTGAAGATGTGTTCGGCGTCTGCGCTACGAGAATTTGTCCTGCCGTTAAAATCAGAAGCCCAATCACAACAAGCAGAGATCGACCGCAAAAACTCTGGAGGCGGCCAGTTCGTTTGATTGCAAATCTGTTAATCATAATTCTGTCTGTTTCTCTTCCTTGGAAAACGGTATCCATACGAATATCAACACCAACTCTAAGAGGGTCTCACTTGAAACGTTAGATTTTTCGACGGCAACAACCGAGAGAGTTATTGAACCTGCAGAGCCAGGAACTTTAACGCTAAATCTGAGTTTAGCTTGAGGTTAGATTGTAAGATTTGACGTTAACTACTACCAGTATTCGTAGGTAGGCAAAGTGGATTGGAAAAGCGATGGCAATCGATTACGCCCTAAAACGCAAATTCGGTTTGATCTTTCCCGGCGCCAACAGGCGTCGCTCCAAACTCTGACAGAAAGCTGCTGCGAATAGATTCTTTTGGTTGAGGTTGCGGCCAAATGGGAATGATTCCGGCCAACCGATGACTTTCCACGCAATCTCGAAAGTATTTTTCGTGCTCCCATTCAACTTCCGCCATGCTCAGCAGGCACTGCACAAATTCATAGTGTCCCGACAGTGCGGCAAATCGGGCTGCCTTTTCGTATTCGACGATATTTCCGCTTTCCAGCTTGCCTGCGCCATACATCGGTATCAGCCAGCCAGATACGTGACAGAGCAGCCCCAAAGTTCTGCCGATTACTCTGGCCTTTAACTCTTTGAAACGACCGGGACGGGATTCCAGTTTTTCAAGCATCTGTCCCACCAGTTGCCGGTGATATAATTCCTCAAGTTCGATTTCATTAATCCGCTGTCTGGTTGCTGGGTCGCTGACGGAATGCCAGTGTCCTCGGTAAGCGTATGCCGCAGCTAATTCGCCGGAAAACGCGAGCCGCAGAATCTCGATAAGTTCATCACGAGCACCGTTCATATCGCCTTAATTGTATTGATTGCGGAGATGAAATCCAGTCCGAACCTCTGCGCTTGGCCGGGGCACCGACTCCATTGATATTACGGCGCTAAGTTACTGAAGGAGTGAGACGATTTGTTCGGTCCAATTGTGAACCATCAGTAGTATATGACCATAGTTCGCCACCGACAGGACAAAAAGGCAAGCGCAGGACGAGACAAACACTGCCATCCGCAGCAGCGAACGCCGGTAATAATCATTGCTTTTACCGACAGAGGCCAGTTCGGTAAGACGTCGAACCCGCCAGGCAATTGCGCTCAGGTTGTCGCCAATCAAAAGAGCTCCGGCCATTGCAATTGGGGTGGCCCCTTCGGGCACAAGTCGAGCAATTTTGACTAATGCCGATGCAAGATCGAGGGCCACTCTCTTACCGGCGTTGGCAGCAAATTCGTCCGCGGCAGCTTCGGCAGCTTCCGACCATCTGCTATCCAGTAATCGTCCGCAGGGCACTATCGTCAATACGTCGCGACAGGCCCTCAGCAATCCGCGTTTCAGATTATCTCGCCCCAGCACGTGACCGGTCTCGTGCGCCAGCGCTGCCGTTAATTCTTCCGTCGTAAGACTGTCTATGACTTTTCGGGCAATAAAGAGTTTCGGCGATATCGATCCCACAACCGCGACGATCGGAAATTGATGATCGATGCAATACGCCGGAATAGAAACTGACTCAACCTTTATTTGATGAGAACCTCGCAACCACTCAGACAACAATTGTCGCGTAACCAACCAGCTCCGTAATCCGCGCCAGATCGCCAGAACGATTCCTGAAGCGGATACCGTCGCAGCTATTGCAAGCTTTAGGCTGACGATCTCTCCGGAGTCCCGAGGTTCCTCGGCAATGTACGAAGGCACAAGAAAGAAAACAACCAGAACAAACGAAAGCGCAACCGGAACAACTCGCAGCCAGAAAAGCAATCTGGCCTTGGCCACCGCGGAAAATTTTTCAAACAAAGGCGCAAGGATTCGCCAAAGCAGGCTCGATGCCACGGATGTCAATGTGTTCATCCAGAGCAAAGTCGAGAATACCAGACAAATTCCCAGAAGCTTGTACATTGCTTCCTAGTCCTTATTCAGCAGCTCTTTTCGTTTTTCTTTAACCAGTCGATCCAATTCATCCAGGAGGCCTCGATCGTGGTCAGTTACAGCATCGATTATACATGCCAGAACTGGCTCGGCGTCGTTCTTACGGCGATCAAGCAGACCGCCAATCACGTCCTTTGCGACGACTTGATTTAGTTCTTCCGCCGAAATGCTGGGAGAATAATAGAAAGCTTTGCCGTCACGGCGCCGCTCCAGCATACCTTTCATATGCAGGCGACTGAGCGTTGTCATCACCGTCGTGTACGCAATACGTTCGTCAAACGCGCGATAAATATCTCGTACGCTGACTTCGCCGCGTTGCCAGACGGCGTCCATGACTTCGCGTTCCAGCTTTCCGAACGCCATACCAAGGACTTCGCGCGGTTGTTTAAAACCGCGCAGTTTTAATGAAGGTATCTTCATAGGAACGATATTTACGGATATTCGGTGGAGTGTCAATTATTTTTCTCCAGTCCAATTCATTTGTTTTACCTCATGGCCCCTGTTTGGGTCTAAAGCGACTTAGACCTACGTCGATAGTAGGTAATAGACTGGCGCGGTGAGGGTAATGGTGCGTGTCCGAGAGCTAGACATACTGCGTGGCGTTGCAATCCTTTTGGTGCTCTGTTGCCATCAGAGTATCACCGACATTTTTACGCGCGCGGGGTGGTCTGGCGTAACATTATTCTTCGTTCTGAGCGGATTTCTTGTCTCAGGTCTGTTATTTAAAGAATACCAACGAAGCGATAATATGCGGATCGGCAGGTTCCTGATTCGGCGGGCAATTAGGATCTATCCCGCCTTTTACGTGATGCTTTTCGCGACGACAATCGTCGCTTACTTTTCCTCTCTACCGATGCCCGAACCGAAATGGATGGGCCAATCTGGATTGCCATTGAAGAATTTTCTGGCCGAAATATTCTTTCTGCAAAATTACCACCCGGGTTTCTGGGGACAATGTTGGTCGCTGGCGGTCGAAGAGCATTTCTATGTATTATTGGCGATAACATTTCTATTGTTGTTCAAACGATCTCGCATACAAACATTCGACGTATTACCCAAACTGCTCGTATGCGCCATCATAGCCGTTTTGGCGTTAAGATGCGGGATCGCGATTGAAAAACATCCTTACAATTATTACACGCACTACGCTCCGACTCATCTAAGGATCGATGCGATGCTGATCGGCGTCCTGATTAGTTACTACTATCACTTTAAACCTGAAAAATATCGCGAGTTTGCAAAACATAAGTGGCTTCTTTTTTTTGGCGCAGTTTGCTTCTTATTTCCGTGCCTTGTCTGGAGCATCGAAAGCAAATTAATCTATTCGGTGGGTTTCACCACAATCGCAATCGGTTATGGCTGTCTGTTAATGCTGATCGTTCCAGCGGTCGAATGCGAGCACGATCGTTCATTTTTATTTATCGGAAACCCGCTTGCGTATGTCGGCCGGTACTCCTATTCGATCTATTTATGGCACAGAGTCGTGAATGAATGGATTTTGGCCAAGTTGGAAACCAACTACGGCAAATTAGATTACAGAGTATCGTTCATATTGTTCATCTTGGCCTCGATAGCACTTGGAACAATGATGCAATGGTTGGTCGAAGGACCATCTTTGAAGTTGCGGGATGTCTTGTTTCCGTCCGATGCCCCGGCTGTTACAGAAAGCACCGTACGGCAAAGAATCAAAGCGGCTTTGGTTCCCCGGCTCGCCACTACTACTCATTAAATAAAGGACGTTAACTGGCTTTTAAACCGGCGAACTCTTTCTGTGCCGACTGAAATACAGGAAGATCGGTATCCGCATCTTTCCAGATTTTAACGAAGTCCGCATAATCTTTGCGCGCGTTCGAAGAATCACCAGCTTGAAAAGCCGCACGCGCCAGACCCAATTGAGCAAGCGGAAAAAGAATAGACGATGGCGCTTCGCCACGATGTGACAGAATCTGCTGGAACTCTCCTGCGGCTTCGGGTCCCTTATTTAACTTGAGATAAGCCTGTCCTCGCAGATAGTGCGACCAAAATTCGGTTGCCGGTTCGTAAGCTCGTGTTGCATCCAATAGTTCGACAGCCTTCGCCGGGTTACCGTGGGCCAATTCGATTGCGGCGTGAACTATAGGCAACCATATCCGGTTCACGACTGTGTCGCTCGGGCGCTGTTTGGCCAGATCATCGCTGAGGGTCTGCGCTTGATTGTCACCGCAGAGGGCTTGTCCAAGCGCGATTCGCTCAACAGTGACCTGATTACGATCCAAAGCCAGAGATTGGGAATTATAGCTACGTGTCAGATCGCATCTTCCCAACACAGCAGCGCGCAGAGCCTGCTCCGCGGCATTACGTGCAGCGACCTCTTTAACATCGGCGCGACTGGCTAGTTCTATCGCCCGCTTACCCGCTTCCTGCGACTGTCGCCATTGTCCCCGATAGGCGGCAGTACCCGCTTGTAATTCGGCCGCTATATACTCCTGTGGTCTTCCTCGCAACCAGCCAAGCTGCTGTTGCATTGCGGGCTCGTCGTTGTCGATGAATGCGATCTGATATAGTCCGCTGTGCAATCGGGCATCGTTCAGATTCATCTGAATCGCGCGCTGGAAGGTTTCCCGCGCCTCAGCAAAACGATTCAGTCGCAGCAGAGATGTTCCAAGAGTAACCTGCCATGCCGAGATACCCGGATTAAGACGCAATGATTCACGGGCCGAGTCCAAGGTTTTGTCGAATTGTCCCAGCTGTTGGTAAACATAAGATAAGTTGCCTGAAACTCGAAAGTCATTTGGATACGACTGATTGCTCACGCGGAGAACTTCGATAGTTTTGTCTAAATCGCCAATCGTGAAGTCATAATAAACCTGTGTGATATAGAGTTTTTCGCGATCTGTCGCTTTTTCTCTGAGAGCATATGCGTAGGCGGCATTCTCCGAAGCTCGACGCGGTTCATTTATGATAGTGTAATTGCCGGCCAGCAGCGAGTAACCATAGGCAAAGTTCGGATCCAGCTCAGTCGAACGCTTGAACATCGGAATTGATTCGAAGTATTCGCCTTTGTTTGACCGGTCAAAGCCGACGGCGAATGACTTAAGCGCCTCGAGCGACGGCGTGGTGAGCTGATACAACGGGATGTCGGAATGATGAATGGACGTTAAACTCTCACCCAGTTTTTCACGTATCCCGCTTGCTGCTGACGACAGAGACTTCAATACCTCTTCCTTGCTTTCAGCTTCGATCTGCTGATGAGCAATCTCCTCACCACTCTTGGCGTTTATGGCTCTGAGCGTGATGACGTAATGGCTGCCGAGAGGAGCGATTGAACCGGCAATCAAAGCCTTCAAATCATTTCGCTGGCAGATTTCACGTCCGATCTCCACGGTCACTGGATCATCCGATGATCGTTCCATCTGTCGCAGCGTTTCGCGCACTTGTGTTTCGGGGAAAATGCTTAGAAACGACGACTGTTGCAGTTGGATAGACAACCCTTGTTTCAGAGTGTCGTCAAATACCCCATCTCCGGTGGTGTTTTTGAAATCAGTTATCAGAACGGTCTCTTTGCTGGAGACTGTCGAGGCGCTGTGCATAAAGAAAACTGCGTAAGCAATTATTGCGACTACTACAACCGCAGCAGCAGCCAGCGCACCATGTTTCCAGGTCAGTCGAGGAAAATGGCGCAGGTCTGTACGGTTGAAAGTCTCAAGGAAAGTCTGGGTGCTGCTGTCCTTCGATTCTGGTAACTCCCGCAAAACTTCCAGCAGATCATCCCGCATCCGTGATATTTCCTGGTAACGGCCTGCCGGGTCTTTCGACAACGCGCGATTAATTATCGCCTCCAGTCTTGGCGGCAGCGCTTCCCCGCGTTTTTCGCCGATCGGTTTTGGCTCGTCGTATAAAACGGCGTGACGCATATCGACGGCGGTTTTACCTTGAAATGGAGGCTCGCCCGCCAGCATTTCGTATAGAAGAACTCCGGTTGAGAAAATATCGCCTCGGTGATCAACTTTCTCGCCTCGCGATTGTTCGGGAGCTGCATAAGTCGGAGTTCCATATGGTGAGCCCAGCGCCGTCAACTCCGTTTGCTCGTTACCGTTTCCATCCGTTATCAGCTTTGCCAGGCCAAAATCCAGGACCTTTGCCTGTCCGGTCTCGGACACGATGATGTTGTGCGCTTTGATGTCGCGGTGAATAATTCCCTTTGAATGTGCGGCCGCCAGCGCATCGCACACTTGAATTGCAATCCGCAGGGCCACTTTGATCTGCAGCGGATGACCATTAACAAACTTGCGAACATTGTGGCCCTCGATGAAGGGCATAACTATAAAAGTCGCGCCATCGACCTCCATCAAATCGTGAACTGTGCAAATATTCGGATGATCGAGCGCCGAGGCGAGTCTGGCCTCGCGCTGGAATCGTTTCCGGCCCGTGTCGTCAATGGCAGTGGTTTCTGGCGGCAAAAGTTTCAGGGCAACTGTGCGATCCAGCTTTGTATCAAGTGCTTTGTAAACTGTCCCCTGACCACCGCTCCCCAGTTCTGAGATGATCCGATAATGCGCGATTGTTTGTCCTTTCGGACGTTTACGTATTGGTGTGACCGTAATTTGATCGGCGACTTCGGCAACCGCTGGCTGCTCCATAAAGTCTTGTGCGTCATTTAACGAGCCAAGCAGCGACTCAACTTCGTGGCGTAAATCATCGTCACCGCCACACGCGTTGGCCACAAACCTTCTTCTCTGATCCGCTGACAGATCCATCGCCGAATCGAATATTTTTTTTATTTCCTGCCAGCGCTGGGAATCCATAGGCGGTTTACCGGGTGAGCTCTCGATGCAGCCACGCCCTGGCCAAATCCCATTCGCGAGCTGCTGTGGCTCGCGATATGTTTAGTATTGACGCCGTTTCTTCCAGGCTCAAGCCGCTGAAATAACGCAGCTCCACCACCCGCGACTGTTGTTTATCGAAAGCCTCAAGTCGCGTCAAAGCTTCGTCAAGGGCAATCAAATCAACCGACCTCTCACCTGTGGGAATCTGCTCTGCCGCAGCCAATGAAAGATGGATATCGCCGCTGCCACGCTTAGCGCGATTCTTTGTTCGGGCATAGTCCACCAGGATACGCCTCATCGCCTGCGCCGCTATGGCGAAGAAATGCGTGCGACTTTCCCAGTTCACCTTCCGTTGATCTATTAATTTAAGGTAAGCCTCGTGAATCAGCGCTGTGGTCTGCAGGGTGTGGTCCTTGCGCTCGCGACGCAGATAACGAGTCGCCTGACGGCGCAGTTCAGAATAGACGAGCGGCAGAACCTGGTCGAGAACCTCGTCGTTCCCTTCCCTCCACTTCTGCAGCATCTCCGTTATTTCGGCGGGGTTTGCTGAATTGCTCATACTCTTGTATGCGCCGAACGCGCACGTCAGAATACTTTCGCCCAGAATACGTTCGCGAGCATACAATGGGGTAAATGAGAAGTCAATTTTGCTCACATTTTGCTTACGTAATATTTCTTGAGACGGTTTTCCTCAAATTGTCGCGCTAATAGATGAGGCGAAATAATTGAGACCGAAGGGGTCGACGGTCGACTCGGTGAATTACAGATCGCTGAACCTCTGAAGATCTCTTCGGCTTTGTTGCCCAGAATTTAAACAGATGTCACAGACGTCTCCGGTTAAGGACCGGCAATTTAGAGGAGAATACAATGAAATCAATCAAGTTGATCAGTATGTTCGGTCTGATGATCGGACTTTACGCGATATTTGTTTCCAGCGCAGAGGCTCAATGCGGAATGCCCGCAAAGGCTATTACGACCGCGCGAGCCGCAGCGACGAATATGAGAGCCAATGTCGAGTCAGGCCAAAAACCCGGCGCAAGAACCAACTCCATAGTGGGACCAGCCAGGCCGCCAGTGATAATTATTTTACCAAAACCCAATATCCAGTCGCCCGTGGTTGGTCTTTGGGATGTGCAGTTTATTTCGGGCGGAGAAGTCGTTGACGAGGGTTTTGATCAGTATCACGCAGACGGGACAGAAATTCTCAACGACACGCCGCCCCCGGCGACCGGTAACGTCTGCCTTGGGGTCTACGAGGCCACCAGCACACAGTCGATCAAACTCAGACATCCATCCTGGATCTTTGACTCGACCAATACGGTGGCGATTGCCAAGGCCATCATTCTGGAAAGCGTCACAGTGGACAAAAGCGGTAACACCTTTACCGGTACCTTCACAATCCAGTTCGTAGATCTTGATGGCAACCCGCTGGGGCCTGATCTGACCGGGACGCTCAAGGGAACCCGTATCACCGCAGATTGATTGCGCCCGAGCGCCTAACGACATCATTTTGGAGCGCGAGGCAAAAACAGACCGGGGTCATCCTCTGATTTTGCCAGCGCGCTCCAAAATGCGTTTTAGGTCATTTTCAGTTGATCAGCGCGGGACAACAGTTACATCGCATCGCAAGTATCGCCCAAGACCTTCCCTCACAGCTACCATGATCCTGCAAGTGGCTGCTCGCACGAATCACCAATTTAAGACGTCCAGACCGAATGCCACAAAAGATCGTAAGTAGCCGGCGCCTGAAAGTGTTAGAATGTATTTTATTCATTGGTTCTGGAGCTCGCGTTGAAAGACCGCCTGGTTAAAATCAGTAAATTCCTGAGCCTTATTCTGAGGCACAAACCTGAAGAGATCGGGATTACGTTAGACTCTTCCGGATGGGTCCCCGTAGCGGATTTGCTGGAAGCCTGCAACAAACACACGTTTCCTATTTCTATGGAAGAGCTGGAAACTGTAGTCGCCACCAGCGATAAGAAGCGGTTTGCATTCAATCAAGATCACTTGATGATCAGAGCAAACTAGGGTCATTCGGTGGAGGTCGAGCTTGGATATCAGCCACAAAAGCCACCAGATATTCTCTACCATGGCACCGCGATAAGGTTCTTGTCATCGATTATGGAGATTGGACTGATCAAAGGTCAACGGCATCACGTACATCTTTCAAAAGAAGTCGAGACCGCTATTAAGGTCGGACAGCGTCACGGCAAGGCAGTCGTTCTGATCGTCAAAAGCGGCCAGATGCATCGCGACGGCCACATTTTCTATCTATCAGAAAATGGCGTCTGGCTAACCGATTCCGTTCCGCCCTCATATATCGAGGAATTGGTTACGGGATCTTAACCGCCCCATATTGGAACCAGTGCTAATATTAGGAACGAGTCTATAGTAAAGAAAGGAAACGTTGTGAGACTTGCGGCGGGACGCTTTTACGGCGAAACCTTGAAAGTGCAAAAGGTGGCAGGCTTCGGGTTGACCGAGGCAATTTATCCGCCTCACTACAAGATCCCGCAACACTCTCACGAGCGGCCGTATTTTGGTCTGGTTCTGTTAGGAGAATATACCGAAACATATGGAAACAATAGCCGTACCTGTACGCCGTCTACTCTTGTCTTTCACCCATCGGACGAACGACATTCGCAGAATTTTTACGGCAAGCAGACTCACTTGTTTCGAATAGAGGTCTGTCCTAACTGGCTCGATCAAATAAGCAAGCGTGTGCCAATTCAAAATAAAGCGGCCGATTTTCACGAGAATCCAGCCTGCCAATTGGCGACCAGGCTTTACTATGAATTTCGAGACATGGACGAAGTCTCACCATTAGTCATTGAAGGTTTGGCTCTGGAAATCATCGGCGAGGTTTCACGACCATCGCGACCATCCGCAGTTTTGGCCCCGCGATGGCTTCGACAAGCACGCGAGATGATTCACGAGCGAGCATTTGAGCGTTTGACACTGTCGCAGATTGCGCAAGCCGTCGGCGTTCATCCAGTCTATCTTGCCCGCGAATTTCGCCGAGTCTTTAAATGCACGGTCGGCGAATATATTCGCAAACTGCGAATCCAAGCAGCCTGTCGCGAGATGATCCGCCCCGACTCATCACTTGCCGGTATTGCCGCTGCCTGCGGGTTCCACGATCAGAGCCACTTCTCAAAAGCGTTCAAACAAGTGATGCATATGACCCCCGCCGCATATCGAGCCAGACTTTTTTCACGTTAATTTCCTACAAAACAGTTTCAGAGATTACAAGACTGCACATTTGGCTTTTTGTTAGCATTCCTCCGTTCGTCGATCAGATCGAGGTTTCCCTTATGAATACCAGTTTTATACTCCGTCGAAATGGATCCGCGCTAATAAAGAAATGGTTAGCTACATTAGCAGTGTTTTCAATGATGCAATGGGCTGGCCTGTCGCAAACTGCGTTTGAAGCAATCCCTAAGCAAAACATGGGGATGTATCATGTAGATTTCGCACGCCACTTCTTCGCCAGTCCTGAAGCGGAGAAAGCAGAAAGAGCCGCGCTATACGCTTCCCTCAAGCAGTTGGAAAGCCTGAAAGGGCGAGTCGCCGCTTCCGCTGATAATCTTTTGAATGCTATGCAGCTTAACGGCAACATCCAGGTGTTATTGCATCGACACCATTCTTACTTGTATCTGCGGCATGCCATCAATACCAATGACGACGCCAGCATAAATGATGACTTCAAGCTCAATTCAGAGGTCAATTCCGGAACAGCATTCCTGCGACAGGAAGTGATTCAACTGGATGATCGTTCTCTTGCTGATTTCGCGGCGCAAAAGCCCGCTCTTAAAGCGTATCTGTTTGCCATAGATGGCATTCGCCGTCATCGCCCTTTTGTGCTTTCACAACAGGAAGAGGAAATCCTGGACACAACTGCGCCATTCAACACCATGTGGCAAGCCGAGCTATACGACAAGATAAGCGCTAATACACCGATCATCCCTCCAAAGAGCCAGGGTCGCGACCGCCGGGAAGAGGCATTTAAAAATGACTATGCCGCAACGGGTGCACAGCGCGATATTTATGCTTTTATACTTACCCACCTTGCCTCAGCGCGCGACAAGCTGGCAACACTCCATCATTTCCCTGATGCGCCAACGGAAGCATATTTCGAGAGCTATTGGGCCAGAGCGGAAGTAGACAACCTGCTGGAACAACTTGCTAAACAGGCCGATCTTTATAAACGCTATCAGCTATTACGCGCCGATCATGTGAAAAAGGTTTTCGGATTTGACACGGTGAACTTATGGGACATTAACGTTAATCCTCCAGGTATGCCGCCACCGCGATTCACGATTGATGAGGCCAGTAGGATAATCCGCGAAGCGCTGTCTCCACTGGGTCCGGATTACGGACGAGAGCTTGCCGCTCTGCTGGATCCCGCAAACGGCCGAATGGACATTGTGCCAGGGGATCATCGAAAAGGAGGCGGAGGCGGATTTTCGCTTGGTTTCATCGGCACAGATAGCGTCTTTTTCACACAAGGGTTCTACGGACGGTACAACGATGTTCGGGCGCTGGCGCACGAATCCACTCACGCTGTGCAGCGCCAGCTTATGACCGATAATAACGTCCTGCCAGATTATGCCGAGGGGCCACATTACCTGTTCGAAGGATTTGCGATCTTCAGCGAATTCCTGCTGCTGGATTATCTCTACACTCACGAAACTGATCCGAGCCTGAAGCAATACTATCTTGAGCAGTTTTTTGACGGCAAGGGCATGGAGATGTTCCGAGTCGCTCCTGAAGTGGCAGTTGAACATGCGGTTTATGACGGAGTTCGAAAAGGCTCAGTAAAAGGCGCGGATGATCTGGATTCACTGACCAAAAAGATATATTCGCGTTACTCTATTTGGCCGGAGCGACACGATGAACTAAAGGCCGAATGGATCTACATACCATTAATGTACGATGATCCGTTTTATGACATCAATTATGTTTACGGTTCATTACTTGCGCTAAAGATGTTTGAGCTGTATAAATCGGATCCCAAGCACTTCGCGCCACCGTACATCGCGCTGATGAAGAACGGTTTCACAGCTCCACCGGAAGAGTTATTAAAACACTACCTGAATATCGATCTTCAAGACCCGGCTCTGCTGTCTGGCGCAACCAAGATCCTGAAAGACAAAGTAGACCTGCTGGAACAGAGCTATAAAGAGTAATCACCTGAATTATACGAAAGAGCTTTATGTTAAATGCACCGCATTCCATCGATATCGCATCTGCCAGAGCAGAGACCGGTATTGGGGACTCACTCGCATATTTGAATAATGCGCGTCTGTCCCCTTGTCCTACACCAGTTCTCCAGGCAATAAAAGAAGCTCTCGAAAACGAACACCGTGGTCTGTGGGGCGACGATCAGGCTGGTTCCGTCGTGCGGAATCTTAAAACGAGCCTCGCCGAGCTAATTAATTCGAAGCCCGAAGAGATCGCCATTACCCAATGCGCCAGCTACAGTTTTAACACAATCATCAACGGGCTGAGCTGGCACAAAGGCGATAATGTCGTTGTTTACGACCTTGCGTATCGCACAATACCTCAAGTCTTAATGCGACTGAGGGACGAAAAAGAGGTCGAGCTTCGTTTCGTTGAAACCGAGGACTTGCTCATCGATCCTGCCGCTGTAATTGCAGCAGTAGATGACCGAACTCGCCTTGTTATAGTCGATCATCTGCCGGTCTTTTGTGGAGTGCCACAGCCAATTGCCGAGATTGGCAAATTGCTTGCCGACACACCTGCTCTGTTCTGTATTAACGCAACGCAATCGACAGGACAACTTCCAGCTGACGTAAAAGAGTTTCGCTGCGATTTTCTATTTGGCACCAGCCGCAAATGGTTGCGCGGTCCGCGAGGTCTGGGTTTTCTTTACGTCAGGCAGCCGCTGATTGCCGGAATGCGTCCCACGAATCTGGGTTACCCATATACAAAGTGGGTCGACCTGGATAAATACGAGATCGCCGATAGTGTTGAGCGACTGGAAATGGGCGATTATCCATACGCCCTGATGGTCGGTCTTACGGAATCGATCCGTTACGCTCAACGAATCGGTATTGGAAAAATCAAAGAACGAAACCAAACGCTAGGGCAATTGTGCCGACAAACGCTTTCACAAATACCCCACGTGCAGTTGTACGATTTAAAAACCGGCAAAACAGGCACAGTGCCGTTTAACATCCGCGGAATGGACGCCACGGTCGCTGTTAAGTTGCTTCAGGACGAAGGCATTGCCACATGTTTCCTCAATGAAGAAGCCGCACTGCGGGGACTGCGCAAGCTCAATCAGCCGCGCGTCGTCAGGGCGGCGCTTCACTACTTCAACACCGAAGATGAAATTGAGCAACTTTCGCAGGCATTGACATCAATCGGCAAACATTCCTCGGCAGCCAGCCGGTCGCAGTAACTCGTTACTTGTCCTTGACCGCCGGTACATGTTCAAGGTGCTTCTTCAGACCTTCCAAGGCTGGATCATTGTTCCGAGTAGCAACTTCAATTCCCATCTGAAGTGTTTTAATGGCCAAATCGTTT